>Ga0325411_1005413_pt1 | contig 14121 bp, 1 predicted proteins | sample PopdelMetagenome_13_FD_206181 | JGI IMG/M metagenome (GOLD analysis project Ga0325411, IMG submission 206181) | Populus deltoides microbial communities from Bellville, Georgia, United States - Xylem-PdIQD-R4 | ecosystem: Host-associated > Plants > Phyllosphere > Stem > Wood/Secondary xylem... | reverse complement strand
TTATTTGTTGCAAATTTGTTTGAGTTGATTTTCTTCTTTTTTTTCCAAACAACTCAGTTCTTGAGTATTATGGAATGTTGATTTATATTAATTTAATTATTTTCTACTTTAGTTAAATAGATTTTTTAAAATATTTTTAAATAATTATTAATGGTATTATTGATAGAATGAGAGTATAAATACTGATGTCGGTATGTTCTAGAAAGTTGAAAAAAAATCACTGCAAATATCATTGTCACTGTTTGATCACTGATAAAATTGCATACGGTATTTTTGTCGATTATATGGAAAAATTATCGAGGGAAATACCAACAAAATGATATGGATAATTTTTTTTGTGCGCTTTTATCATCGATAAAATCACCGACATATCAAAAATTACCGATGAGAGTTTTACCAACAAAGAATTTATGTCCACGAGCCCATTGGTAAATTTATTACCGATGGAATGGGAGTATAAATACCAACAAAAAATTTCATCGGTATTTCTTAGAATTCTGATAGTGATCTAGTATATCATTATATCAATATTTAAGAAATGATATTATCTAATATATATTATATTTTGAGTTTATAATTATATTTTAGTAGAATATACATTAGCAATGCTTGAATATTTTTTTATATTTAAAAAATTATTTTAAGCCGCAACGCAGCGCAACATGGATCAATGATATCTCTTGATGTCAATCAATTAACTAAGTTCCCTCCCTGTATCATATGTCCCTGTATCATATGGGGTTGCTGAGATTCAAATTGATGAAGTTAAATAAATAAAAAAATATTTTTAACTTCCATATCAATTCCTTAGAATTTTTAAATGGAAAGTCATTAAAGATAGATACAATTCTATTGATTTTTTTTTTACTAATTAATGTGGTACGTAAAGGTTAGATGATCGTCCACAGTCGGTTTAGTGAAAACTCCGGTTAAACTAAATAATTTGTAGTTATTTCTAAAAGGAACTACTCATCTAATTAGCTTCTCTTTTTCCATATAATAGTCATACGAAAAATATTATTTATAATTTTGCTATATATATATAATACAGAACAAGTCTTCTAATTAGATACAAACCCAAAATGACAGTGCAAAGGGCATAAATTTAATGAAAGAGAAGGTGGGAATAAAAATATTCCCAGAGGACAAAGAACAAGTTCCATTGGCATCTCAATACAATAACTGCATGTAGCCACATTCATTTTCTAAATATTTTTTTTTCTGAACTGATTTTCAACATATTTTACATAATAATTAGTTGTAATATTGTTTTCCTCATATTGTAGTGCAGGTCATCATGTAAAATACATTTTGTCTGATCATTAATAGTAGAGGAGATTGGGTAATGCAATAATTATATCTCTCCCAGGAAATTCTACAACGTTGTGTTGTCATTTATGACACATGATCTTTTGTCTCTTAAAAAGCAGTAGTAGTCTAGCTACAAGTCAAGCAGCAGCCACAGTTTCACTTTTACGAGAAGACTTGGAGCTCGTGGTGGATGATGATGCAAGACGTTCTCCTTTCTTTGATGTTATCATAACGTTGCGGTTTTCTTTTCTCTCGTCTTGTTTCATCTGCTGTGCTCTGCACTCTTGACTGCAAAATGCCGTATCTCCCCTGCAATATTATCATATAGAAAAAAAGACGGTACTTAATACAATTAAGCACTTCATTGAAGAAGAAGAAGAAGAAGAAGAAGAAGGAAAGAATCATCCAATCATCTTCATCCTTGCTAATTGATAAAATCTTTGGCTTCTATATATAGTATAGTACAAGGAGAAGACAAATATATCAAAATTTGAAGAGTTGAATTTGCAAATCAATATTTGAGACTAAGAATTAGGGAAAAAATAAATGAAAAAGAAAGCTTAGATCGGAGGCATCAGGCATGAGGAGATCAGTTTCGGATCTTATATATATATATATATATATATATATATATATATATATCAAGAAAACACGAAAGAATCTAACAACAAACTTCAGCATTCAGTTGATAAAATACACCAGATCATAATTGAACAAAATAGGATGTAATATTATCGTAGAAGATATCGCTTTTTTTTTCTTGAGTCAATAGAAAATGATTTTCTTTTGCTAGAAGTACTGGAAGATAGTGATAAATTTTACTTCATTACATAACATTTTCTTTTTGCTAAAATCTTCATTTCTCATCATTCACGAAGCAAAATAACAATATACGGTCATATATAGGTAGATCTTTACATGTCCACCAAGCTTCCAAGCTAAAAATCCTTCCGAATTAATGAAAACAAAAGAAAAGGTACGACTGGAAAAAAAAATCCCTTCAAGAAGACAAAAAAATCTAAGAAATAATTCGAAAATATATATATATATATATATATATATATATATGTATGTATGTATGTATGTATGTAAACATACCTGTACATGTATAAATCTTTCCCAGGAGCCAACCGGCGTTTACAAAGGCCACAGGTCCGCAAGAAATGAGAATCCTCCACAAAATGATTACCAGAGCCACTGCTCTTATGGTGGTTTCTTGGTGACAACACGGAGGCCAAGAAATGTTGATCGTGCAAGAATCCACTAGTATTCTCACCACAAGAAGTATCCATCATGTTGTTTTTGTTGTGATAATCAAGAGACCCAGCTTCTTCGAGTCCTGCAGTTGCATGGAGACCCTTGATGATCATTTGATGATTCTGGGTAGTATCATCAGAAGGCTCAGATGAGCCGGCGCCCATTTTGCTCGGAAGATCAACGGCAATACCAGTCATGCTTGTTGTTCTTCTCATGGGTCCCCTTGGACGCTTCCCTAGTGACATACCTTCTCTCTCTTTGTTCCCTTCTTTCACTATTCAGAGAGAAAGAGATGCTAATCTATTGGTATGGTGAGAGGGATAATTGAAGGAAATGAGAGAAGATAATTAACGGGAGGAGGAGTATACTGGGGTGGGGGTGACTGAGAGAGAATCTAGGCCGTTGCTTGCGGGAACCGGGTTCTAACACCTCCACGTCACGCTTCTTTGCTCTCTTTGCTTTTATGAATGCTGTCTCCTCTCCACCCTTTTCTTGGTATTTTATAAGGGTTATTTGTTTACTTGTGGTTTTCTTTATGCTTGCAAACAAACTCATGTTACGTCAAAGCATGAGTAAAAAACAAACACAATAATGCTCTTGTTAAGGCATCAATATTTTCAATTAAAATATGTGTACTATCTGCGGGATAATACATAAACCTAATTGAATTTTCTTTATAAATTACATTTATGATCTGCTTCTCGTGTTTACACTTAAGATTTCCTTAATTCATCAAAGAAGCTTTCCAAAATTCTATGAGGCCACCTTCGTTTTGATCCATCAGTAATAGTTTTGATCAGTTAAGGACTTCTGCATCTACCTTCCCGGGTCCTGTTGAGATTTTAAGATCATAATCATATTAACGAGGCTGGGGTTCTTCCTCTCAGGAAAATCTTGGAGATTAGTGGACATCTTTCAGTGCAATCAAGTCAGTTGAATAATTGAATCAAATCACTCGGTGGATACTAGCTACTTACTGGGTTTGACAAAACCGAGGAAGGTACAGCAAATTCTCAATGAAATTTCTCCGTCGATCAAGAAGGTATAGGCTGTCATCTTCATTCACAAGAAAAGACAAGTTAATGGTGTCACGGACTCACTAGCAAAGAAAGGTATATGGATCATGCGTGCTGAGGATGTCATTGCTTTGTTTTGATGTGCATACTATCCCAGGTGCTTCCGTGCTCCTGTTAACAGCGAGACACATTTTTGTTGGCCACTGAGTTGAGTTGAGTTTCATTTACTTGTAAAAGCAAAGACAATAGTGTTCACAACTACCCGGATATGGTGAGGTGATTAATAACGTGGTAATAATTATATTTTAAAGTGATTTTTATTTAAAAATATATTAAAATAATATTTTTTATTTTTATAAATTAATTTCAATATCAACCCAGGAAAAAACATAAAAAAATTAATTTTAAATTCAAAAAAATCAAAATTTACCCATCTTCCATCTACAACGCATTACCAAATAGGGCTTAGAATTATTGATACGGAAAAAAGGATGTGAAATATTTATGGTCAAATTATGTGCCGTCACAAACATTTAAGTTCTTTTCAAAAAATAAAATTCCCTCTTTTTTCAAATTTACCCCTCTCTCTTTTTTTTTTCTTACATTTATGTCGCACTCCCACTCTTTACCTTTTTTTTTTTATTCGAGGAAATTCACTTTTTAAAAAGTATATTTTATGAGCCCAGATGAATGGTTAAAACCCCAGCTATCCCAGATTTTTACAAAATATACATGTCCTAACTCAAACTCAAGACCTACTATATGGCTTTAAAGCCATTTGACATCACACGCCACGCTCCTTGTAAACTCCTACTCTCTACTTCGCTCATTCTCTCCATCATTCTTTTCTCTCCGTCCCCACTCAAATGCATTTTCGCTTCATCCACCTTTGTTTAGTGACTTTGACTCAAATCTCTTTAGAATTCAACTCATTCTCTTGTCCTCTCTCTTTTACACTATATTTCACTTTCATTCTGAATAGTGTTACTTCTCATTTTATTCTATCATATTTTATCTAAATTATCATTTAAGTTTCTTGTAAAAAAGCATGCATCAATTAAGAAGTAATTTAAAATTCTTATTTTACTATTTAAATTAAAGATGATGATGGTGTTACTCTCCAAGAAGTAAAATAAATGATGATGGTGACAATTAATATTAGTGGTAATTACTTAAAAATGATGATGATGATTATTATTAATTATTTTGGAAGAATAATTATTTAAGAAATCATGATGATTATTACTATCATTAATACTCAATTACTTTTTATTTATAAGGATTAATTTTTTATTCTAAACAAAATCTTGACACTTTTTATTTTGTTATTTTTGTGACAATTTGCAACTGCAATTTTCCCACACATTCCTGCCAAGATATTAATTCTCTCCAAACAAAAATTTTTATTTGTGATTTTTTTAAATAATAAAATAATTTTCTGACCAAAATTAGTCACAAAACTAAATCATGGCATATTTGTAGCTCTTAAAATTCTTCCGTTACAAAGCCGCCATAATAATTTTATGACTGCACTTTCTTTTTGTGAGCGAATTTTCAATCACAAAAGACACTATTTTGTAGTGATGGGCTAATATGAAAACATTACATGGGTAAACATAAATTTAAAATTAACAAGCATACAGGGAAATGTTCCAAAATCAAATAATTTTCAAAAATCATATCTCTATTATATTTAATTTTTTTGAGTAAAACTTCTAATGTTTCTCCATGTCTCCAAACAGGTCTCTATATTTCCAATAAAATCTTCATGTAAAAAAAAATCAAGTTCTTAATTAAATTCTTCAAATCTTAGTCATTGTTTATCTCAAAAGAATCAGGGATCATTTTCTAGGTCTTTTGTTACCATTTATCTCCATTTTTCCATGACCACTTAACTTAAAAGGATCGGGTATCCTTCTACAGGTCTTCATGGTCACTTATCTCTATGTCTCTGTGATCACTTATCTCCAAAAGGATCAAGGATCTTTCTTTAGGTTTTTGTGACTACTCATAGGACATTTCCCTCTAAATCCATTCTTGAAATCATACACAAGCTATAGTATTTACTCTTTTATTCTTCTTATTATATTATTACTATATTGCTTTTCTTACCAATTCTTACATTTGAGACACTTCTTAACAAGTTATACATTAGGGATAGATAAGTCCAGTAACATGACATGTATAAGACCTTTATACTAAAGGGATAAACAAGTTTGGTAACATGACATGTATAAGTTCCCGTTATTTCTAATAATTAAGTCTTTCAAATATGATAGTTTAAAATAGTTGAGGGGAAAAATGATGATGCACTAAAAAACACTTAACATGACCCAATCAAGCCCCTCTAAAAAGCCCAATCAAGGTTGTTTGCTAATAGTCTAATCAAGGCCTAAACAAGGAAAGAAAGAAGGCTATAGGAGGAGAGAAAGAGGGAAGAGAAATGGGTAGCCTGAAAGGCTCAACCAAATCCTCTCAAATTTATCCAACCAAAGCTATGAAGATCAGGCCCAATCGAGCCCAACTTTAGGTCCAATCGAACCCTCTCTTAGCCTAACTAAGGCTTACACATCAAAACGAAAAAGAAAGTTGGCTTCAGTAGGGAAGAAGAGAAAAAATATGCATAAAAAGTAAGGCAATAAGAAAAAAAAAGAGGAAAAGAAAAGGTTGAAAGAATGCATCGTCGAAGCACCATCGTGCGTTCATCGTATGTACACACCACGCTATCATGAAGCTGCCAATGAGATGATCCAGACAACACTAAAAAAATACTATCATAGAAGCTCGTATCTCGTTGCACACAACAACCTCATTTCATATGTTATTGCGTGTGTTACACACCCCAAATATTTTTTTCTTTTTTTTCACTTTGATAATTTATTCTCTAATAATTCTTTAATTTAGTCTTGAATTTTATCACAACCAAGCCTAATTTTGGACCCAACCTAACCCTTTCCTTCTTAGCCCAACCCAACCCTCTATTCTCCAAGCCCAATTTAACCCTCTCATCTCCAACAAAACCCTTTCTAAGCCAAGCCTAACCGACTCTTATTTTAAACCCAACCAAAGGTGGAAAAAATAAAGAGAATGAAAAAAAAATTTAACCCAACCAAACTCTGCACCTAACCTACATTTGCAATGACCACCCTCTCTTACTAATAACTATCCTTTTCAATCAAACTGTCTTAGGCCAATTTTTTCACCAATGATTATATCTAAGCCTAACTTTGAACTAAATCTCTTGGCTTAGACATGCTTTACATCAATGACTTACTCTCAGGGACCAACCTATCATCTAATGGCAAACGTGACACAACAATCATTGATTTAATTTTTTTTAAAAATTAGATATTCTCCATCATTTTTTCCACTCCACTAGGTAAACTTATATGACATCTGATATTTATAAATACCATAGGTCACTACGTAAGAAAATAGGCTTAAGCAAGTTCAATGGACTTTCATTATGCTTTTGTTCCACATACAACATTGTTCTCCCTGACACATATTAGCTCTTCTCACATCTACATTTGACCCCTCTTACATTTATTAACTTAAGCATTTGGGGGTCCTCTATCATGATAAGACGTTTATTATACAAGTCAATCATCAATGTACCAGACAGACAAATATAGTCAAGACTCTATTTAAAGTTTTTCATGACTTCATCAATTATAATTTATATATAAAAAACTAACTTAATATTATGATATATATTAAGCTGGTCAAATCATTGATAGAATAGAAACATATCTTTAATGTGATTTATTATAGTTTTTTTTTAATTTAAAATATATCTTAGTTAGATATATCTTATATTGAGAGAATTGCATATGTTTGTTGGGTATATATCAAAGGCTACATTGTTTTCTTTTGGTGAAAAGTGGGGCTTAAAGCTCAAAAACTAAATTAGACGAGTAGTTACAGAACTAATCAAGTCATAATAAAAAATTAAATAAAGACCCCCAAGGTGGTGATGCAACCATATCATTCGATAGTTTCACTCATATTTAACCGGTGTTTTGCCAATGTTTTATATATAAAATGCCTTGATATTCTTTATTTTATGTTTTGAAGGCACTTTTGGATGAAAGATGCAAAAATGAGTAAATTGGAGATAATTGACAGATTTGACCTTTAGTTGATGTTTTATGCAGAGCGTGAGCTCTAGAGGTTGAAATGAAGTGATTCTAGTGGAATTAAAAATCTAACATTCATACATTTTTGGAAATATAAGGCAAGAAAATAAAATAAGAAAGAGCATGAAAATCGCAGCCTTCAAAGTCAAATCTCGCAATCTGCCAGTGTTGACCTTCAGCCATTCCGACTTGAATATCTGGAGCTACAGAAGTTCAATTAATGAAAACTCAATTTTTTTAGATTTCTGACTCAAATTCCTATAAACTCTCCAAATTTCAGCCAAAAACGATATCATATGAGGGAGATATGATTTTTCAAAGATGACAACTGAATTCTGCCAGCAAACAGGTTTCGTGAAGAAACGAGTCCAAATTACGTTCTGAAGCATCTAAACAGATATGCAAAATTTTATTTCAGCAATTTAGTTCTCTAAGTCAAAGCTTGAAGATTTCATGCAAGGCTATTTCTCTTTTTTTTTAAAAATAGTTATTGAAGTACTTAAATGTAAACAATCTACTTAAGGGTTTTCCTAGGATATAAAAAGAATGAGAGAAGAGAAGGGGGCAACCAGCCAAGAGGAGAAGAACGCCCCCCTCCTCCAAGAAACTCGAAATTATGCATTCTTCTTTCTTTTTGATTAGTTGTTCAACAAACATGCAAGGTTAAATACTTTTTCTTGGTTACAAGGGCACGGAAACCTTCGGATTTTAAGAACTGTGAGATTTATTTTACCTTTTTTTTTAGTTTATATGATGAATATGTTTGTTCTCCTATGTTTATTTTTCCTATGATTGTTTATTTTAATTGCTAGAGCGGACTCTAAGTTATTATTGTAGACAATCTATTGTTAAGTTTGATATCAAAACCAGAGTTGTGGTATATGAACTTGTGAAACAACTGAGTTTAATAATTGTGGCGGATCTACGCTATTAATCTTAGGGAGAACATTCAATCAAATCAAACATAGACTACAGACAGTTATGTTTTCTTGATTAATCAACTTATCTAGTTCTTAAGGCTGCCATTGAATTAAATTACTAATACGGACACTATAATTGTTTGATGGTTAAGGTTAGTTACACGGCGGATCCATTAACTAACCAATGTTAAGAAGAGATAAATATTCAAAATATAAATTGATATTTCGTTTACATGATCAGTTCTGATTTCTGTAAGAGGATGTGTGTTTGCGACTAAGGTTTGTTCTCTTGATAATTTTCTGATTTTATTAAATTTTGTTTGATAGTTTTCTGTTTTCTTTTGCTTTAGCCTAAATAATGTCCAAACCCCCCCTAAATTGCATATCATCTAGCATAAAAATCTGACTTGAATCTTCCCTGTGGGATCGGCCCCTTACTTGCTCTATACTATCTTGTATGTTGTGTTTGAAGCTAGGGTAATTAATTTGTGCGACCGCGACATCGCAACAGATGATCATGAACTACGTAGTCATCTTTAGACAACAAATTCCTCCTCATCCTGAAATTAGCCAACCAATCTACTACAACATTAACTTTCCTATAAATGTGTTTTACTTTCACCTCTCAGTTCCTGCACAACAAATATCGAGCTCTAGAAATCATAGCATAATTAGCATTCACTTTATCATCTTTCTTTTCAATAAGATTCACCACCAACAAAGAATCTGACTCTAAAATAATCAGGTGGATTAGAGCTTGCTTGGTCTCTTGGGTATCGTAAGATTATTTTAAAGGCTAAATTGTTACTGAATCCTTACACCTCTAGATCATTTTAATAATTTAATGAAAAATATTTTTTTAGCATGTTCTTATTCATGATCCTCATGGTGTAATTATTAGTTGTTAAAAAAATTGACTAATAATTTTATGTTGCCCTAGACAACAAGAATACCTAATCTCTCGAGCCATCATCTTTAAGTAGCATTACTTACTTTATAATTATTCTTTTCTTTAATTACTTATCTTTTGTACTTGTCTATTATACAAGAATATGTAAGAACCATATCAATTCAATAGTTTAAATTGTTAGGTGAGGTCCCAAAATATAATTTATATTATTCTCTAACAGAATAGTTATAGTTTTTCAAAATATTTATGATAAATTAAGTAAATATTATTTAACACATACTATTTTAAGAGATTGCCACGCGGTGGACAAATTTCATGGCAACTCTTCACAATATATATATATATATATATATATATATATATATATATATATATATACACAAAATCTATCTTGCAATAATATCGCGGTCTTTCATGTGTTGTCCAAATTTCAGTGGCAATGATGGCATGTTCTAGAAGTTGAGGAAGATTAAATTGATAGTAATTAAAAAAGAAAAGTGTAAGGAATGAACCCTGAGGGATGCATGCAATATATAGTGGAGAAGGATGGCATTAGAAATAGTGGTAGAGAATGAACCTAAACAAGACGTGCATAGTGAGTGAGTGAGTGAGTGAGTGAGGGCCGAGTGGAGCATGGACAGCCAACAAACATCTTTTCACTTTTGTGACTGTTTGGCATTTATTAATGCCACCAATCCTATGTGTTTTCTGATGTCAGGCCACCCAATACTACAAGCTTAATACGTTTTCTTTCCCCCCTTTTTCTTCTTCTTCTTCTTTTAACATTATAGCACTAAAAACATTCCTATTAATTCTCCTTGCAGTTGACTTTCCTTCAATTTGATCAATACAAAGCAACAAAACATTATTTTTATGGTTTTGGAGGTAGATTTATCCTTGGATAAGCTTTTTTTTACTCATATTGACACAAAGTCACAAAATAACAACACCTAAAATGATGTGGTTTGAGATGTCAAAGCATATTAATCATCAATTTAAATTAAAAAATTAAATTATTAAATGAAGTTTCAAGAATGCATTAAAAAAATTCACTTATAGATATAATTATTAAAAGATGAGCTAGTAGCTCAGCTGACAATAGTCAAGTGGTAAGAAGTCATCTAGAAAGAAAAGACATTTCTTCTATCATTTGTGTTTCTCAACCCACATGTAAATACTGGGTAATTAGCTAGGAATCTCGAGTTAACAGACTCTTCCTCGTATTTTAACTCTTGAGAGTTGCCGTCTATTCATAAATCGCCTCCAGAAATGTGTTCATGATATATATATATTTATATATATATATAAAAGACATAATTATAATTATTAGGCACATTCAACACATAATTAAAAGTGGAATACTTTCATTTTTAGGTTTAAGATTTTGTTGAAAAATATTGTTTAATATGAGTACTATAATATGAAATATTAAAATATCTAAAATCAATTATTAATGAATATAAAATTAATTTTAAAAAAATCTTGGTGAACTTGGTATAAATTTTTAAAAGTGGAATACGAGTTTGACTAATTAACTTTGATTAATTAAAAATAAAGCTTATTAATTTATTTCAATTGCACTAATAATTCTTAAATTATTTAATTAAATGCTTGTATAAATTTTTAAATTTAATATTGATTTTTATACAGAAACACGTATAAAACGCTGTCATGTTTATTTTTTATGATTAAAAAAAACCACCCAACGAACCCCAGAACAAAAGAGTCAAATAGCTAGTAAAGCATTTATATTTCGTGGGCACACCACACCCTGTGGTGGATGTGCCAATTAATGTCGTGATTGTTTTTCCATCAAATAAGGTTCGGACAACGACAATTATAACAATAGTTACAATCATAGTTATCATGATCGAATTGGAAATTGTTTAGATCGTTGGTTTCGTGAGTCAAATCAGTTGTTTATCGACAATATATTAATTATTTTTAAATCATTTCACAAATGCATAGAAATGGACTCCATTTTATTCTATTTTATTTTATTTTTTAGCGTATTAAGCTTTAAAAATTCATTTGTAGTATTATTTATATGTTTTTGTAAAATAAACGTATAAAAATAAAAGGTGATCGAACCAGTCATTTGGTTCAGTGGATCTCTAAAAACTGCCTAGCATTAGTGGTGCTTCTCATCGGTTCTTTTCATTCTACTGTTTGTCTTATCCCATGCGAAACGAAGTCGTTTAGTTCCAAATGGTTAGTTCTCGGTCATATAGATAATAATTGATATCATTAAAGATACACAATAATAGTTTCATATTTTAATAAACGGTTGGTGATAATAGCAGAGCCATGAAAATAATAAAAAGAAATCAGTTAATATGTAAAAAAGATTTTTCAAAATGATTTGTATGAACGTGGCAATTAAATTAATTTATTCGTATAGATTTATTTTACGTATATAGCTCAGAAATATTCAAAAAGATGCGTGTTTATTGCTAAAAAAATCTCATAATAAAAAAAAAGGAAAAGAGAAATGAATAGTGAATTTTATATATTTTTTTAACAATTTTTATATACTTTGCATCGCATTTTTTTTCTTGCTTTCTTTTCTCTTCGAGTGTTTTCTTTAGCGTCAGAGAAAACTAATTATTATTATTATTATTATTATTATTATTATTATTATTGCTCAAGATTTACCCGCCACGCATTTACAAAGATAACAAGCCTATTTTGAGAGTCAGATATAAATTGTTTTTTAAAATATTTTTTATTTAAAAATAATTTTTTTATATTCAAACATCAAAATAATAAAAAATATTAATTTAAAATCTCTAAAAAGAATAAAAAATTAAAAAGAAAAACGTTTGTACAGCAATCACAATCAGGAAGCTGGAGAAACCAATAATTCATTCAGATCATGGGCATTATTGTCATTTAGTGGGCCCCACCAACACAATTGCCCAAACTTTGTCTCCAATTTCCGACTCTCCAACCGGACATAGAGATTAGTTCCTTTTTACCCTTTATTTATTTATTTATTTGTCTTCTTAACTTTTGTAATTCTTTAATGATCATCGTCTGCAATCCCTTTAATTCTATATATTTAACTTTAAAACTCTCGCAAATCCTTCCTTACCTTGTATTTAATTTTTAATTTAATTTTATCTGTTGAGATTTAAAAAATGCTAAAATAATATATTAGAAACTTAACTTATATTAAAGAATAAAATTAAATAAATTAAGAATATAAAAATAGTTTAATTAAATATCTCAATTTATAAAACAGATTAACTTTATAGCCATTAAACTAAGATTGTAGCTTGCTTTAAAATGTGGCTGTTAAGTCTCTTCTAGACTCCACTAATCTAAAGGCTCGGTGCATATAAATATCTCAATATATAAAACAGATTAAGTCATTAATTTTATAGCCATTAAACCAAGATTGTTGCTTACTTTAAAACGTAGCTATTCCTGTTTGAGAATATGGTTGTGATTGCAGTATTTTTTATTCTAAAATGTATCAAAATAATTTTTTTTATTTTTAAAAAATTATTTTTAAAATCAGTGCTTCAAAATAATTAAAAATATATAAATAAATAATTTTTTTAAAAATAAAGATTAACTCGCGTTTTAAAACACTTTATAAATCTATTCTAAACTCCACTAATTTAAAAGCTTGGTGCATAGACATTGGACTGGCACAAGAAATATCTGTTCATCTCAAAAATCAATTTGTTTTCTCTTTTAGTGAAATAATAAAAAAGTTTCAAATAATTTAAATGATTTTTTTTAAGAATTTTGATCGATAGATGAATTTTAAAAGCCGAATTAAATATAGACTACGATCATCATAATTCTAGTTCCATGTCAATCGGAGAGGAGAAAAGAATTGAGTAAATCTCATCCAGCCCAAATGTATGGGACTTTTGGATGAGTCATTTTTTTCCAAAAAAAATCTCTAAAATTTCCGAAAATTTTTCAGTAGTGTGTTAATGAATTGCATCTTTTATCATTAACGCAAATCTATATTGCCTTTAGAGAGATCCCGAAGAATTTTGTTTGCATAGAGTGTTAGCAAAATAGGTCTGCAATTTTTCAAAAGAGACATACAAATTACAAGGGGAGAAAAAAAAAACAAAGAAATAAAAAAAAAATTGGAGATACACTGAAATTCTAATAATGATATAATCGATATGGTTAAAAAAATCTCAACGAGACAAATATAATAACATTAAAAAAGGTTATCAACAGTGACTGGAGTGTGCCACATGAGTCGTTTGAAGGCGCATGAGCCCCGACATATTTGAATAATGATTTTTTTTGGTGTTGTTGTATTCGTCTCGTCTCGTCGATATCTTTTCAACAATACCGGTGATTTTATCATCAGAGTTTTGATATCTGTAATCTTTTTTTTTATTATAAATTGTGTCAGTTTATTTTTAGCCTTGTGATCTAAGATAATACGTTGCTTTAGATTTACTTGGCAAATATTTTTTCCTACCTTTCTCTACTTCAAAATGTCCTGATCTGATAGAATGTGTGCTAATGTAGTGTCGATCAGTGCAAGCAAGTGTTAATTTGGTTGAGAACTCAACAGTTCTTAGTCGAAG
>Ga0325411_1005408_pt1 | contig 14128 bp, 7 predicted proteins | sample PopdelMetagenome_13_FD_206181 | JGI IMG/M metagenome (GOLD analysis project Ga0325411, IMG submission 206181) | Populus deltoides microbial communities from Bellville, Georgia, United States - Xylem-PdIQD-R4 | ecosystem: Host-associated > Plants > Phyllosphere > Stem > Wood/Secondary xylem... | reverse complement strand
AAGAAAAATTAATAATAATAAAAAAATACAAGAGTAAAAGCATTAAATTTATGTTTTTGTTGTTGAGTTTTTCTGTTTTTAATTATAGATTCACCACTAAAAATAAAAACAACAACAGAGCAAACATGCATTTAGTTGTTCCGTATTATATTGCGGTCGAATTAATTTTTTTTAAAATAAAATATATTTAGATATTATTTATATATTGTTTTAGTAGAAGAAAACTTTAAACCATGGAGGAGTTGATTTGATGCAATCTAATTTATTTGTTGGGTCTAAAGAAAACTTGAATAATTAATAAAAGTATAGTTTAACTAAAAGAAATTGAGATGATTTTATTTTAAGATGACAACATATTAAATCGATCTAAGTTAAAATACTAAATCCACGAACTAGGTTTAGGGGTAAGTAAAAAAACCGAAAAACTGATTAAATCGAAAAAACCGGAAAAAAATAACCGAAAAAACCAAACTGTGAAAAAAACCGATTAAAATTTTGAAAAAACCGACTGGTTCGGTTTGGTTTTGGTTTTATAAGCCTAAAACCGAAAAAACCGAACCAAACCGAACCCAAACCGAAAAAACTGAAAAAAACCAAGCCAAACCGGAAAAAAACTGAGCCAAAACCAAGCCAAACCGGTTTTTGTCCTAAAAAACCGAACCGAACCGAAACCGGTCGGTTTGAACTGGTTTCGGTTTGGTTACTTTTTTTGATAAAAACATAACCGAACCGAAAATGGTCACCCCTAACTAGGTTATAAGACTATAATTGCCTCATATAAAGTAAATCAAAATAAATTATGAAATTCAATTCTCAATTAACTCAATGTTGAAGGATAAAACTAAAAATAAATTAATTAAAAAAATTACCTAAAAAAACCCAAGTTAAATTGCCAAACATGCAACTCGGTAATAAGATCAAGATAACATTACAGAAAACAAATTTAAATAAATTATAAAACTCAATTCTTAATCAACTCAATGTTAAAGGTTGAGATTAAAAAAATCAATTAAAAAAACATAAAAAATGAATCGAGTCAATCCGTCAAACTCGTGGTTCAGGTAATGAGATTGAGATAATCTCATATAAAAAATAAAAAAAGATCTAATTTAACCTATGTTAACCCGTCAAACTCGTAACCTTGGTCATGAGATCAAGATAATCTCATAAAAAGCAAATAAAAACAAATTATGAAGCTCAATTCCTAACCGATATAATGTTGAATGATAAAATTAAAATGACACAAAAAGACCCGAATTAACACGGGTTAATATGCTAAGCACTTTTTCTAGGTCATGAGATCGGGATAATCTAATAAAAAGCAAACCAAACAAATCATGAAGTCTAATTATCAATCAACCCAATATTAAAGAATGAGGTAGAGGGGAGTCAATTAAGAAAAGAAAACGAGTCAATTGGGTTAATCTGCCAAAGTAGCGACCCGAGTCATGAGATTGAGACAACCCAATAAATAAAATCTAATGTTGAAGGACCCATGACTTGAGTCATGAGACCGAGACAATCTCATAAAAAAACCCGGTTAAACCTAAGTTAACCCACTAAACTCGCGACCCTGATCATGAGACTAATATAACCTTAAAGAAAACAAATTAAAACAAATTATGAAGCTCAATTACCAACCAATCCAATGTTGAATGATGAAATTTGAAAAAAAAAACAATTAAAAAAGACATAAAAACAACTCGAGTCAACCCGCAGAGCATTATTCTCAGGTCATGAAGCCGAGATAATCTAATAAGAAATCAAATCATGAATGATTCTCAGTCAACCTAATATTAAATGATGCAATGGGGGGGATAATTAAGAAAAAAGAAAACAAAACTCGAGTCAATAAGGTTAATCTACCAAACCCATGAACCAGATAATGAGATTAGGACAACCTAATAAAAATAAATATAATGTTGAAGGACTTGTGAACATGGTCATGAGACCTAAATAACCTAATAGAAAGAAAATAAAAAACAACCCATTTAATCTAGGTTAACCTGCTAAATTGATAACCCTGGTCGTGAAACTTAGATTACCTCATAAAAAACAAATCAATACAAATTATGAAACAATATTCTCAATTGACCCAATATTAAAAGATAAAATAATAAAAAAAACATTAAAAAATGATACAAAAAACAATTATAGTCAACTTGGGTTAACTCGCTAAACACTATCCCGAAGTCATGAATCAAGATAACTTAATAGAAAATAAATCAAAACAAATCATGAAGTCTAATTCTTAATTAGCGTAATATTAAAGGATGAGATTGAGAGGAAAAAATCAATTAAAAAAAATTGAGTCAATTAGGTTAACCCATTTATCCCGTGATCCATGTCTTGAGACTAGAACAATATAATAAAAAGCAAATTCAATATTAAAGAATAAAATTACAAAAAGACATTGATTGAATTGTTTTAAAAACAAAGCACTACTATTTCAATAAATAATGCTTTATGATAAGGATACAATACAATCTCATTCTCTTTTTGTTTTTTGTTAATGATAATAATGACTATTATGATTGTAAGAAAAAAATATATATATAATCCTATGTTTTTATGTTATAATATAACTAAAACATGCACCCAATTTTTTTTTATTTATAAAACATAGTTTAGAATTATTGTATATCTTTTCATTATTAAAAAAAAAAAAAGCTAAAAAGAATGCAAAAACCATCATCTTGCCAAACGAGCTTCTAATGTTCAATGGGTCTAAATTTTGGATCATTAGTTTAGGAAAATTTTTGTCATCCATGAAAAGGGTGGGTTTAGGATTTAAAATGTGGGTGATAAGGATAACAACAAGATTTTATTTGTATGAAGGATTTTTATTGGTTGGTTAATTAATCTAATTTTTAAATTTCTTATTACTTATTTAGTATTATATTGAATTAAATAATAAAAAAATCATTATCCCTTCCATGTATAAAATAAAATATAGATGTTAGAAGTGTCATTCATCTTAGATTAACCTGGGTCAACCCTTGTTAACCTATAAAACCTGCGATCTAAGTCATGAGACAATGATAATCTCATAAAAAGCAAATTGAAACAAATTATTAAACCCAATCCACAATAAAAAAAAAATTTGAAGGAAAAAAATAAAAATAATTTTTTTAAAAAAATACCGAAAAAATAACTTGAGTCAACATGGATAAACCTGTCAAATCTATGACTTAAATCATGAGAAATAGATTACCTTATAGAACGCAAATCAATAAAATTCATGAAGCTCAGCTCTCAACCAACTTAATATTGAAATATAAAATTGAAATAAAAAATTAATTTTTTAAAAATAACAGAAAAAACTGAGGTCAACCCGCCAAACCTGTGACCCGAGTCATAAGACTGGGATAACTCTATAGAAAAAAAATCAAAAAAACATTGTGAAGCCCAATTATCAAATAACTAGATGTTGAAAGATGAAATTGAAAAAAAAAATAAATTTAAAAAAAGAAATGAAAAAAACCTTGAGTCAACCCAGACTCACCTTCTAAACTCGTGACCCGAGTCATAAGACTGATTTTACGCTATATAAAGCAAACCAAAAAAATTATGAAGCCTATCCCCAACCAAATCATTTTTTAAGGATGAAATTAAAAAAAATTATATATAAAAAGAACAAAAAAAGAACAATAAAAAAATAAAGATCAAATGTGACATAAGAAAAGTTGAGAATCCACTCTACTATTTTGACTAAGAAAGGCGAGAAACTGAGGAGAGAAGAGAGAAAAAAAAGAGAAGAATAAATGAAAGAAGATTGGCTAGCTAGAGCCATATGATAACTCCCCAACTAGCATGCCTTTTTAAAAATAAAGATCACGTTGAGATGATTCTTATCGCACGTGTGCAATATTGCTACGATTGTTCTTTCAGAGCGGGATCTTCGAGGGTGATGAGTGAAAAAAACAATGAATTTTTTATCTTTATCAATAAAAAAAGGATGGAGTTGCCAACTGATTTTTTGATCATCAAGAATCTTAACTGATCTCAGAGTCTAGATAAGAGGACTGATTGTGTATAGGGAAAACATATCACTTCTAGTACACATTACCTAAGGTAAACTTTATTATTTGTTTGTCTTATATAAACTAAGGTATTGTTGTGTTTTCTAACCATTGATTCGTTTAAATTTTTTAAGAAAAGTCCTTGGTAAAGAGGTCCTTATCTTATCAAGTCCTTATCTTATCTAAACTTTTCATGCAATTATTTTCTTTCCAATTGTTGTGTACTTGAAATTTAGGGGTAATGTTTTTTGTAAGGTAGTATCGGGTTCACCATCCATTTATTTAATCTACAAGTACATTCATATATTATTTATATTTACATGTTAGTGTGGTTACAACCCTTATAAATTACATGCATAAGCTTGATTTCAATACAATCATTAGAGAATACTATAACCTATCTGATAGGAAGGACTCAACAACTCAATAACCCTTTTATAAGAATTAAGACCTTATGAAAAACACCTGTAAAATCACGCAAGATCACGAACACTACAAGTATCTACCTCATCGTGATTTCTACATTTTATAATTATATGAACATAACCAATATCATTAACCATTCTATAAGCACATCAATCTGTCCCCTTTTCAATTTAATATTTCTTCATTAATTACTAATGAACTCATAAATTATACTATTGTTGACATACATGTAACAACTCTTTAATTTAACATCTATTTCATATCTCATCTCAATATAATTTTTCACTCATTTATTTTATGTTCATTGTAACTTTTCCATAACATGTTTTCTTTCCATATCATATTTTATCTATACCCCCATTTAATCTCTTGAGCGTATTTAGTTTATGCCATCACTTCATTTCACAACACCCTTAAATTTATACCACATTTCACCTCTCCATCACAATTATATGTCTTCTCGGTTTTCCCAACCTTTAATTTCATTTTGTTAGTTTATCATATTATCCATTAATATTATTATTAATTCATCAATATCAATTCCAATTCCAATTCCAAAGTCTATGGTTTTAATTGTAGCTTATCCATATAATATTTTTTTTAAACTCGGTATACTTCCAGTCTGTTTTTGGCTTACACATACATTTCTTTCATTCTCCTATACCTTATACTCAATTTGGCCCTTTCAATTATATCTTTCATCTTGAATATTTCTTTGACTCATTATAGTACATTTCAATATTTCTTTCCAACTTAAATATTTCTTGTTTTCATTTGTGGCAATTCCATTAATTTTCTAATTCAAATATTTTCGTGCCCATTTATGGCATAATTTAATATTTTTTTCAATATAATTATTTCTCATGCCCCTTTACGACATAGTTTAATATTTTTCTAACCTTTAGTTTAATATTTTTCTAACCTTTATTTCTCATGCTCATTTATGGTATATTTTAATATTTTTTTCATCTTAGTATTTTCTTACGCTCATTTATGGCATTCAATTATTTTTTTATCGTATTCAAATATTTTTCCATCTCCTATTTTCCTTAAATCCATTTATAGTGTATTCAAATATCACATAATAAATTCTCCTAAGACAATTTAGATATCACAAGTTAAATTCTGTTGTTACAACCTATTCAAATATCACATATTAAAATTCCACCGTTGTGGTCCATTCAGTTTTTCATGCATCATATTCCGTTATTGCGGTCTATTTAATTTTTCATATTATAATTTCATTTAATTCATGCATTTTAAATTCCCACTTTTTTTTTTCTCTACCTACAAACATGATTTACATAACATTATTTATTCTGTCCCATGAGCATAATTTATTTATATTAATTCCCTACCCCATAGGCATTATTTTCATAAAATTATTTGAGCCTCTATCCAAATATCTGACTATGTTACCATCAAATCTCATTAGTCTCTGTCCAAACAATATACTATATATGTATTCATAGTTTACATCCAAACACCCGATTATGATACCATTAATCACATTAGTATTCATCCAAATGAAAAACTATATCTATATCCATAGTCTACATCCAAACATTCAACTATGATACCATCAAATCTCATTAGTCTTTGTCCAAATGACATACTATATTTGTATCCATAGTCTACGTCTAAACGTTTGACTATAATACCATCAAACACCATTAGTCTCCGTCCAAACTGATGACTTTCTCACACGTCACAACCTTCATCTAAACGACCAACTTTCTCACATATTCTAGCTTTTGTCCACATGGTCAGCTAACAACTTATAAAGCTCACTGATATGGTTTATTTTAAAATTCACATGTTGTTCTATGATGTTGTGATCGTTTACCATTTATATGCGATATTTATTGTTATGATCGATTTAAAATTCACACATTAATTTTTCATTATTGCAATCGCTTATGATTTAGATATGAATATTTGATGTTGCGGTTGATTTCAAACCATATAAAAACTATCATTGTTGCGGTCAATTACACATGAAATATACATTACCTCTATTATGGTTGATTACCAATCTCGTATAATTTACCCTCAATATAATCAATTACAAAATACATCTATGTTACCACCATTGTGATTAATCATAAATCATAGACACACTACCAAATCACATTCAAATTTATGCCTCGTAGGTATAATTTCTTTTGATAACAATTATACATGACACATATATGTTCCATTGCAAACTAACTATCACACAAACATTTTAAATCATTAAAAAGGAAAGACGACCCTTACCTTAAGCTCATGCTTTATATGCTTCTAAGAAGTCGGCCCATTCCAAACACTTCTTTTATAATTCCTAAATAATAATCAATAATGTTTGTTTAACCATATATATCTAATTATTTGTCTAACAATCAATTCAATACAACATATAATTTCACAAATCACCATATGTGTTAAAATACTCCTAGTCTATTTCGCATTCAACTTAAAATTTAGTATTTAAATATAAAAATTTCACATCCAACACCCAAATTAATATTCACAAATTGGAACTATCAATTTATTATTAAAATCTATAATTTACTTTTCATTCCATTAAATTAATTCTTCACTTAGGACTTTTACATTTTTAAAATTTCAATTTTATGCCCAAGGCATCACAAAACATATTAAACCTCGATTTTCACATTTCTATATTTTCCAAAACATGGCCACAAATATCCAATCATACAATAATCTCCATTTCACCCTAATATTTATAGTTTAATTTCACATAAAATCAATTAGCACAAAAAATTTCATCTTCAATCCATGTTTCTAATCCTCCATCTTCACCATTATTTATTTTCGAACATATTAGCAAAAATTCAAAGCAAGTATATTAGCCACCTCTCAAACCAATTACCAACGATTTTAAGCATTGTTTAAAACACCAATCCTTTCACACCATTTTCTTACCAATTCATATACTTCCATCTTTCCCCATTTAACAACATAGCACATTATTTGGATATCCTATTTTACAAGAATTGAAATTTATAATTAATACAATTTCATCATTTTACTAGTCGAGTTCAATTGTGCAACATCACCTATAACACCAAAATTTACATAATGTTACCACCTTTCATATTTCCATTAACCCACATAACCAATATCAACTCAATACCTAGTTTTTCTCATATTCTAAGCCAACCCAAACATCACCCCCACCCCCACATAATTCAAAAATCCTACTTACATAGTTTAGTCCAATTCCCCACATTCTTACCATTTAACAAAAATTTCAATTTCTTTAACCAAAACATTTAAAATTTATTAAGTAAACATCATAACATTTTTTTTTTGAAACGGAGGGTATCCTAGGCTAGCTTTCACGCATCAAACTAAGTCCTTACAGCCTGGAGCTAGACTTTACACAGGGTGTTTTGCGTCCTGCGGCCCGTAGCCCTAAGAGTTTTTGTTGGTAGGAGGGTTCAAAGTTGAGACCTAGAGTGAGCAAACCCCCAAGCCCAAGCTGATATCTACTAGACCAACCCCTTGAGGTTAAAAACATCACAACACACATCAACCATTATCAACTAATATAAATTTGAACTCTCTTTTTTTGTTTTAAATTTCCAAATTCAGCTATAAAAATAAACAAATTAAGGATACCTGAATCTTCTTAATTTTATTTTTATACATGATTTATTCAACCAAACATTATATGGAAATTTAAATCATTTCACACTTTCACATATCGTAACATAATCCCCAACTCTCTATTATACAATATACATAGTTCCTGTAAGTACACTTTTAATGAACTCCATTAAGGCATCATAACTTCCAAATTCCTTCTTACACTTCCTAACATATATAACAACAAGCCAACATGTATTTAAATAATGAGTTTACTTCCATTTTAATTTCTAAGGCTTTTACAATAATCCATAAACATTTTCATTACAAAATCACACATCACACATCATTCAACATTCAACACTTTCCTATAGACACACACATAATATAAAATTCACATATATTAACAAAATCTTTTTCTAAACATAATTTCGCATACCTACACACTAAATAAATAAACAATATCATCAAAATATAAACATATTTTTATCTCTTCCTAATACCACCCACGGTCAGTTCATAACCCATTTTAGGTTGTTCCCTAAAATTATCCATTTTTCATTTTAAAATAAAAATCATAAATAATAGTAGCAGCAGCAGCAGCAAGAAGATTGACATTTTGGTAAAAGTAGGTTAAGGAGGATTCTAAATATACAGAAAAATCAAGCTGAATTTTTTTGACGGATTATAAAACTGATCATACCCCTTTGTACCAAAACTGCAGAAATAATGCGAATTCCAGGTCAAATTAAATAATTTTTGGATGAATCTACATAAAAATTAAGCTCAGGGACGTAATTAAATTTTTAATAGGCCAATTTGATTTAATCATGGGCCAAATTGAGAATTTAATTATGTTTAAAATTAATTTGGGTTCAATTCAAGAATTTAATTAGGTGAAATGACTTATACTTTAAATTGTTCAAAATAATTTTATTCGAGGTTTAATTAATGAAAAATTAAGTTTGAGAGCCCAATTCAGGCTTAATTGAGAACATTGAAATTTTAGAGGACCTAATTTAATTTTTACGAAGTCAATTGGTTAAATCAAGGGTAAAATCACAAGAAAATTAAAGTTTATATAAAAGATGTCAAAATATAGGAACAAAATTGAATGAAATCAGGGGTGAAATTGAAGAAAATGAAAAGTTTAATGGTTAATTGAGGGTCAATTTGCATAAATCCAAGACCATAGACCAAAATGAAAAAGGCGTTAAAATTCGGGGCTAAAATTGATGTTCGCCAGGGGCAAAATTGCATAAAACTAAAAGTTTGAAGCCAATCAGGAGTGTCATTGAGAGAAATCACAAATCAAATGACTAAATTAAGCTTTACCAAAATAACGTCATTTTGGTTATTGTTCACATTCTTCTTCAATTTTCACCGAAAAAACTGCTCAGGGAGCTATTTTTTAGGGGCATTTAATAATTCATCTCTCCATTAAATTTGACAAAACTTGCATGAAAATTATCACCTGACATCTGACTATACCCTGGTATAGACCTTTTTGACCGATTAACACCACAACGATTGTGGCGCCGGCCTAAAAGGGTCAAATAACAAAGTCTTCAACTACCAAATTTGACAGTTTATGATGCTTATTTTGAGACAATTGTTGGGATCCTTTGAGGCTGACTCAAGGGCCAAGATTTAGCACCATTAAAGACAAAATATCCTTCTTCCACTCCTTATAAATAAGGGTGGATTCCATGCCCTAGGCATGAAGAAAATCGTGTGAAAATTTGGCATAAAATCATCTTTCTCCCGTTATTCTTCTATAATTTTACTTTTCCTCCTCTCTTTCTACCGTGTTTTCAACTGCCACCACCTCAGCACTGCCATGAACAACCACAACTCAACCTCCTCCACCAACCCATCTCCTTGTTAGCGACAAGAACCATCGTCGTCAATCTCTCCTTCTCCCTTTCCACCGTTGACTTCTTCTTCTTCATGCATTATAAAAACCCAGCCACCACTCCAGCATTGTCATAAGCCATCAACACTTCCATTGTCCTCAACCAGACTAGTGACACCAGTCGCAACCCCCACGCCAAATGAGCTACTTCTTTTTCCCTCCCTTCTCATCTGCATGCAAGACGTGAAATAATTCATGTCCTGCAACTGCTGGCTTCTACCAGCAGATGCAAACTGGGCTGGACCTATTTCGGCCCAGCCCAGATGGCTGCGTGAGGTCCAGCTGAGCCCTAAAAAAAGAGGTCAGGTCTGTTGGGCCGCCAGTCGGCCCTACCCAACCCAGTTGGGTCCGGCCTAAATGGTACGCTGGGTCTAGCCCAAACCCAAAGAAAAAAGAAGAATGAGCCAGGCCTGTTTGGCTGGCCTAGCCCAATATATTAAATAATAATTTAATAATATAATAATACAATAATATTTAAAAAACTTCAAATTTCTAAAAGGGCATTTTTAAATATTTGTGGGTCCCTCGCGTGTTTTTCCAATAGTTTTTTTTATAATATTAGGCTATAGACTTATATTGTAAGATATAGATTCAATATTAAAAATAATCAGTTTCCTCCAAAATTCAAAAAATAAAATTTCATTTTGAAAAACCAAAATGTTTTGTTTTTATACATGCAACCAAATCCTAAAAATTTTCCAAGCATATTTTCTAAAAAATAAAAATGACAACATTTTCATCATGCTTTTTTTTTAATAAAAAAATATAAATATCATAACTATTTTATGGTTATCCATTAGGATTTGACCAGAATATCAAAAACCCTTCATTAATCATTTTATTCACTTTATATTTAAAGTGTTAAGGTTTAGCTATAGACTTTAATATTTGAGGGTGTAAAATTACATAGTAGAGTATACCCTAAGATATTAAAGATAAAAAAAACAATAAATGAATGCAATGCTAAAATTTAGACTTTAGAGCGGTTAGGATTTAACCCAATAAGGTAAAGAATCTCTCATGAATGGAGATTTACCTTAGACCTTAGAAAAGCTAACGAATATAAACTTGACCTAGAAAAACAATCAAGTAACAATGCAGCTTACCTCAGGTAAGGTGCACTGGGGGTGATGCGTCTTCCCCTTATATAACTAGTCCTTTACCCGAACTCTCATAAGTCACAAATTTCCTAGTAACCATAATACTGGTGGCAACTTCTGAACCTTAATCATAATTTTATGATTAAACTTAGAATTCTTTCCTTTCCTAATACCTCTTAGGAGGCTAACAATGCCATTCGACATCGCTTCGTGACAACGACTCCACTGGGGAATGCCTTGTCTGGTTGGATTAACCTTTGCATGTTTGCCTATGTATTTTTATTGGTCTATTTAATTTAATTTTAACATGTATTTTTTTACTGTTGTAGCATTTTACTTCCTGTTCATGTATACGTACATCGGGTATGGATTAATGCCCTCATGCATTTTAATTTCATGAATAAACTCAATTCTAGGTTAGGTGAGGAGTAGTGGTTTGTCTCATGACTTTCAGTTAGGGTTTAAATTCGTGAAACATCCAACTATGAGCTGAGTGTTTACTCAGTAATAGCGGTCACACTGTGCCCTAACCATTCATTGTAAACCCTTATATTACCTTGATGTAAGGTGGTCACTGGGCAGTTCATAGATCTTTTGAGACCAATTAGAAAACTTAGCCCTTATATAATGACCTAGAACTTGCCTTTAGGGTATGAAATCCTTAATAATTCACTTTGTATTAGGGCAAACCAGATTAAAATCCTGAACTCTACAAGACTTTTTAGCTAAGACCATGATTTTCATAACCTTTTCAGAATTCGAGGAAAGATCCGAGATGATATAATTAGTTGAAGGGGATTGTCCAAGAACCAAGGTTAAGGAATTACCGCACATAACCAAAGTACACTGCTTCATAAACAACATAAAGAAGTTGGTGCTAATTCTAGGTTACATAGATGGGAATCTATTTGAGAAAAGTTATGGGAGAATTGCTTATTTGATAAGGATCCCAATTCATATTTCAGCAATCAAAGCTTGGATCCATTTCTAGGATCTGGGTTGCAAATGTTTCACCTTCGAGGATGTTGATATGGCCCCTAACATTGAAAAGTATGCCCAGATCTTGAGTTTCCTAAATGACCATCATAAAATGTATTTTAGGCAAAAAAAATTGAGAGTACAACTGTAGGGGTTGCAAAACTACTGCATCTAGAACAAGTTGATCAGTATAGGATGTCTAATAGAGGGTTTAAGTGGAAGATCATTGAGAATAAACTGAAGACAGATAAAGAAAAAGGAAAGTTGGGCGAAGAAAGGTATCAAATAATTGCTTTTGACATTTTTTAGTTAATTTTGTTTTCCTCATTAGCTATTGGGATTATCAGCATTGAAGCTGCTAACACCTTCATTGAGTATGAACAGGTAAACAATAACCCCACTTCAACTATCTCGACTAAAAGTTTCCTATCTCTAAAACATTATAGATGGCATGACAAAAAAGCTTTTTAGTGTTATATTCTTCTATTATTCATGTGGATAGTTAACCACTTAAAGGCCTCTTGGGTTGGTTCTGAATGAAGAGTGGAATGACTTGGATGAAAAGGCATAGGTAAAAAAGTACCAAGCACTCCCTTGGAGTAATTTCAAATGGAAAGCTCATTGGGTAAGCAACTCGACTTATCTTATGAGCTGTGGTGACAAAGAAAGTGTTTCATTAATCGGTTTGACTGGTTATATCAAATATTCACCCTCATTGGCAGCCAGATAGTTTGGAGGAGTAGAGTACGTGTCAAGAACCCGGGGGTTGATGGAGTATACCCGTTTGTTTAAAGAGGCTAATTCTTTAGCCAAGCTACATGCCATCAGAAGTGATTGGGGGCAACATGTTTTAGTCCACAAAGAGGAGCAATAAGGGAGCCCTCAATTAGCCCTAATTACTTGGCGTAGAGGAATGATGGCTTATTTAGGATGCTCAAAGGGACGAAAAAGCAAAGCTAGATGCAAGATAGGCCATCCATCGTCATGGAACCCAAAAGAAAAAGGGTCAACAATAAGGAGAACCCGTAAAAAGAGTTAGATAAGCTGAGGATTGAGCTCAGCAACAACAAAAATCACCAGAAATTCCTGAAAGATCAACTCCTAAAAAAAGAAAAGAAGATAAAGGCCCTCTTGAACCAACAGTTGAGAGACAATGATGAACAAATTGCTGAACTAAAGAAGAATTAGCACGGGATAGATAAATAATTGGAAGAAAAATGAGTCAAGTATGATGACCTAGTAAAAAAATATATAATGATAAAGGAGGAACATGTGACTCTAAAAAGGCCTTAGAAAGTAGAAAACGTACTGACAAGGAGTTTATAACTTCTTTAAAGAAAGTTAAGGATCACTATAAATTGAAATAGGAAGCTGAAAAAAAAAAAGAAAAGATTAGTTGATCTCACCATTGAAGAAGAAAGAAGCTTTAAAGCTTGATACCAAATCTAGGCTAATGATGAAAAAGAAGCAAGAAGGGTAGTTAAATCAAATATAAGGGAATATCTTGACAGAACAAATGCCCTAAGAGACCAAGTTTCCATAATACAGGCTGAGTTTGAGTCTTGGGAAGAGGAAGCGAAGAAAATGCAGGAGTAATTCGAAGAGTGGCAGGACTACATCAATAGCTTCGATGTATATCTAAATACCAAGGTAGCTAAACTTTACATAAAAAATAAAGAACTGTAAAAGGCCCGAAACCAGATCCAACAGCTAGAGAAGATGGTTCAAATACTAGAAAGGAACAATGAATCATTAGTCGCTAGTAATGGAACATTGCTTCAAGATAACACTTTCTTCCACTATAAGATTGAACAAACTGACAGGCTAATTGATATGGTGGCCTAGAAGACAAATGAATTACGAGTGAAAGCTTTTAGGATTGGCAACAATGTCCACAGATATAAAGAATATTTGAATGAAGTCTCCTTTTTTTTTTATCAGGAATGTAGCCAATAAAGGAGTAACATTTGAGTACAAAAGACTCTTTGTATGAACCACTTGCTCTTGATAAATGAAATAGGCCAAGGCTCACTTTTTGAGTACTTTAATAATGTGTGGGATTCAATTGATCTAAGGACTTAGGTAAAACCTCT
>Ga0325411_1005400_pt1 | contig 14148 bp, 7 predicted proteins | sample PopdelMetagenome_13_FD_206181 | JGI IMG/M metagenome (GOLD analysis project Ga0325411, IMG submission 206181) | Populus deltoides microbial communities from Bellville, Georgia, United States - Xylem-PdIQD-R4 | ecosystem: Host-associated > Plants > Phyllosphere > Stem > Wood/Secondary xylem... | reverse complement strand
AAATAACACGGTTTGATCTTTTTACGCTTACAAAACATGATATTTAGTAAATGTTGCTATTAACGAACGTGACATGCTTAAATATTACGTTTTAGAAGCGCGACAACTTAAGAAGTTGTGCTTCTAAAGAGCGACTTTGATTAAAATTTAAATTTTTTTTCAGATTGAATAACACATAGACCAAATGCCATCTCTCTCTAAAAACTGAGCGATGCCCTCACAATCTCTTTAAAAAAACCCATCAAATACTTTTATTTTGCCTTTAAAACAATTAAAAATCGAACTCATCTTAGTCTCTAAGCATCATTGAACGTGTTTTAGGTTCACAATCGACCGTTTTCTTTGTTGTCACCACCTCTTCAACTTTTTTTCCCAGTCCTATAAGTAAGATAAATATACTAAATTGTTATGAATTTGGGTTTGGTTTGGTTGAGATGAAATTATTATTTAGGTTGGATTTAGAGTTTGTTGAATTAATATTAAATTAGTTAAAGAATACCTTCAATTAAGATTGATTTGATATAGTTGAACATGAAAATAAGTTGAGTTGATTATGAATTAATTATTTCAATTAATTATATGTTGCGTTTAATTGATGTTAAGTTGTTGAATTAGGGATTTTGTATGTATTGTTGAAATCATCTAATAATGCAATTAACTATACTTGACGATTTCATGTAAGAGAGCATGAATACGATAGAATTATGACAAATTACACGTGTCATTAAGTTGTTGATGAGTTTGATATTTTCTTTGAATTATATTAATTTGCTATGAATTTGAGTTTGGTTTAATGCAATTGAACATTAAAATATCAATTAGATTTTGTATAGTGAATTATATTTAATTTTTGATGAATCTGTTTTAACGTTAAATTTTGAGAATTTGATATGAATTTTGCTATTTAGTGTTGGGGTAATGTAATTTAGTTACAATTATGTCAAATTAACCAGAATTCAATTTGTTTTTTATTTTTTATAAAATATCTTATAACATATTTATGTTATGTCGTTATGATGACACTATTGTTCATGATATAAATAGTAGTATCACATACAATGGTGGCATCAATTTGTTGTTAAATTGTAATTTAGACATGTCATATGCAAAAATAAAAGAAATCATTTATTATGGACTTTGGTGGAATTATAATGATATTAATGTTGAAATAATTTGGAGGTGTCAGATTTGTGAACATCAATATTATCCCGTTCCAATTGTGTGTGATGACAGTTTTAAGACAATAATTAATATTTTTAATTTGAAATGGTTTGAATATAAAATGTAATTTTTCAAAACACAAAAACAAAGCAAAAATATTGGAAGCTCTCAATTAAAAAAAATCATAATATTCAAGAAGGCATATACATACATAATGCTGACACAACTAATCCTGTCCACAGCTTAAATAAACTTGAAAAACTTGAGACTAAAAAATATGCAAGCAGTGAGGCCAGGCTAACTCCGAATGATCCAAAATAATTAGGAAAAAGATCCGAAACAAAAATTTAATTAAAAAAAAGGATCATGACCATATTTGAAAAAATAACAAATCATAATTATGAATTCAATGATGTAATTAAAAATAAATCAAAATTTAATTACAAAATCAAAGAAAAAATTAAAAATCAAAGAAACAATGACCAAAGTTGAAATATTAATAAATAAAAGGACAACTCTGGTATTTTGAATGGCTAGAGCGAATCTTGAGAGGAGGAGAGAGAAAATAAAAAAATAAAAAAAATAGTCCATACACAAGACACTGTCGCCCCATGTGGAAGGAGACACCTTGACGCTTTCAATGTCATTGTGGAAGCATAGACATCAAACCTGGCTCTGGGGTTGACCCGGCCAAGGGACCGGGTCCTGGGTTTCATGGGTCAACCCATAAAAATTTTAAAAAATATATTTAAAGTTTTAATATTTCATATGAAAAAAATTAAGAAAAAATCCATATGAATATAGGTTATACATGTTGTAAATAATGAAGTTTAAAAGAATATTTTAAAAAGTTTTTTATCCCACATTGAAAAGATATTATGTTATGCTTTTAAGTTTAAGTATTTAAACCAAAAACATTTTTTATCTTACATTGAAAAAACATAATTTTTTTTCTTGTGAACATAGAGTATATACACGAAATGACTTCAAATCCCACATTAAAAACATATTATGTTATCTTTTTAAGTTGAAGTATTTAAACCAAAAGGTTTTTTTTTATCAACATTGAAAAAACATAATTTTTTTTTTGTAAACAAAGAGTATATATACGAAATGACTTCAAATTCCACATTGAAAAAATAACTTTTTCTTGGGAACATAAGAGTATATATATTAATGGGTTTCAAATCACATATTGAAAAAACATAACTTTTTTTCTTGTGAATATAAAGTATATATACTAAAGGGCTTAAAATCTCATAATGAAAAGATAGTATGTTATCCTTTTAAGTTGAAATATTTAAATCAAAAAGGTTTTTATCCCACATTAAAAAAATAATTTTTTATCCCACATTAAAAAAACAATTTTTTTCTTGTGAACATAAAATATATATACGAAAAGGTTTCAAATTCTACATTAAAAAAACATAACTTTTCTCTTGGAAACATAGAGTATATATTCTAAAGGGTTTCAAATCCCACATTGAAAAAATAAAACACTTTTCTAATATTTATATAGTGAGCTTTAAAAAGTATTAATAACCAACTAAAAAAATATAAAAAAAGAGAGGTATAGGAGAAAAATCATATTTGAAAAGAAAAAAGAAACATCAGGTCTCGCTCGGGTTTGGCCGGGTCGCCCGGGTCATGGGTTGACCCTCTGGGTCTACTGAGTTTGGCCGGTCTTTTAGCAAAACCGGACCGGTCTAGACACCAGGTCGACCTGCCGGACCGATCCGGATTTAATAACTATATGTGGAAGTTGCTATTTAAACATTAAGAGATGCAACACACTTTTTTCATATATACACGTGCTAGCTAACTTTAATTTTTTAATTATATTTTTTATATATTAAAAAATAAAATTATTTATCAATTAACTTGACAATAACTAAAAAACGAAGATAAAAATATATAAAAAGTTCTCTAGACACGAGTTAAATAAATTTTGTTTTTAATAGTAATTTAATTTAATTATTTCATTGTATTTTTAAAATAAAAAAAATTAATTATTCCAAATTAATCTAATAATTATTAATTGATATTATAAAAAAATTATGTCACTCCCTAATAGACAAATAGACAGTTCATTGATTTGTTTTGGGAAGAGTAAATCGGTAATTAAACTGTTTATTGTTTTTCTTTTCCTGTTTATTTTTGTTAGAGAATTACATATTGCTTTTTAAAATATTTTTTATTTTAAAATATATTAAAATAATATTTTTTATTTTTTAAAAATTAATTTTAACATTATCAAAAAATAATCTAAAAACATATAAACTATATTAATTTAAAGTAAAAAATTTGGCAGGCTGACTTTCAAACGCAGCAGGATAAAACCCATAACTAAGGTCCGAAACTCAAAATGACCAAAATAATTCGGAAATCGCTCAAACACTCCATTACACGAGAGTCACCTTTAGCAGAAAAAGGCGAATTCATGACTGAACAATCACTTTATTTTTGTAGGGTGTTAAAGAAGACTGCTATGTAGTCACGTCAAATAAATTTTTAACTACGATGATACACAGTTGAAACTAATAACAAATACCTATGCCAAGCAGAAGGTCCACGATGCACAACAGCTTCTCGAGCTAAATTTCATAAAGTACATTTGGGGCCAAATTCACATGCTTCAGCAGTGGGGCACTACAGGGGCTTTGCTCCACCGTTTTCTTGCACACTATTGACAGGAGTTGTGTTGCCACTTCTCTTGCTGGATTGTCCGGTGATTGTCCTGCCCATGAACCTTCCTGCTTTGCTCAGGCCACTACCAACAGCTCCTAAGCCACTTCCCACAAACCCAACTCCAGCACCAACACCACCTCCCACAAGCCCAACTCCTGATCCCACCAGTGATGCTGCCCCATCAAGCGCATCCATTGTGCTCCCAATAACTCCAGCTTCTTTTAGTTTCTTTCGTTGCTCTATGATCTGCTTCTCTTCTTCTAGAGCAGCCAACGACTCTTCCTTGTTAAATTCATGGTAAAAAACCTGCAAATCCAACCCAAAATATAAACATATCCAGTGACTACAGCACATGAAATAAATGAGAAGTACAAAACCCTAAAAGAAGAAAACAGAGTAAAACAATGGACAAAATACTGGTCCTCAAAACTAGAAAAAACATCACAGTCTGAACTCCAGCTCCTTCCAAGTTTTCGGCAGTAGAATGGATATAAATAGGATTCAATTATCACCAAATGTTATGCAAGCTGAAGCAAAAGTCAGATGAGAAAATAAACAACTATGCAGCATTTTGTTACCTTAATTGTAATAGTTCCTCTATCCTTCTTATCCTTAACCTTCAATGTATCAAACGATGACAACAGTCCGAACTCCAGCTCCTTCCAAGTTTCGGCTTCCAGCTCATTTAAAGCTAATTTTGCTCTTCCTAATCTCTTGTCTTGCCCAATATCCTTATCAAAGACCTGTTAAAAGAGAGTTTCATAAAATTATTTTCAAAAAGGATAATATACAATATTCTATCAGAAGGGATCAACTACATCAAAACCACATGGATAAGTTCTCATAGAATCACATGGGGAGGGAGGAGATCTCTATAAGCATTGACAACGTCAACTGCTTGTTGAACAAAGATAGGCGAGCACTTGGTGGAATAGCATCACAGAAATCATACAATACCAGCACATGAGAAATGCAAGCTTGCATTGATAGAGAACAAAAAATGGAGACAGCATGCATCTGACAAAATGCAATTGAGAAAACTACGTAGTCACTTGTACATGCAATTACAGTACAATGGTAAATGTTCTCACACCTCAGACAATTATGCGGCTTAATCTCCCTCCCTTCTAAACAGAAAAGAAAGCAGACATCACAGTATAGGTTTTCAAAATCTAGAAAGCTTATTCAGTGCATATTTCTAGCATAACAAGCATGTATTCATCTCATTACGTCAACAAAACAGAATATAGAGCCGGAGCTTCATGAGAAACTACGCAAGTGTTGTATTATGAAAAAGGCAAATTAGAATAATAAGAACAAAAGGATGAGGAGTATGAGAGATCTAAACCTCAAGAATAAGTGATTGTGTCTCCTTGTCTTCAGCAATCAAATCAAATGTTTGATTCCAAACAGGATTCAGGTTATTATCAATGACTTGTGTTTTAACCTTGAACATTGGCCGAACATATACAACTGCATAAGGATCAGATTTTCCAATCATTTCCATGTTCTTCAAGTCATTTGCCTTCACTACGGTCACTGTAAGCTTTCCTTGAGGTCTAAGCTCTAATTCACTGCATAAGATCCCCCATAAAAAAAAAAAAAAAACCTTCTTCAATAAACTGAAATTAAAGTACAAAAAGAAATATCTAAACTAATAATGGTGGTTAGATTTTAAGTGCATTTAACTTTCCAAATGTTAAAGCAAAAGGAACCTTAGAGCAAGAAGAAGCCACATCTCCAAACTCAGTTACAGCCTGTTGTTATCAGCATCATATAAGAATAAGGCTGAAACAGCCATTTAGATTGCAGCCATTGTATAAAGAACTTTATGGCTGGTATATGGCAATTAATTTATAACTCGCTACTCCAGGCAGGTTGCAATGCCTTGTTTTTATCCTTCGAACTGAAAGCTACTTCTTTTGCTTCTTCACTATCCCATTTCAGGAAGATAGGTCTCATTCGTCCACATTATGCTTCTAATGTTTAGACCCAGGTGTTAAAATGAAGATTGAAGGCAAATATATCAACTACTTAAAATTTTCTTTCATGGAAACTTATAATCACAAGATTATATAGTGTCTTTCAAAAAGTACAGTTCTATGGTCTCAAACTGTTTGAAAGGTATAGATGTAAAGTTGAGTTTGTCATTTTTTTTTCAAAAACACTTTAGAAATAATTCTTAGTGACATTCTAGGGTTGATATTTTGAAATATGTTACACAGATCATCTTACCACTAATGCTTGTATGATGCACGAGTTATGTAATCTTGAAGATAAGATGTTAAATTTCTGAAAAACTTGGCATGGATTCACATTTATCAACTTTTTGACATTTACTTTTGTAGATTGTTTGTGGAAATTATAATCATAAGATTAATTGTCTTTCATCAATTACAGTTCTATGATATCAAACTGTTCAACAGTATACATATAAAGTTGATTTGTCATTTTTCTAAAAAATAATAAATTCAGAACTAATTCTTAGTGATGTTTTAGGGGTTATATTTTCAAATATGTTAAATAGAGCATCTTACCACTAATGCTTGTATGACACATGAGTTATGTAATCTTGAAGATAATTTGTTAAATTTCTTAAAAACTGTGTTAATTCAAAAACATTTCAAACATTGGTTGCAATTCATGACCACAATGACCGTTACAGTTAATCTAGTGCCAGAAACTCCCTGATTATCAACACAATTGTAATCATGAACACAATCGCAATTCATGACACGAATACATTAAGAACAGCCAAAATGCATTAAGAATACTGTGACTGTAATTTTAAGCAACAAACATACATTCATTTCATACACATTTAAATACTCAAAACAGCTAAAATCCGTTAAGAATACCGTAACAGCTCTCAGGGAACTGAAAACAAAAAAGGCAATATAATTTGCTATTTACCTTATGTCAACAGGGATACCACCAATGGGAACAACAATCCTGTGGGGCCACTGAAGCATATCCGTAACAATCGAATTCACAGTATCCTACCAAATGTAATAAGAACAGAGTAGTGAGTAAGGATACCAAACCAACAATGAAACATAAGAAAATAAGTTTTGATAAGAGGAAAAAAGGAACTTGCATCAATCATATCTGAGACTCCAGGAAGTGCTGTTAAGCTTCCACCAACAGCCTTGAGAATGTATTCAATCTTTGGCCTTGGCTGATTGATGATACAAGAATTAGTCATTTCCAAAACAATTATAACTGGAATATTATCAACAATTACTCAGTGCATGTAATCATGCAATTAATTTGCCATCTCCATCTAACTCAAAGTAATAACTGATGATGATCACTAAAGCCAAATAAAGCATGTTATGGAAGTTAAATAAAATAATGGAACAGCCTTTTCTCTCGAGTTCAACTACGACCCCCATCCAACTGCAGTGCCAAATGAATTCTTGAAAATAATATCAGAATAGCATATCATTATACTGTTAAATACAATAACCACTCAAAGAACTTTAAATCTGGATGAGCATAATCATTCATTAAATAGGATTTCATCACAACTTAGTAGTGTTCTGTTGTAGGTGTAGCCTTCAAGCTGGAACATATTGAAGGTCCACTAGAAATGATAGTTACATTAGAAATTGGGGGGGGGGGGGGGTTTGAAATATCTAGTGTCACAAGATCACCAGAAGGAACAGAGAGGCATGTCCATGCAACATGATTTCTATTTCTCTCTATTTCTGTTTCTCTGAAACCTTGCAAGAGCTGTATGATAAAACAACTCAAATAGAGCCTAACCACTTAAGTACAACCTGAATTATATAAGCATATTTCCTATCCATAAAAATCAGTCATATTGTCAAAAACCCATCAAAGTCACTTATTTGAGTACCGACATTAACACCCACACATCATTACAGAATGAGGTATCATGATGATTATGACCAGATTTTTTAAACACTTTTATAGTCGTACCTCAGAAAGTAGAGCAATCACAACAGCAGAAATACATGGAATCTCTTCAGCAAGTTGAAAGATAACACGGATAACAGTGTAAACTTCAAGATCTTTCAACTGTAACATTTTGCACCACAAAAATATTAAGGTAAGTACTCCCTCGCACAAAAAGATCCAAATGGGTTAAAAAAAGTAAGAATTTGGTTATCAGCCAAAGTCATTAATCCACCAACTTGAATGGGTATGGAAGCAACAAGTGCAGCTTCAACGCCTAGAATGATGCTTGGATCACCACACCACCGCAAATCAATATCCATGGTAACTTGACCTTGCTTGAGACTCTGGACACGAATTCCTGCATTGGTCATGTGATAAGGAAGCCGCGAATGTACTTATGAAAGGAGTAAAGAAGTGCATTTCACAGTGACAAGAAATGTACTTAATAAGTAAAATATCCCTGGTAAATGTGCACAGGCCATGTGTTTATTTCTAAAATGCCAGAAAGACTTTCAGAACTCAGAAGACCTATTCAAAAGTACAGGTCCTGGCATTAAATTATAATTGAATGCTATCAACCTCAATGACATAAGAATGCTGCATCAGACACAAGTAGTGGCAACACATACAACTACATAGCAGAAATGAGCATTTATTGATTCATACCTTCAATCTTAGGCGGCACAGTACCAAGAGAAAATTTGTTAAACTTTAGAGAAGTAATCCCTGGGGGTCGGTAGTCTTCCAATAGTGGTTCAACAGATTCTTTAACCACCACTGTAGCTGCCTGCAAACACATTCGGCTGAGAATCTCAAGTTTAAGATGTCAGGTAAAAAGCTTGTTTTTTAGGGCCCATTAAAGTTTTACAAAACCTCGATCTGCATTACCCCCCTTACAACTGATTCTAGCCCATCCTGCAATTCTTATCCTTTTCCATTTTTAAAAAAAAGAAGAAGAGGAGGAGGAGGACGAAAAAGAACTACACAAGCACATCAAAAGAGTGTCCAGTTTGTTGCCTAACATGAACAGCATTTGCCAATATTACAGATAAAAGCATACTCGCAAGAAACCAAAGGGTACATCGAATATTTTGCTCAGTTACATCTAATTATAGAACGGGAAAAGAACATCTTACTTCTGCAACAAAAGGCCATAATTTGCCCAATTGCTTATTTAGCCATTTCACCTGCAGGATGTAACCAAAGTACAACATTATAAAATCAATAAGAAACAAGACGGAGAAAACTTATAGGGCAAACCGCGTCGCAATACACCATACAACAAGGAGACGTTACACGATATTATGTCTTTTGGCTTCACAAGAATATATTATCAGTTCCAAAATAATAATAATAATGCAACAAGAAATTAGAACTCGCTTAAAACACAATTGGTTTTTTTTTTTTTTAAAGAACACTAGAGGAGGTAATTAGAGAAAATTACCAACCTGTTCAAAAGCAGGAAAAGAAATCCAATCAGGAAAATTATCACCACATATTTTCTTCAAATCATCTCTATTGAGTGACCCAAGGAGTTTTATATCCACTGCCTGCAGACAGAAATTCGAGCTCGCACATCTCACTTTCCGGATTGAATGCAATTCACAGTAAAAGAAAACGACATGTATCTCAATCATCAAAGTGAACGAACCTTAGCAACTCGTTTGGTGCTTCGGTACTGCATCATGTGTTTCCATCCAGCCATCAACCCGATCCCGAAGACGATCCCCAAAAATAACCCTGAAATCAGCCCCATTTTCCCCGATTCCAAAACACAACTAAACCTAGTCCACGAAAAAAAATAAAAAATAAAATCAGAAAGACAAATCAACCAGCCATGAATTGTTTTATTTTGTCGATAGAGTCAAGGAATTGAAGTAAGGATTTTAGGGATAAGGGAAAATGGAAGTGGAATCAGTTATTATTACTTTACGCTAAGATGGCAATGACGCTGTGATATCCGAGAACTTGTCTCTCTCCTGAAAGCAACGGTTCCTTTCTTTCTCTTTTGCGTGTGGCGTTGTGAGCATTTATCAATCCACAAGAAAAAAAATGAAAAAAAAAAATATAAAGTAACGGGAACAGCAAGGAGGGAGGGGAGAGGGTCGGTAGGCCAGAGGGAGGAGGGAGACATGGCATTGATTATTTTTATTGATAAGTACTATATTCAGTTTCTTGTTTGAACTGGCACTCGTTCTCCCTCCCCCATCTGTCCGTTCATTTGGGACCTTTTGGAAATATCTATTCAGATGGGGATTTTGTGGTCACGCCGTTGTGCTTTTTTATTTTTATTTTTAATTTTCATTTAGTTTTTGTTTCTGCTAATTCGATTACTTGATTATTCTCGTGCTAGTACTGTTGCTCGCCTCTCCGGTTTAAAATATTTTTTATTTTATTGTTAATATAAATATATTAAAATAATTTAAAATAAAATAAAATTTATTTTTTAAAAATATAGTTAATTAGTATGCTCAATTATTTATTTTTTTTGCTAAAAATTAATTTTTTATATGTTTTGTATCGTTTTGATGCACTGATTTCTAAAATAATTTTTTAAAAATAAAAAATATCATTTTAATGCATTTCAACACGAAAAACACTTTAAAAAATAACCGCAATCACACTCAAAAAAACTCTATGAATTAGATTTGCACAAGAGTTTACAAATAATCTCATTTACAAGCTTTTAAAAATGTAAGAAGATAAGAACTTGTCTAAGATTTTATAAAATAAATTAATTTAATATGTAATAAAAAAAACTTATTAAGAAAAGCTATATGTGTGTATTGTACGAAGGGATTAAGAAAATATAAATTTATTTTTCTTGAAAATCTATGAAAAATATTACATTTATAAGACTTTTTATGATATTACAGTTGTGTGAAACTTTCATGAGTACATTTACTGCGTTTGTACCTGTGTTTTCTCCAAATTTAAATTTTTTTTTTTTTTGCTAAAATTGAGTGCGGTTTATACTTTTTGGATCGTTTTGATGTGCTGATGTCAAAAATGATTTTTAAAAAATAAAAAAACATCATTGGCATGCATTTCGGTACGAAAAGCTATTTGAAAAGCACCCGCAACCACACTGCCAAACACGTTCTAAAGTTTAACGAGACAAGCTTGGAACTAATAAATTTTAAACGAGCTGAGCTTCAGCCTCTTGTTTTAGGCTTGTTTGCGACATGAGTGAGCCCAAGCCTTGCTAAAATTAGATAATTTGAGCTCAAACGCACACCAACTCGGCTCGAGTCAGCTTAGTTGAAGCCTAGATGCAACATCCAAAAACTCGTGAAAAAATTACAGTAGAATCAGTTCTCAGAAGAAGCAGTAGAAGAAGTAGCAGTTTGTTTTTGTATTTTAAAAATATTATTGAAAAAATTTAAATTGTTTTTCTTTATTTTAAAATAAATATTTTTAATATTTTTAAATTATTTTGATGTGTTGATATTAAAATAATATTTTTTTTATGTATTTCTAAATAAAAAAATATTTTAAAAAATAATAGTTATTATAAGTTCAAACGAGTAGTTGAGGTTCCGTTTTAAAATATATTTTTTTTAGAAATTTATTAAAATAATATTATTTTTATTTTTTTAAAATTTATTTTTTATATCAAAAAGATAAAAAAACACTGAAAAATTAAAATATATATATAACTTTAAATTTTGACCAAACAATGTCTTTAATCAAACTGCTACTTCCTTTCAGTCGAGCCGTTCCGCCCCTTGGTGCAGAAGCTTGTCGGCCTTCTATCCTGCCGTGGAATGAATGAATTCTTTTACGTGATTGACAGACTCGGATTGGTGGGGAGAGAAAGGTTAGACATTTTCTTTCTATACATAACCAAAAAAATAGAAAAGATTCTTCAAGGTCCTATAAGTGCATCATCATCAATGCCGCCAAAGCCCAATTCTGCAGGGAAAATTATGTGAAGTATTCCTGATAGGAGTGCGAACAATATAAAGCTGAAAAGCTAGCTACCTGACTGTAGCAGCAGCAGCAGCAGCAGCAGCTGTAGTCTCGTTGCTTTCCCTTCTTCTTGTACTGAAGGATTTCTCATTCTTTCCATACATTACCGCCATTGTATCTGTCTAACCAGTCTAAACTGTCCGCCCTTCTTTCTCTTTCTGTCTACCCTGTCAAGCAAGTTTCCGTACAGAGAAGAAGGCGAGCCTGTAGCACAGAAAGGGAAAGAAATGCGAGTTTTAAAATAGACCAAGACGGAATGAAATCGATTGACTTGAAGCAGTGTAACTACCGCCTTTGCTACAAGGAAGTTCCATGTTCAACACTTTAAGGCAGTTCCGCCGGAGAATCACGCTTAGCTAGCAAGGAAAATAAAATCCGAATCCAGCTTGCTTGAGACAGGGCAGGATGTTATTGATCTGACGACCAAGTTGTTCGTATCCAGAAAGGAATGGCACCCGACATTGTATCAATACTATCTCGATATGCCACCACAAATACAACTTATCTTGTACCATCAAATAGCTACGAAAATACGAAAATATGTTTATGATAACTATTATAATTTTCGTTTGAAAAAAATTATTTTAGTTGAGATTGATTTGGAAAAATATATATTTAATTAAAAATATGATTGAAATTAAAATTAAACAAAAAATAGTTTAATGTATTTAGTTAAAAATGCTTTTGAAATTAAGGTTATAAAATAATTATATATATATATATATATATATATTAATAATTTTTAATTTAAATATTGTAGATTTAACTATTACTATTATATCATGAAATAAATAATACTTTATATAAATTATTTTTTTAACATTAGTTTTTCAAATAAAACACAATTAAAAATAAAAAATATTTTTTTATTGATGGAATTTCTTATCATGGTAATTACTTTTTAGCCAAAATTGATAAAGCACCCGGATAATCTTTAAAAATAAAAAATTATGACTTGAGCTCCTCCTTATAATTATATAAAAAGAAAAACTAATTTTTAAGGTTATAACAATGTAACCTATCTAACAAATTACTGTTAACGGCGACACTGCCTTTTCTCATTTTTTTGCCCTTTTTCAAGATTAAGGAAAGAAAGAGAAGACAAGACAAGACGGAGAGGAGAAATTGGCCATCACCGTATACTCATCGTCGGCATGTGCCATCCTGGGAAGGAGAATTGGCCGAGATGATTCAAATGCCATTAAAAAGAGTAAAAGACCATGAACTCTTTATTTTTTTTTAATTTTAGATTTCATTCCACCCGGGACAAGTTAAGGCTCTACCAAGAAGATAAATAAAGGAAAGGAAGGGGAATGAGAAAGATGAATGGCCAAGTCAGGTTGTTGTTGTGTCACGATTTAGCCACAAATTTAACAAATAATTCAAGTGAACCATAATTTATCCAGTATGATATCATTTTTTTATTTTAATTAAAATTTTCTTTTTATCATTTAACAGTTTATTGTTTTGCAGCCTCATCAGGGGAGACAAACATTAAAAAAAACAAATTAAAAAAGTTTCTAGAGCCATATCCAGTTCTGAATGGAATGACCAAGTCACATATGAGTTTACTTGGTAAAACATGTCATGCCGAACCAGCTTCAACATGGTTGGAGTTGAAACCCAAGCCATACAATGGACCATGAAATGGAGCAAAACTAGATAAATAAATAGCATGAGATGTAATGAAATCATGTTTTTTTTTTAATCTACATCCATCATTTTTTAGAATCCCGATTCAATATTTGTTCATCATTAACAATTATTTTTAGCGTTTATAAATGCATTTGATGGTCAATTAATTTTATTGAACCCACTGATTAAGCTTTCAATGTACATTTGAGATCTTTCGTCACCGTAAAAAAAACTTACCTGCACCAACATGTGTTTTTTTAAGATGGATCTCATATAATTCGAGTAATTTATTATTTAGAATATGAGATTAGAATAACCTAACAAAAATAAAAATAAAATAAATAATAAAATTCAGATCCAATAATCAATTGTCAAATGATAAATTTAAAAAAAAATTAATTTTTAATAAAAGAATTAAAAAATAAACTCAAATCACACGCTGATCATGAGATCAAGAGTACTTTATAGAAAGACAAACACAAAAAAATAACAAAATAAAATTTTCAATTACAAAACAATTTAAAATCTAAACAGCGTGTACCAAATCTGGTATAAAAAACTAAAAAAAAAAATAATTAAAGGTTAAATTGACAAATAAAATAAATTAAGAAAATAGTAATAAAAAAACAATGACCCAAATTAAATTAAAAAAACCAAATAAAATAAGAAATTTAGGGACAAAATTTTTTAAAAAGATAAATAAAAAAGAATAAGAAAATAACAATAAAAAAGAGGAACAAAATGGGATAAAAAAACAAATGCAATAAA
>Ga0325411_1005398_pt1 | contig 14151 bp, 9 predicted proteins | sample PopdelMetagenome_13_FD_206181 | JGI IMG/M metagenome (GOLD analysis project Ga0325411, IMG submission 206181) | Populus deltoides microbial communities from Bellville, Georgia, United States - Xylem-PdIQD-R4 | ecosystem: Host-associated > Plants > Phyllosphere > Stem > Wood/Secondary xylem... | reverse complement strand
GTCTTCTTAGATTTCTTTTGCTATTAGGTAGGAATATTTCAATGTAAATCATTTGTAAAACTTGATCCTAAAGTTTAGTTATTAGAATGATTATGTAAATATGAATCATAATAAATTCATTTTCATTGTTAGTTATAAATTTGATTAATCCTCATTTGTCTATATTCGTACACCACAATAGAAATCTATGAATATAAATTTCTTTCTATACCTAAACTCCCAAATTCAAATCACATTATGATATATTTATATATATATATATATATATATTTCACTCCTCAATTTCAATAATAAACATCACATACAATAGTTTCTCATTGCCAAGTCTACATCCAAACACCAAACCATAATACTCCGCAACACCAAACCATAATACTCCGCAATAATATGTAAGACTTTGTCCAAATGGCAACCTATCATATTCAACATTGATAGTGTATGTCCAATGTCAGACTATAATATAAATACAAATATTTATTTTGTAAGACTCTATCCAAATAACAGCTTACCACAATTTAATATCCAGGTCTACATCTTAACGTCGGACCATGACATTCAATAATATTCATAGGACTCAATCCATAGAGTAATCTATCAACATTCATACCGATAGTCTATGTCTAAACACCAGACCATATTTATTTAGTTCAACTCCTCAATCATTCATTTCTTTCCTCATTGATTCCCACTATTTACAATACCATACTCATGATATTTCTCTTTCCATCATACTTAAAGATAAAACATTAATCTTATGCAAATTCTACCAAAATAACTGGTAAGGATAGATCATCAACCTATTCCATCAGATCCAGTTGCATGTGCTCCTCCTGGTGTGGATGATCCAGCTTCAAGTGTCCTTTGTGGTAAGTTTTTTCCTCTCCCTCAAATTTTTTTTTCTTCTTTGCCATGAGTTTCAGCTTACTCTTTCTTCATTCTCCTTCACTTGGTTGCTTTTTAATTCCTTGCTTGAGAGAGTGATTAGGGTTTTACATTTCCTAACATCTTAATCTTACACAATTCTTATTTTTCTCTCAAAGTATTTGAAGTATTTAGCTCTCCTAAAGTTTTTCTCTCATATTCCCTCTAATTTGTGTTTGTTCTAGCTTCATTAAAAAGGAAAAAGAATTAATTGTTCTACTAAACTCTACCAAAAATCCAAAATTTTGTTTCATTTTTTTATCGAATTAATTGTTCTACAAACGCTAAGGACCATTTTCTTATCCCAATTTGTATTATTTTACCATTTTAGTTATTTACAGCTCGTTATCGCATCACTATATCGTTATTAATTTTTTTTTTATCATTTTTAACTGAGATTTTTTCCAGTACTTCTTCACATCATACTTTCTTTTCCTCACTTATTTATCATGTATCTCCTTCTAAATTTTCTAGGGGTTTACATTCTCCCCTCGCAATAAAAGTTTTGTTTGTGAAATTTGTTTTCTTACCTATATCCGAAAACAAGTTTGGATATTTCTTTTTTATTTTCGACTCTCTTTCCCATGTCTTTTCTCCCATTTGAGTGTTTTTCCATAAAATTCTCACCAAATGAACCTTCTTATTTCTTAACTCTTTATCATTTCTATCAAATATCTTTACAAGTTGTACGTCCATGGTTAAATTTTCTCTAACCTATATTAAAACTTTCGGTAATAGTAATGAAGGATCCACCTTCACTTTTCAAAGTAAGGATACATAGAACACATTATGTATTTTGGCCAAATATGAGGGCAATGTCAATTGATAAGTAACAAGTCCAATTCTTTCTACTATTTCAAATAGGCCTATATACCTTGGTTCTAGTTTACCTTTTATTCCAAACCGAATAATTCTGCTAAGGCACAATCTTTAAATACACTCGATCCCTTACTTGGAATTCTAATGGTCTTCTGTGATTGTCTGCATAACTTTTTTGTCTATCTTGGGCTTTCTTCATTCTTTCTTTGATTACTTTGATCTTATCAGTGGGCATTTGCACCAATTCTGATCCCAACAGTCTTTTTTTGCCAACTTCATCCTAACATAAAGGAGTTTAACATTTTCTTCCATACAAAGCTTCGTATAGAGCCATGCCAATCATAGCTTGATGAATGTTATTATATGAAAAGTATACCAAGGGTAAGTGATCCTTCCACTGACCTCCAAACTTTAGGATACAAGATCTTAACAAATCTTCAAATATCGGGGTCATTCTTTTATCTATCAGTTTGTAGATGGAAACAGTGCTCAAGTCCAATTCAGTACCTATAGCATGTTGAATACTTGGCCACAATCTAGAAGTGAATTAAGGATCCCTGTCTGATATTATAGAAACTAGGACTCCATGTAATCTAAGCACTTCACTCACATATAATTTTTCTAGTTTATCCACTGAATCAGTAATTTTTATTGGTAGAAATAAGACAAACATAAAATGGAAATTGAAGGTTAAGATGACTGGGTCGTTGAAGGATTACTACTTGGAGTACTACCATCATGTGAAGACATTTTAAGGACTTATATTAAACGCGAAAAAAAAAGCTCACGATATGAAAAATAAAGTTAGAGAACAAGGGACACTATGGGAAGAAACAAAAAACAGAAAAATCTATTCAATTAACAAAATTAGTAGAACAATTAGCCAAATCATCTGTTTGGCCAGAATTTTCAGACTTCAATTCTGGTTTCTCATTTTGCACACAGCTTGGCACTAATATAATTTATAACATGGAATATAATTTCAAGCCAAATCATATACTTTTATTATATATTCAGATTAAGCAGCAAAGCACTTTGCAATCCATTTATAAAGAATTGAAATATAGGGAATAAGCACCCTACAATCAGAAGACAGTTTGACATAATTGAAAAAGACTTCTTTCCTTAGATTAATCACTATAGTGATCACAAAGAATGAAGAAATCCTGATAAATTGGACATTATGTTCCAGGAAACAACTACCTAGTACAATATTAGCTTCATCTAACATTGAACTGCAAGTTCAAAAAAAGAGGCAAAGAATAAAGAAAAGAGAGAGTGAAAGAAGGGGGGTCGTGAAGAGAAACAAGTAACATTAGCTTCATCTAACATTATTCGCAGATTTGAAACAGTAATCAAGAGTCTTCTGCTCTTCTTCGCGACTGAAATGGCTATGAAGATTTCTTTAATTAGGTTTTCTATATTCTCATTTTTGTCTTCAATTCTTCATCGTTAATCGTTTTGGCCTTTTAACTGTAAAAGGCCAAAACAACGTTATTTCACACGTATGTGTGTGTAATAAGGTCGGGTCTTAGTTGGACTTACCTGGGTCGACCAGGTTTCTCTAGGCTAACTCCCCGACTGGTTTTTACTTAGACCCGGCCCGGCCCCAAGCCTGGGTCGACCCGCCGGGCGGGGCCGGGTTTCAAAACTATGATATTTGGGTCTGTTTGGGATTGTGGTAGTGATTGCGGTTCAAAGTATTTTTTACTTGAAAATGCATTAAAATAATGTTATTTTATGTTTTAAAAATTATTTTTTATATCAGCGCATCAAAATGATTTAAAAATACTAAAAATATATTAATTTTAAAAATCAAATTTTTCAGAAAAATGAGTTAGATCATACTTTCAAATAAGCACTTGATATCATACCTATACACGAGTCTGGCATGAAAATCATTACAGGTATACGATGAATTAAAATACAATTCACTATGGACTTTTACAATAAATTTTTCAAGTTATGAGTACTTGAGATGATACTAATATTATCTTTCCTATTGGGTTTTTTTTTTTTAACACCTCTATGTACATGTACAGAGTACAGTATACTAGTAATACTTCTCTATCTTCCCTCTTAATGGCCTGTCCTCTCTCTCTCCCTCCCTCCCTCCCCCCGTTGATTTTTAAATATTTTCTCTGCTTCTCTCTCATCTTCCACTCCAAATTCTAAGCCTTAAAACCGTTGTTTATTTGATGATTTCACTTATCTTTTTTCATAACCGTACCGTCACTTCCTTTGACTCAACTTGACTGGACTTGGAATTACCTTAAGTGCCCCTCTCTCTCTCTTCTCTCTCTGTTTGTCGATATATATGTGTACTTGTGTTTTGTCCGGAGAACATTTCTTGGTACATTTTTTGGCTTTGCTTTGTTGGGTGTGTATCCATTTTGGTGTTCTTTAGACTTTTGAATTCGTTATCAATCCAACCCATGACACTGCATTTTCTCTGACTCTTTTGGCTATTTTGATTATACTTCTCATCTTCATACATTTTTTTTTTGTTATATGTGTTAATTCACCCTCTTGTTTTGATCAACTGGTGATAAAAAGTGTTCTTTGATCTCAAACTTAAATAGATCTTTTGAGGTTGGTGAATATAATAATATATACTGTTTCTTGTTGAATTTGAATCATAGTCATGCTAATTCATTTGTGGAATCTTGATCAAGTTTGATTCATGGCATAGAGCTGTCAAGTTTTCATCTGGGTTTTGCTTCGTCTATGTAATTGTATTCCTATAACTATTGCCCCATTTCTGGAATCTAATCCAGCCATGGCAACCGTACTTCTGGTTTCAAATACTCTTTAATCTTTTGGGTCGAAAGATTGATTCTTTTTGTTAGTTTTGATCAATTTCAGTGCATAGAAATGATTAATTGATCTAATTTATCTGGGCAAGAACCGCTGCTTCTAGGTCTGTTGATGGATATTCAGTCATTTCCTAGTAGCATGAAAGATTTGTTGATGGGTTCTGTCTCTCAGGGAATTCTTTTTTCTTTTGTCGAGGTGTATCCATATCCACTCATATGTTTAGCTGTTGAAAACAAAATTGTTTGTTTTATGATTTTCTGCTTATTGGTATTTTTATTGCTGATGATAACCTGGCGTTTTTAATTGCGTTTTTTTTAAATGACAGAGAATTGCAGGTTTTGGAAAGGTCTTTGATCCATGTCCGAAGGAAAAGAGTTGGAGAGTGAAGATGGAAGAGGGGATGTGAGCAGAAATGATCCCGATCCTAGTAAGAAAAGGGTGCTTGCAGAGGGCTCTGGTAACAGCTGTTGGACTCATTCTAATAGCCCCCCAATGGAAAAGATTGGGGTTTGTGAAAATAGTAGAAGAGGAGTGGGGTGTTATGATTTCCCTTGCTGCGATCGCAGAGTTGGTGATTCCTCTAGTGTAGAACCTCAGGATGCAGATTACCCGTATGTTCCCCAACTCTGTGATGAGTTAGAGAATCAGATTTTGGCAAGAGTTCCACGATCAGACTACTGGAAGTTTCGGATTGTGAACAAGAGGATACTCTCTCTTGTAAAGAGTGGTGAGCTCTTAAACATCAGGAGGGAAATTGGATATAGAGAATCCTTAGTTTTTATTTTTGCAACTGGGGACAAAAGTTGGTGGGCATTTGATCAACAATTCAGTTCTCGCAGGAAGCTTCCAGATATACCGGCAGACTGCTGTTTCTCTTTTGGAGATAAGGAATCCATTTGTGCAGGGACCCATCTGATTATTTCAGGCAGGGAGATCGATGGTGTAGTTGTTTGGAGATATGAATTGGAAACAAATAGCTGGAATAAGGGTCCTTCCATGATCAACCCTCGGTGTTTGTTTGCTTCTGCTTCCTGTGGTGCCTTTGCTTTTGTAGCTGGTGGAGTGACAGGGACTGGTTTTGATCTAAATTCTGCCGAGAAATATAATCCAGATACTAAATCATGGGAAGACCTTCCAAGGATGTGGCATAAAAGAAAGCTTTGCTCTGGTTGTTTCATGGATAACAAGTTTTATGTGATTGGAGGGCGGAATGAAGAGGGAGAGGTTCTAACTAGTGCTGAAGTGTATGATGAGGATAAAAAGGCATGGGACCTGATCCCAGACATGTTGGAGGATACAACAATCGCTACTTTCCAATCTCCACCGCTCATTGCTGTTGTGAACAATGCGCTTTACTCCCTCGAGCCTTCATCAAACCAGCTGATGGTTTACTTGAAAAAGAGCAAAACATGGAAGAAATTAGGACCAGTGCCAGTAAGAGCAGATTCTAACACGGGATGGGGTGTAGCCTTCAAGTCTTTGGGCAATGAACTACTTGTAATTGGTGCATCAACATCTACAGTTTCTTATTCTGGGGATGGCATGGCAATATACACCTGCAGACCGGGTTCTGAAGCTGAGGAATTGCTTTGGAGGCCTCTTGAGTGTGGCAAAAACAGACTGAGTAACTTTATATTGAACTGCTCTGTTATGGTAGCTTGAATTTTGACACTCCTAGGCAGTAACTCTATAGAGATTTGATATGAGGATCGAATTATAGCTACATTTGAAATTAGGATTTGGCACCCTAGATGCTTCAATATATCCTCGGGTATTGCACGAGGTGTCTCTCCAGATCGTGTGGTGGATGTGGGTATTTAAGGAACCTGGCTGAATTATAGCGGTAAAGTGTGTTGTTTGTACTTTTATTCTCAGTGACTTGTTGAACTGTGTTCTGACTTCGATCTCATCACCTAATAACACAGCTTGTCATTTTGTTTGATATCAGAGTAATGAACTTAAGGCAAGAATTATGACCTCGATACCAAAATATTGAGAAAGTAGTAAAATGTTCTAATACAAAAAAAAAAAAATATATATATATATATATATATATATAAATCGCATATCATCTCCATAATGGATGATTATTTCTACCAAGTTTGCTATTGCCATCAAAATATCTTTTTTCATCAATTTAAGATCAAAATAAATAAAAATATCTTAATAATCTTTCAACTTAAATCCATTCCATGAAAAAAGCTAAACTATTTAATAAATTCACTCATTTAATAAGTCAATATTATCAATATATACAAGACAAAACATTTCTTGTTTCGTTCAAATTTCTACAATATATATATACATATATAAACATGAATGTTGATAAAATAATAGCAATGTTACTGAAAAATTCAATATTTGATAATATTAATATCTTAGCTTTGTTGAATTTTAAAATTCTAATAAAAAAGAACAAATTACTTAGTGTCTTGTATGCTCTAGAAAAAATCATTAATAACATATGGGGGGGGTGGGGTTATTATGTACTCAGAACCTGATGAACAACATATGTAACTCATAGCAGGATTCTTAATATAAATACATGTCTCCTGATCTTATCAGGAAGAAAAACCTTTTGAAAAGTGAGATTGACAAACCAAAAAAATCAACATAAGAATTCATCCCAGGGAACTGCATACCAGGAAGAAATACCACTGCGTAGAGCTTGTGCTGTCTTGAATTTTCTCGACGCTAGCTGAGTTTAAGGCTGCAAATCCTACAAAGTTCAATAAGCCACAAAATCTTAATTCGACTAATCATACCCCAATATCTCACCCAATTTGCAAGTTTCATAAACTAAGGTGTTGAGTAAAATATCATAGAGGCGACTTTGTAAAGCAGACCTGAATCGTTGGGCACAATATGAAGGCTCTATTTTGACGACGACCTTGAGCTGCATCAACAACAAATGCCACAATGAAGCAAGTCTTGCTGTGTTTCAAAGGTCCACGAAGCTCATAAAATGCATTATCCAAGACATCTTCATGTTCTTTGTTCCGGTATGATGTTTCAAAGGCACTCGGATGTCTAAAAGAATTTCAAACGTTCTTTAATGTTGTACACTTAGATTGGGGTTCAATATTCCCAAAGAGTTTAGTTGCACAAACAAATTTAGTCATTGTAGTTCAGTTACACAGAAATTTCTTGTCCATCACCACATACTGTGGATCATACAAAATCCACAACTAAGAGTTCAAATGCAGTATAGAAACATGACTTGATTCAATTTCAAACCTTTAAATATGGCTTCAATGCATTAAAAGATTTACCTTTAAAACCTCTTTGCTTGATAAATTCAAAATGCTATTTTAAATTACCAAGAATCTCCTTTATGCTGTATATCCACTAATCAATGTTTTCCTTATGGTTGTATCTTTACGAATTTTGTTTAAACTTATGGTTAATTGGTATATTTATCTTTTGGGTTGAAAACTTGTTGGAGTTTAACCAAAGTTTTTAAACTTGAAATATTAATATAATTTAAATAAATCATATATGAATAAAAAAATTAATTAAAATTTTTTTTGTTTGGATCTATGTTGGAATTTTTTTATATTAATATAAGAAATTTATAAATTAATAAAACAAAGCTGGAGAACCTACAGTTAAATATATAGATATATTCAAGCAGAAGAAACAGACTCCCTTGAAAAAAGAGAACAGGCTCCCTTGACAGCAATAAAAGCAAGACTAGCTTGCTGAACAAAACAAAAAAAAAAAATCAAAGCCACAAAAGCTGCACAAGCACAGCAGCTATAAATCAGGCAATCCCAAACGCGAGCGCCGCGACCACCACCATCAAACTACAACAAGATCAAAACAATCTTCAGCCAATAGGACAAGCAAAACCTCCAACAGATCGCCACACAACCTCATGCCAATGCACAAGCAAAACTGCCCAAGAGCATCATAGCACCACCAACGACAACCCCAAACACATAAATCCACAAAGTCAACAACCAGAAACCAATAACCAACAGGACCACAACAAATTGGATCCACTAGGACCACTTACAGAACCAGAAAGACAACACAACCAACAACAAAAAGTATGCTACGAGCAACAACAGAAGTACGAGCTGCGTAGAGACAGACTGGCAAATCATCTACAACAATCAGGTGAATGGCCAGGTGGTTGACCAGCTGTCTTCAGACGAGATTTACCTGGTCTCTTACGAGCAGATTCACCTATTCCAGTATTGGGCAAAGCAAGAGGGAGCAAGCCTTTGCTTCGGGTCATATAACACCGCCTGCTCTTGGCAGATGGAGGCCCAGGAGGTACATTCCCATCTTCCCATATCCAGATGAATCGGACCCAGAAGGATCATCAAGAATTGTTATAACATGATGGTTAATAGATATATCTGAAGTGAAATTAAAAGTGAGGACTTACTTTTTTTATTTTTTGTTAAAATTTTGTTGGATTTTAATCGACCTAAGTTCTTTTTTTAACTTGGAATATTAATATAATTTAAAAAAATTATAAATAAATAAAAAATTTATACTAAATAATTCTTAGTTAACATGATTTAAAATATTTTTAGGCTTCGGTCTAATTATAGTTGCGGGCTTGGTTCTATGTTGGAATTTTATTTAAAATGATGATTAATAGGTATATTTAAGATTAAATTAAAAATGAAATCTATTAACTTTAGGTTAAAATTTTGTTAGTATTTAATCTTCAATATAAATTTTATAACTTGAAATATTAATATGACTTGAATAAATTGTAGATGAATGAGAAATTAATGTCAAATAATTTTTAAATTGCATGATTTAAAAAAAAATATTTGTAATGACCCCAATTTATTTACACAACATTCCATGTATACATAATTATCAATGAAAGTCCAAGATTTTTTTTGTATATTCCGGTAACGTTACCTCTACATTTTTACTACCAAGTTATCAACCAGATAACTTTCACAACCTGCAAAACAACAATTCTAGCATTTATCCCACCATCCAGAACTTCTTTAACCAAATCATAAATCTATAAGTATTACAAATAATGGAACAACTAAATTAGTTACAACATAAGACAAGACACACATTAATTCTTAAAAATAAAGGTAAAAAAAAAAGAGTACAACAAAATTATAGATATGCTTTACAAACAATTACTTTAGTACATCATCCATAATTAATTTAGATATGTATATACATTTTTTGATACAAAATTATATTACAAAACAAAATATACATTATTTGATTAAATAAAAAGATATAAATACATAAATCTATTACTCAGTGCGGTATTGCGGTGTTACGAGTTACCTGAAATTTTATTTAATACCAAATATAATCAACATTATATTCAAATATATATATATATATATATATATATATATATATATATATATATATATCAAACAACCAATTTATTAATTTACCTTTATCCTTGCAAATCAATGCCATTAATACATTTTTGAGAGCATACCAATGTCATTATTAGCCAAAACCAGATATTTATTTCATTACTAAATTAATTAATTTTTTTATTTGTTTATTAACCAGGACACTAATCGTATTAACTAAGGAATTAATTTCTCAAATAATTTAATATTTATCGATTAAAAATCAAGATAAAATTAAAAAAAATTACGATTATTGCTTAGATAAAATCTTTGTTTCTAAAATGTTAAACACCTACTTGATATCAAAGCATGTGAAATGGTCCCTGCTAACAATATATCATTTGTCATTCTTTCCCAATAAAAGTCAATTTTATTTTCCATATAGATTTTAAGTTCAAATCAATTGCATAAAAAATTCCAAATTATTATTATGCATAAATGCCCTCAAATAAACTCATAAATTTAGTCATATCTTTCACCAATTCTTATCCTCTTATAATTCCAAGTCCATTAAATATTTAATCACAACTAAATAAATGTATTAATTTCATTCCAACCCACTATAAATACATCAACATATATTAATTACACATAATTACACAAACATCTATTAAATTTCTATGTTTCTTTTTTTTTTTTATCTCAAGATGGTTGGCACCCAATTTTATTTTCAATCATTCATTCATTATTTTACATCGTCTATAACTTATTTCTTCACAATTACTTCAAACAACAACAATTTCACACTTCCCTAAAGTTTCTCCTACAAACCTAGAATTATGCATTAAATTCATTCCTCTTCATTCAAAATTATTTAAATAAGCATAGAACCTTTTACTCAATAATAAAATGGACTTCAAAAGCTAACATGTTAGATTTTTTCCACACCTTCAAATCTTCTCTTCTTTTGTCATGAATTACAATCCTAATTTTCCACTATTCCTCGCTTGTTTTTCTCTTAAATCCTTGCTTGATGAATGGGAACTATTTCACACTTCCTAACTCATAAATCCTATCTAATTTTTTACTTTTTTTGTCAAGGATTTTTAGTGTTTAACTCTCACAATTATTTTCTCTCCTTTCCTTATATATTTCTAGTTTTGCCAATTTTTAATGGAAGAAGAAAAGGCTGATTTTTCCAACTTTTTAGCTCAAATGACTATTTTACCTTTAATGAGCTCCCTTTAAAATTTTTGCTTGATTGTCAATATTTTCACATGGCATTTTCGAGCTCAAATTGTCTTGAGATTTCAACCTATTGTATATCAATGTGTTATAAGACTTGTCATAAAATTTTAATCCGATCCAACAGTCGGATTGAAAATTATACTTGATAGCATAAAACTAGTCGGGAGGTGATTTTAAAAATCTAAATCTCTTGTTTCATCATTCTATGTGTCATATTAATTATTCGACTAAATCTTTAGGACCATCCTCTTATTTCAAAATATATTTATTTTTCATTTTTGCCCTTAGGTTCACTTATGATTTATTACCATTTTACCGTACCGTTATTGATTTTTAACTAAGATTTCCACCAACATTTCTTTTTTGTTTTTACCAATAAAAAATCATAATTGAGAACTCTGAGCTTCTTCCCTGGCAACGAAAAGCTCAACCCTCAGACTATCTTGGGTGGTATTCACCTCAAGGATCTTCCATTTCAAGGTATCAACTTGGTTATAAGTGGTCTCAAGCAGTTTATCATTGAAGCCCAACAGAAGAACACCACCTTGTATTTTTTCCTTCACTGATGAATAAGTCACTTTGATGCTCATCAGTTCGACCTCCACGACAGCCTTCTCTTCTTTTAGTTGCTCAAAGGTAGTCTGATTAGCCCATTTTTAACAATGACCTCCCGTACGTGGTTTATCTTGATCATCCAGCACCTCTCGAAAAGGATGTATATCATGAAAGTCTATAAAAAATAAATGTTAGGAACAATGGTCATAAAACAAAACTACAAGAAGAAACGAGAAAAGTTTCTTACATTAAATGTTATTTGTCCAATTAAAGCTAAATGACGGTGATGGCTCTCATCAGACATTGTTGAGAATTGTGAGGATTCTCTCCAATAGTCTCACCACCTCAAGACCAGTATCCCAAGGCTTGACCTCCCATCAATAACAGCCTCCATGAACTGCCTCTCCTATTTAGTCAGGGTGGGGAAGCTAAAAAGAGTTTGACCAATAACGAGGTTGGCAAAAACATCATTGAACTCAACTTTCTTAGGAACAACCTAAGTAGAAGGCCCAACTATTGCAGCCTCTACCAACAAATCTAGAAGTTGAGGTAGAGGAAAGGCCACTACAAGAGCCTCTACTGTTAAGGATAAAACATCGGTCTCTATAAAGGTGGAAACCATCATCCTCTTAAAATAGACAGTAGCGTCTGCAATCATTTCAAGAGGAGTCAATTATGTTTGACCCTGGTTGAAGAAGTATGATTACCCCCAACTACCTTTTTTGCAAGAGTTCTGACTCCTGCTATTGTTTCTATAGGAACAAAGCCCTCAAGAGCAAAGAATACATCAATTATGACGAGGAAGTCCTTCATCACTTCTTCAGCCCTACCTTTACTCATGACTAGAGACGAACATTTCCTTTGTGAACTCTCCTCTACAGACCTTACTGGAGTTTCTCCTTCTCCTTCAACCGTTAATCATATACAAAAAAGAAGTTAGCAATAAACTCAGATACATAAAAAAAAAAGAATAAGGAAGCCATATACTTTTGCAATGCGGTCTGATAATATAATACTATGGCCATCCTATTAACTTTGTACTTAGCCAAGGTCGAGCCTAGCATAACACATGTTTTCTCCTCGTTTGAGCTCAGATATGGCTTGTTATATACATCGGGGGGAGGAACCCATTAATAATGGGAATAACCCCAGATCTATTACATTCCACCTTTGGAATTGACCCTATAACTTATTATCAACTATCTCTCCCTCCATTTCTTGACATACACATGCTTTTTACATAGAGTCTCCTTCATGGCTTTAGTGGATATATTGGTGAAGGTAAAAAATCAACGCATATCATTGCCACCATCGGTGTCAACAATCAAATGGTAATAATTTCTAAAGACATTGACAATATGCTCGATTTTGAGGAGCTTAGAAAACTTATCAAAGGCGAACAAAGTTATCCACCTATTAGGGTGTAGTTGGCCTGTACCCAACTGATAATATCTAAACACTTCCTTCACAAATCCTTAGAGAAAAAAGGAATATCCTAATATATACATGAGAAAGGGGTTATAATCTTAAATTGACCCTAGACATAACCTATGGTTTGCCGACTAATACCCTTGACATCATCACTATAAGTGAGTAACAAACTATGTCCTTTACACCTAAAGTGCTAAGAGCGTCATCCTCAAGGGTTTGAGGCAACCTCTCTCTCTTCTAAGATTCCCTAATAATGGCATGAGAAGAGCTTCTCCTGTGAGGAGAGCTACTCTCCCCTTGCTAGAGGTGAATGTCGGGGTGCCATCTCCTTCTAATTCTAAGGCCTAGTCTAATGGACCTTGCCCTCAACTATTTCTTCTAGTCTCAGGTTAGAACCTGAACTCCTTTTCAGAGGCAGCAACATCTCTTTTTTTCAAGAGATATATTTAACTATTTTTAGATCAATATTTTTGTTTAAAGTAGAAAAGGAAATAAGTTTGTGGTGGAAAAATACCTAGAATGAGTTTTTCTTTATATTAACAACATATTTTTTTAGAAAGTAAAGAATGTAAAATAAAAGATTGAAGCAAGAATGGCTAGGGTTATAAAGAAAACATATTTCCACTCTCATTGTCGGATGAATGACTTTTCATGTCACCTCAGATTTCCTGAAGCCCAATCAATTATTGCATTGAATGCACGCTTCCATTGTGTTTCCCAATGGATAACTCCTTTCAATAAAGATAAGTCACATGATCATCTCCTTCTAATGAGAATGAGACACATGGTCGCAAAGAATCCCAACAATTTTGTAAAGACAAATCTCATAGGGAAGGTAAAAAGTCTCTCATTGATGGGACAAATATCTCTCAGGTAAAAAAATCGGTAACCTTTTAAAATCTTTGCGTAATAAATATGCAAAAACTTGAGGGGCTACTGATGGAACAATGTATTTTATACAATTTCCCCCCTGAAATCCATGTTCAAAACAAGAAACCGAAGGTAGAGTGATAACCCAATATCTTTAGACTCAGTCAAGCACTAAGCCCAAGCATATATG
>Ga0325411_1005396_pt1 | contig 14152 bp, 10 predicted proteins | sample PopdelMetagenome_13_FD_206181 | JGI IMG/M metagenome (GOLD analysis project Ga0325411, IMG submission 206181) | Populus deltoides microbial communities from Bellville, Georgia, United States - Xylem-PdIQD-R4 | ecosystem: Host-associated > Plants > Phyllosphere > Stem > Wood/Secondary xylem... | reverse complement strand
TTACGTGAATAAATTGCAGTGAATTTTAGCGACAGAATAGTTCCCTACCATGTCCATTGATACAAACCAATAAAAATATTTTCTCAATATATATCCAAGAAATTATAATGGGAAGAGAAAAGAATTAGAAAAAATTCAAAAGTTACAATAACATGTTATTTATATAGATGGAATTACCAATGAAATAAACTCATCGGTAAAATCCATCTGTAAACTCATCAGTAATATTTAAGTCATGACCTGGTGAGCGACCTCCCTCCCTCTCCTCCATTTCTTCTTTTTCCTTTACCAGCTCTGTCATAACTCAAATTTTGACCATGTGTTTTTCTAAATGTTTTCAAAATACAAAAAAAAAATAGAAAACATGTTGTTGATGTATTTGCATCATTTTCATCATCTTTTCAAATAAATTCAAAATTTAAAAATTTATTTTAATGCGTTCAACTATTAATGCACATATTTCAAAATTATTGATTAATTCTTCTCATTAAATCGATGTTGATATTTTTTTAAAAAAATAAATATACAAAAAAATAGAAAAATAAAAATAAAAATATATGAACAGGGGCAAGTGTGAGGAAAAAATGAGGGACTAATATGAATTTGATTTATTTGTCAACAAGTAACTGGAAGAGAAGAGAAAAAAAAAAATAAATATATATATATATATATATATATATATATATATATATATATATATATATATATATATAAAATTGTGAAGGAATCTCACACAAAAAGAGGAAGCGAAGAAAACCTAATAAAAAAAAAACATGAAGAAAGTAAGAGATACTCTCCCCTCACAAAAAAAAAAAAACCCTAGCCCCGATCTTTACAACAACTAGCCACTAAAAAAAAAAAAAAAAAAAACCTTCCTTTGTGCAAACCTCCATCTCACGGTCCAGCTTGCACCATACCAAATATTAGCCAGTATTTCCAACCATCAATAGCAATAAAGCCTCTCCTTTTCATTTGTCTTTTCCTTCTTTGTTCCTTCAAGAACAAAATAGAAAACAAGAGCCCATCTTTAACCTTTCTTCAACAAGTCCAGCTGCCTTTCCACCTACAAACCCATGCCATTATCATAAAAAAATTTTAGGTTCTTCGCCCAACTAAAATTACCCTTTTCTTTCAAAAAAAATAAAAAAATAAAAATAAAAATAATAATAACAACAAAAAACTCAAAAATTGATAAAAACAAATTGAGAAAGGTATCAAATATATAAAAAAATCAAACTGGAGTTTTGAATAAAATTGTGAGCCTAATCATACTTCATTGAACCAAAGATTGAAGAGACAATATAGATTTAAGGTCAAATTAAATGATTATTGAAAAAATTTATATAAAAATTAAGTCTAGGGACTTAATTAGATTTTTGATAGGCCAATTTGATTTAATCATGAGTCAAATTAAAAATTGATTTAATTAGGTGTAAGGCCTTAATTATACTTTTAACGGGTCAAATTAATTTTATTAGTAATTTAATTGATGAAAAATTAAGTTTAGGAACCCAATTTGAATTTAATTGAGAAGATTAGAATTTTAGAGTATCAAACTCAATTTTTATGAAGTCAATTGATTGAAATTAGAGACAAAAATGCAAAACAAAAATCAAAGTTTATTGTCAATTAAGAGTTAAATTGAAGAAATTCACAACTAAGGATATTTTTGAAAAATGCATTAAACTTTGAGGACTCAATTTGGTTTAAAACATGGGTGAAATTGAAGCAAATGAAAAGTTTAATAGTTAATTGAGGATCAATTTGCATAAATCCAAAACCAATGACCAAAATGAAAACGCACTGAAATTCAGGGTTGATTTTTGAGTTTGGCAAGGGTAAAATCACATGAAATTAAAAGTTTAAAGTCAATTAGGGATGCAATTAAAACAAATCAAAAGTCAAAGGACTAAATAAAATGTTAGTTAAATCCTTTAAAACCCCAAGGATGTCAAAATAGCATCGTTTCATTTAAATGAAACGATGCGTTTTTACCCAAAATGGTTTGTTTTGACAAAAAAAAAAAAGGTTGCTAGACGACTTGTCGTCTGACTACTTTTTATTATCTTCAACCTTTTGTACCCGAAAAGCTGCTTGGATGACTACTTTTCAAGAGCATTTAGGGGATGTTTGAGAGTATAGTAACAATTGTTTTTCGCTCGGAAATGTATCGAAATAATATTTTTATTTTCTTTTCATTTTTCAAAAATAATTTTTTACACTAGTACATCAAAAAAACCTAGAAACATTAAAAACAATTTAAGCAAAAATGTTTTTCAAATTTTGATGAAATGCAGGTTGAACCGCCAAGCCAAACACACCTTTAATGCCTTATCTCTCCACCAAATAAGACAAACAAGACACCACTCTGACGGTATGAAACCTTACCATACCCAACGTAATTCTTGCAGGCTGGTTGCCTCTATAATTGCCGCGGCGCTGCTCTAAAGAGTCTACCCCGATCAATATTTGCAGCCGAATTTTCTAATAGGATCTCATCCAACATCTTCCTCCATTCCCAGCAGTGACACTCCCAAAATCTAGGTAATCTCCTTTCTTCTCGTTGGCACCATTCAGACGTGAATTAATTCATGTCTTGTTACCACTAGCATTTGCTAGTAGTAAGGTAAAGTGGGTTGGACCCTGAGCTCAACCCACACGGCTAGGCTGGATCTAGCCCATTTTAAAAAATAGAAAATATAGTTGGGCTATCTATCGGCCCAATCCAACTCGACCGGGCCAGGTTTGGGCCTTAGGCCTAAATAACACATCCAAAAAAGGAAAAGAAGATGAGACCAACAAATAGAAACATGATCTAGAAAAACAATTAATCAACAATGCAGCTTACATTAGGTAGGGTGTATTGGGGATGATGCATTTTTTCCTTGCACAGTTAGTCCCTTTACTCGGACTTTCGCAGACCATTAGGTTTCTTAACGACCATAACATTAGGTGGCAACTCCAAAACCCTATAATAATATGATGCGAACCTCGTGATCACGTGGTCACGCAACCCACACGCAAAGACACTAATTCCTGGAAAGCCAAGTGAATCAGATTTGATAGGAGTGTGACACAAAGATAACTTGTACCTAGGCACCAGCACTATTGGAAACGGAGACCCTCACCCAACAAATATTGATTCGCGAACGAGAAGTATAAGAATGAAGCCACGAAGACAGTTGTTCTTCGATAAGTCGTTTTTAGTTCTTTAGAGAACCATGGAAGGGAGATTATCTCACCAACACACACACACACACACACACACACACAAAGTGCGGCAACCAACAAGTTTTATTAATCTGAATTGTCTAACTTACATGTCTGGTTATGCCTTTATTTATACTAACTCTAGACTTAAATAAACCCTAATGGACCCCCCTTAGGTGGACTTCTATTAAGCCCACTTACAATTGACCCAAATAAGTAATAATAACCCAAAGACTAAGAAGAAAATAATAAAAATCCGAAAATTACCATCCTAAATATGCTAGAATCAGATTTGTCACCATTAAGAAGTCCCTAAATAGACTAGGAAAGCTGATCTGAATGTAGAATTTATTCTGAATTCTTCTTTTCTTTTTGTAGCTAGGATGAATAAGGAATCCTTGTTAGAAAATGATTCTAAAACATTTATGAATCCTTGCCACACTTGGAAACTATGTTGCAGCCCATTGAAGATCTTTATAGAATTAGAAGATTTCCAAAATAAGCTGCCACATCCTTTTAGGAAAAGAATCCTAGCCAAATAGGAAGTCCACAAGTCAAAATAAAGTAAATAACAAAATTCATACAGCCTATGTTGACCCGTGTTTCGATGCCTTTCCAAACTCTGATTGACCTGAAATTGTAGCCCAAGGTAGGAAACCATGTCAGGAGACTCCACGTAAAATTTCAGCTCGATCCAATGATTGGATTGAGAATTATGACTGTTGCCGTAAAACTGGATAGATGCACTTCTCACGTCAAAATCCGAATTTGACCTTTCATGGATCGTATCATAATAACTTTATGATTAAACCCAAAACCCTTTCAATTCTTAGAGGCAAATCTGTCATGCAATGTCGTGCACGTCACGACAAGATGTCGACTCCACTGGGGACTTGTCTGATTGGACTGAGCTTTGCTTGTTTGATTGTTTAACTGTTTATTTTTTTTGTTTTGTTTAATTAAATTTAGGCATATTTTTCTTTTTACTGCTTTAGCATGCTTTTTTATATATTGCTCATGCATAAGTATATCGGGTATGGATTAATGCTTTCATGCATCTTAATTTTCAAATAAACTGAATTCTAGGTTAGGTAGGGAGTAGCGGTCTACTTCATGACTTTCAGTCAAGGTTCAGATTCGTGAAATATCCAACTATGAGCTGAGCGTTTATCCGGTAATGATGGTTACACTGTGCCCCGATAATTCCTTGTAAACCCCTATACTGCTTTCATAAAACATGGTCACTAGGCTGATCATAAACCCTTTCGAGACCAAGTAGTGAATTTACCCCTTATATAATAACCTAGAACCTATATTTAGGGTACAAACTCCTTAATAATTCATTTTGCATTAGGAAAAAACTGATTAAAATTCTAAATTCTGCAGGGTTTTTTGAGTTAAGACCATGACTTCTATGACTTTTTTCTGAGTATGGGAAAAGATCCAAGATGATGCTATTCGTTGAAGAGGATTGCCCAAAGACTGAGGTTGGGGAACTACCGCCCATGAACAAAGTACATTACTCCTTGGACAATATGAAAAAGCTTGTTTCAGTCTTGGGGTATGTGGATGAAACTTTTTTTGAGAGAAAGTATGGGAAAATTACCCACCTAATAAGGATCTCGTTCAGATTTCAGTAGTCAAAGCCTTAATACATTTCTGGAATTCAAGTTATTAATGTTTCACCTTTGGAGATGTTAACTTGACCCTTACCATTGAAGAGTATGCCCAGATTTTAAACTTCTCAAATGACCCTCACAAAGTATATTTCCGACAAAGAATCGAGAACACAGCAGCCTAGATCACAAGATCATTGCATCTAAACCAAGGTGTCAGTAATATCAATGGTAAACACCTATGGAATATAACCATCGGTGATTGTGGCATGGGTGGTAATTTTTTTACAACTCTCGATAAAATACCGACGGCTCGGTTCCGTCTGTAAGGCCGTCAGTATTGATTTAAAATATTTTTTTAAAAAATCATTTATTAATAGTAAAAAAAACTAATTAACCAAATAAAATTGTATTAAACATTAAAAATATAAAAATAATGTTAAATAATATTCATCCAAATATTCATTATAAATTTAATATGTTTCATAAACAAAATTAAACTAGATTAATGGCGGAGCTAGAGGAGGAGACTAGTTATTCTCGGGACCGTATGATCAAAAAAAGGCTGCACATGTATCATTACCCATCCTTGATCTAATGTCCATGACCATTTGATGGAACTAATCATAATCTGTCGAGAATTGTTCACATTGTTGTTTCAAGGCCATGAACTCATCAGACTGAGTGCTTGATACTGATAGAGAGCTCTTAACAGTTGAGACACTACTGCTCGCCCACAAGTTTTTGCCCTTAGTATTGGAGAGCCCGTAGACTTGATTTTTATCGGGTCCACCAGATAATCCTACCTCCATCAACAAATCCGAATCAAAATTCGGATGGGTCGAAGGATCGTTCCCATATCTCTCCCTCAACCGGCTATTATAGGTCTCCTGAAAATTAAAAAAAAATCATCATATTTAATTCAAGAAAATAATAACTTATGAAATAAAATGATTGAACGAACATACCACGAAGTGTTTAGCACGGTTGTCCACGAATTGTTGCAACCCTTTTTGGCGGTCTTGACTCCGCACGTGCGTCTCTACAAACAGCTCCATTAGGCTCGGCTCACGTCCAAGGGACGTAGCCTGTAAGGAAAAAAAAGTTGCAAGTTAAATATACTTATAAGCAACAACAAATTAATTAATGATATATTTCATTTAAATTAATCTTACCATTTGCTTTGCATGTGCACTGAACGGGATGGAGTTGCCGGTGTGCGTGGTCACCGAACCATGAATTTATCGGTTTTGATTGTCAGCACCGGACTGTGAGTGTCGTGCGAACCGCTCAAACATCACGTGCTCAATATATTGCATTCATATATCCCCCAAGATGAATGGCGGTTTGAATTCCTACCAAACCGCCACCTCATTCCAGCTTTCTAGACCATTATCTCTCGCATATCTTTTTGTTTTTTTTGTGTGTCATACCAAAAAGTCACGCAACCTACTTCCATAGTAACAAATTAGAATTTAGAACATAAAATTATAAAATAAAAAATTATATTATTTTTATTGTTACCTAATTGGCGCGTGATTCTCTCATACCCTCCTCACAACATTGTTGTTCGCACTGTCCCACTCAAATTTGTGTTGTGTATAAATAATTCATTTAAAATAAAAATAGTACAAGATATAAAATTATAAAAATAATTTATTAAAAAAAGCTAGAAATTAGAAGTTAACACCTACTTGAAATCGTCGAAACCATACATCGATATTAGGTCTCCATTCAGGATATCTGGAAACCTGACTCCATTGAAATAATGGAATCTCCATTGATGATTTAAATGTTGATGTTATTGTTTGGGTAGCCTCAATGTTTGTGAACCAGAAATTAAATTAAATTAATAAAATATTTATTAGTTGTTCATAAATTATGTTATAAGTAAAAAAAAAAAAAAACTAAAACCTAAACAAACTAACATTGAAATCATCCTTCTATTGTACCTGGCACTTGCGGGTGAATTGACCTCGCTGTGAAGGCACACCGCCTCTGCGCTGTGAAACCGCCCTAGAAGAGGCAGCATCACAAGTTGGCACAAGTGCCATTTCGTGATCAACACCTAAGGATAAGTCATTCTCGCTCCTAGAAGAACTAGCTGCAACTGTCTGCTGACGACGTCCTATTGATTTCATTCTACGTATCTACACAAATTTATACGACAGGAAACACGTCGGTGATTATGGTCGAGGCTATAATTTTTTTGCAACTCTCAGTAAAATAACGACGAGACATATTCTGTCGGTATAGTCGTCGGTGATTGTGGCACCATGCTGTAATTGTTTTGCAACTCTCGGTAAAATACCAACGGGACACAATTCGTCGGTATATTCGTCAGTGATTGTGGCATAATGCTGTGATTTTTTCACAACTCTTGGTAAAATACCGATGAGACATAATCTGTCGGTGTTTGTCTCAAGATTTTGCATGTTTTGTTTGTATTGCATGTCTATTCTCCTGCACAAACGCTTAAATTGCAAACTTACAGCATGCATAACACAATAACAAGAGCAAACAATTATAAAATAAATATTTCATGTTCCAAAATATCATCCATAATATTACATTATAAAAAAAAAGGCTTTACAACATATTTAGTTAAAATTTTTGTCTTCGTCCTCAATTGAATTGTTATCAGCTTCATCGCACTCTTCATTGTGGCTATCATCTTCTTCATCAACATTTTCTAGTCCACTAGAGCTCAAAACAACATTCAACTCCTCTGCATCAACATCAACAAGACTATCATCGAAAACATGAAAATTTAAATTTTCTTCTAAGTCAATCGAAAGAGCAACTCAGTATGGTTCAACTAACTCACTAGCTTGAAAGACTTCATCTATCACACTTGTGTCTTCGTTCTCATCCTGAATAACCAATCAACTCTTAATCGGTCCTTTCTAAAGGAAGGGGTGTATATGTAATAAACTTGTTGGAATTGCTTTGTGAAAACAAAGACATCGTTTACGTTGCGAAGTCTAGCTTTTGAGTTGATTTCAACGAGACCATAATGAGGATCTACTCTGATTCCTTTATCAGTTGTGTCATACCAATAGCATTTGAATAAAAACACTCTATTCTGCTCGCTATGATATTGCAGTTCGATGACCTCTTCTAATCTACCATAGTAGTCAACTTCAAACTCACTAGAAGTCGATCCCTTAATACAAACACCGATGTTGTATGTCTTTCTTCCATGTTCGTATTCTGTCAGTTGTAAGTTATTAGACAGTAAATATCGTCGATGTTGCCTGCAAGGTTGTTCCAAATTATATGAGTTTATGATATCACAATATATAAATAGTACACTCTTGACAAAGTTTAAGTAGAACATCTACTTACTTAATAAAAGGTCTCAGCTCATCACAGTTAAATAGGACATAATTGTGTGCTTGTCTGAACTCTATTTCAGACAAATATCTTCCCCTTACGGCGTTTTTAGGTGTGGGTTGTCCAGAATTGGATAATATTGACAAGTTCCCACTTGAAGGCACTTCACCACCATCATCATGTCTTAGAACACGGTTGATCCTCGTTCTTAAATGAGGTTTAAAATAATATGAGATAAATGTTGAGATCTCCTCAACAATATAGGCCTCACATATTGACGCCTCAACATGTGTCTTGTTCTTAATCTTTTTTTTTAAGATTGAACAAGTACCTGCATATATAGAATTAAACAAAAATTATCAATTAAAAAAATGAAAAAACATTTAATTATGAATTACATTGCAACTATAATATTTAACCTCTTGAATGAATACATCCATCTATACTAGACCGGTCCTCCAACTTTTACCTCAAATGGTAAATGTACTGGTAGATGCTCTATTGAGTCAAAAAATGATGGAGGTAATATCATCTCAAGTTTTCATATTGTCTCAATGATATTCGTTTCAAGCTTTTCAATGTGATCAATATTCAACTTGTTGGAGCATATATCTCTGAAGAAATGATTGATCTCCGTGAGTGCATCCCATATCCCCTTTGACAACAAATCATGAAAAGCTAATAGGATGAGTATTTTCATAAACACATGGCAGTCATGACTCTTCATTCCATATAATCTGCATTCCTCCGTATTAACCAGCCTTGATATGTTCAAGACATATCCATCGGGAAAACATAGACTCTTAAGCCATTTGTAGACTAGTAGTTATGTGTTTTTCTCTAACACGAAGCTTGCTCTTGGTTTTGCGACCCGTGACCCATCACAAACCAACTCCATATTTTTACGGTTACAGAACAACATTAAATCCAATCTAGCCTTGATGTTGTCCTTTGTCTTCCCCTTCACATCCATGACGGTGTTGAACATGTTCTCAAACATGTTCTTTTCAATGTGCATGATGTCAAGGTTATGGTAGAGAATATTGGTCTTCCAATAAGAAAGCTCCCAAAAGATACTTCACTTTACCCAATTATGGGTCAAACCAAAACCAGGAAACTTCTGCTTACTTGATTGGAGACCAAACACAATGTCACTGTACTCTGATACAACATCATGCAATTCTTCACTAGAAAGACATGGGGGTGCAACATCATTTTCAACTCTGCCAACAAAGAAATAATTTATGTTCTTTCTGTACCTGTGATTCAGTGGCAAGAAATGACGGTGATAGTAAAAAAAAGAAGCTTTACCCCTATTTGTTAGCGTGAATGCCTTGATGTTTTCCATACAGTATGGACATGCTAGTTTTCCATGTGTGCTCCAACCAGAAACCATTCCATAAGCTGGAAAATCATTGATAGTTCATATCAAAGCCGCTCTCATAACAAAATTTTGTTTCCTCGAGATATCATAAGTTAAAGCTCTAGAGGACCACAATTGTATGAACTCATCAATCAATGATCAAAGATAAATATCTATATTCTGCCCCGGACTACTCGGACCTGGTATGACCATAGATAAAAACATGAACTCCAGCCTTATATATATCCCCGGTGGCAAGTTATAAACCGTCAGTATGACCGGCCAACAAGAATAAGGAGCAGCAAATGACCCAAATGGGTTGAATCTGTCTGTACAGAACCCAAGATGAACATTCCTTGATTCAGCTGAAAAGTAAGGATGCACACCGTTAAAGTGTTTCCATGCTTCACCGTTAGAAGGATGCACCATCACTCCATCAACCGCATGATGTCATTGGTGCCATGTCATGTGCTCAGCAATCCTTGGTGACATGAATAACCTCTGCAGTTTAGGTGTGATTGGGAAGTATATAAGTTTTTTATATGCCATGAGAGTCTTTCCCCTGTCAGTTCTGGGTTTGTAACGAGAATGCCCACATGTCATGCACTCGATCAGCTCAGCATTTTCAAGGTAGTATAACATGCAGAAGTTAGGGCACGTGTCAATTTTCTAGTATCCTAAACCAAGGGGTTTCATCATGGACTTTGCAGCATAAAAGTTCTCTTTCAGCCTGTTCCCTTTATGTAAAATGCTTATTGCCCATTCGATAATTTTGTCATAACCGGCCTCACTTAACCCGTGATCTGACTTGATGGTGAACACCTGTGCTACGGTCGATAATTTACTGTGGTTCGTGCAGGCATCCCATAATGATTCGTCAGAATCTTTTAACAGATCAAAAAACTTGCTGCGTCTGCATTAGGTTCTTCTTCTATGATTGGACATTCACTAACATTATCTTCATTCATTCTCATTGCATCCATAACCATATTCATATAAGGATTACTGTTGTCATTTATAACTTCATGCATGTTGCTAGCACTAGAAGTTGACCCAACCACCCTTTCTACCATGCTCTCATTAGGAACAAATAGTTCTCCGTGTGCATACCAACACATGTAATCCTCCATGAACCCTTTGGTTAGAAGATATATCATTACAACATCTTGATGCAAAAGCTTTTTATTTTTACACTTTCTACATGGACACCTAATACTGCAATCAATAAAATTCCTCAGAATAAATATTGTGAAATTAATAAAACCCTGAATCCCGTTACAATAATCCATCCTCCACAATCCTTGGGGTGAGTCCCGGTACATCCATGAAAGATCATCCATAACTTCTATCGAACCTCTATAAAATTATGACGACAACATGTATTAATTAACTATGTTACATAAATAAATTTGCAAAAATATTGGTTTGCCCCGACATTATCCAACAAACTAAAAAAAAAACTTATGTTAAATATCTATTATTAATTATCAATGTCCATACAAATTTACGGAAATCACAACTCGACAATAGAATTGATAAAAATTAAAACGGACCCGTTAAACAAGCTATTATTTATTTCATCACAGCACATCTAATTCGGTGTAATTCAAACAAAGTTTCAACAATTTACAAACAAATACAATTTGACAAAATCTAAAACAAACTATAACAACTACAAAATTATACATTCATACTACAAGTTTCTTTGACAAATAACAATCAAACAAGTACATACGTTAACAAAATACATATACTAAAAAAAATAAAAAAATAATAAAATTGACATTTAAATGTTAAAACTAAAAAGGATAGATTTAATTACAAAAAATGATAAAATCCACAATAAATTGCTCAGAGAACGGATGTTGTGACCCCGTACAAAAGTATAAGAAACTTGAGTGCATGTGTTGAGAATAGAGGGAGAGTTGGGATGGGTGGTTGGCTGCAGTTTGGGAGGGGAGAGTTGGGATGGGAAAGAAGAAGGAGAAATAAAGGAAGAGAGAGTCGGAAGAGTGGGTATATATTAGCTTTTACCGACGAAAACGTTCTGTCGGTATACCCGTCGGTAAGTCCACCGGTGACTGTGCCACATCACTATACGGGGATCCCAGTTTGAATTCTTCAGTCATTATGTCGGCAAAATCGTTTGAAAAAAATCCACGTCATCACACCATTGCAACTTTTTGAAAATCTATATAATCCGTCAGCAATACAGTCGGTATATACCGACGGAATACGTTCGTTGGTATATACTGACCATATTGCCGACGGAAATGGTATGTCGGTATATACTGACAAAATTAGAGACGAAATTATTTCCATTAGTAAAAATTACTGATGAAAAAATTTCATCGGTAATTCTGTTGGTTTTTAGTGATTTTCTTGTAGTGATGAGCTATCAATTCAGGGCTGAGAATATACCATAATTTATGGCATCAGTGATTAGGGAGCACTGGTAACAAGGATGTTGAATCCCTTGTAGCAACTTCAACCATGAATATGCCTAATGAACAAGGAATTTGCAATTCTGGACCACTGGTTCGAAGATCATGTATATTCACACATAAAGCTTGAGAAACTACGTGAATGATACCAGTTCAGAGACTAAAACAACATAGTTGAAATTCTGCTACGATTGGTTTGTAAGCATAATTGACATCCAAGTTAAGGTTTTGCAATGCTGACAACATAGTAAGAAGAATGATTAAGCGGAATCTGTCTACATACAATAAATATCGCATCCAAACTTCAATCTTTGATGAGGTTATAAATCATGTGTAATCTGTCTACAACAGACGAATACATCCAATTCTATAGGCTTTTGAATTTGTCCACAACTCATAATTATATCCTGCATGCATACAAAAAAAAAACAGAAAAAGAAAAAGTGTAGTTGTAATAAAACAAGAGGAGGGATGGGGACGTTAGTGAAGAAACAGAAGTATTGCTAGGTTGAGGCTGCACCGTTAATTAAATTCAAACTTGAGCAGTACCACACTTGGTTTAATAATATCACCAAGCAGCCACCTGACCCGACATTGTTTTGCCTGACCTTTGGTGGACCAATTCTGCCCGTAGGTACTACCGACACTTGACAATCTTCACAAAGCAGCCAAAAAGTTTGATATTGATTTTGAAGTGAGACGTTTGGTTGCTGGGTTGATGCTGAAATTGTTTTGTTCTCTTTCTTAACAATTCATTCAGGAAAAAAAAAAGGTGAATTAAGCTAAGTCAGGCTACCAGTATCAGAGGATCTTTTGTTTACTCTAAGCAGTTAATTCAGGAAAGAAAGTCAATTAAGCAAAATAGATTACGTGAAGAAGTTATCTTGCCTGCCCCCTGGAAATGCTATTGAAATTAACAAAGAATGGAGGGCACGGTTCCCAAGGCAATGAGAAAGGGAGTTGCAACTTTTATAGTTCATAACTTACTAACCGTTACTCGGAATCATAAATGGATTGCGTCGTTGGATTCAGCACAGTAAGATCTCTAAACAGTGATCATTTCCAGTGAAAAGAATTCTCGCAGCCCAGTCAAAGTGTTGGTTGATATTCGGATATAAAGATAAATTTTGTTTGGTCTTGAATATGTAATAGTTTCAAGTGAGGTATTGAACTTGGATATTCTATCACTTGATTTGATAAATTTCAATCAATCCATAAATTTCTGATATTTACTATTATATTTTATTTTCATAATAAAATTTATTTATTTATTGTGAAAATCTAATATGATTAAATTAAAATTTAGTTAAAAATATAAAACCCTCTCAATTATATTTTTCAAGACTTGCACACTTCTTCTCGAGAGTAAATGAACTTGTTTCGAGGGAGCATCTATAGAAACACAAATTTTTCTACCAATCAAATTTCACCACGTGTTATTTTTTTTAAAGAATAAAATAAAATTGAAATATATGACATGGAAAATAAATAAGCCTTCATGTATTTCTTGGCCAATAAAAAGTTACGCTTGAAATGAGATATTCAAGATATCTTGTCATAAATACAAGATTCCGTCAATAAATATCAACCAATAAAATTATATCATGTGTCATTAAAAAGAACTTGAGAACCCTTACAGGTCTCTATAAATAGAGTGCCTCAATTTAGAGAATGGAAGGAATTCCTTAGAGATATAAATTTCCTTCAAGACAAGCTTTTCAAGTAAGGAGACTCTCAAAAGTTTTCAAGCCTCTTTCATCTACGCTTGAAATCATTAAAGAACAAAACTCTATAGAATCAAGTCAAAACGCCCCATAAGAGTTCTTCAATAACACTTTGAAGACAAATCAAAGGTACTCTTCAAAGCATCAAAGCATCAAATCACCATATCTCGTTTCGCAATACACGCTCAAATTCATATTCTTGCAAAGCATAAATCTTGACTTGATTTCTCAAATAAATCTATACATTAAATCCAAGAAAAGAATAAGAGTATTGCCATATTTTTTTGAAAGAATATATTACCGATCATATATTTAATAAAATTACATATTTGTATACGTGTGCTTGTTTAATTTTATATATTTAATAAAATTATATATATATATATATATATATATATATATATATATATATATATATATATATATATATATATATATATATAAAAGAAGTGGTTTTAT
>Ga0325411_1005393_pt1 | contig 14157 bp, 6 predicted proteins | sample PopdelMetagenome_13_FD_206181 | JGI IMG/M metagenome (GOLD analysis project Ga0325411, IMG submission 206181) | Populus deltoides microbial communities from Bellville, Georgia, United States - Xylem-PdIQD-R4 | ecosystem: Host-associated > Plants > Phyllosphere > Stem > Wood/Secondary xylem... | reverse complement strand
ACTAGATTCATTGAACTTGGACATTTTCTCAGGCTCTACTGGTTCTCGTACCAATTGACCCGAGTGTAATCTTAAATACCACTCTTAATAAGATATATACTAATTATTTTACCCGCGGGTTGAATAAATTTTTTTTTTAAAAAAAAAAAAATGCAACTTTATTAAATGTGTTTTCTTTAAAAAACTTATAATTATAAATTAAAAAGTCTATATATTTATTTAATTAAATAAATCGAGAATTATTCGTATCAATAAATATAAAAAATCAAAGTATTAACATGTTTATTCAACTCGTCTTATTGTAGATCAACTAAATTTTTTTAACACAAAAAAAATTAAGGTATAGGTGTTATTAATATGTTTTTTAATATCAGGTAAATAATATAATCGTGAATCAAAAAATTGAAGTTTATATATAACAAAATATAGTAAAAATCATATAACTTAATAATAATATGTAAGTTCTCAAGTTAATTTTTAACGTAGCAGAAGAATAAAATAATGTTGCGATTGCTACATAGAATTACCATTTCCTTAGTTTTTGTATAATAATTTTTTTAAAAAAAAAATAAAGAAAAAAATTGAAAAACAAATTACAGAAAAATAAAAACAAAAACAAAAGGAATGATATAAATAGACTAAGAGTAGAATGATAAATTTGAAAGTGTAAAAAATACAAAATAATAGTTTTTTTTCAAAAAAATTGTAAGGAAAAAAAACTAAAAAAAGGAAGATAAAAAAATAGGAATAAATAGTCCAAGTGTAAAGTAATATAAATTCCAAGTGTAAAAAGAAAAATAAATATAAAAAAATTTATTTTCTAAAAAAATAATAATTATAATTTTGTCACCGCTCCAATAAAGAAGTTAACACTTGACGCGGTAGCCGTTGATAAAGGCTTCGCCGAATCCTCATTTCTCTCGCGGATGCAAGCTAAAGCTATTGATAAAGAGGTCAGATGTCCTTCACAACATGAGTAGGCTTTTTCAAGCTAGATAGGCCTAATCCAACCCAGAGATAAAAAGTAGAATTAGCAAAAACCTAAAAAGAAATCATGAATTTACTACTCAAGTCTTCACTTATTACCTATCACAATGATTTATGTTTTTTTGTTTTTTTCTAGTCCTTTAATTTTTCCGAATAACTTAGTTCTTTTTTATTGATAATTGGTTTTTGTTATTTGTTCCTTCTCTCTTCCTTTTATGCTACTGTAGTCTAAAAAAAATCTCGTTGGGTTGTTTCCTGATTTTGCAAAAATTTATTTCATTCTATTGTTTGCACATGATTAAAAGCTAGGAACCAAAATTAAAGAAAAAGTAAAATGACAGCCCTATTAAAAAAAATTGGTCCTTTCCCTTTTTTGCTAAATTGTATTTTGTCAAATTTCTTATTATTCGATCTAATTTTCGACCCTATTTTGAAAACATTTCAAAGAAAAACCAAAAATTAACAAAAAAAAATAACAAAAACCTAAAAATTATATTCTTAATGTATTTGGGTCGTTTTTTGTATTTTTTTAAAGAATTTAAAATAAAAAAAATACATTTAATTATCAGTGATCTAATTTTAATTGTGAAAGGGAAAGAACCTATTTGAAAATTGAAAACCCTCTCACCAAGTAATTCATTTTTTTTTAATCAAATGGTTTACAATTATTTTCATAATCCAAGAGTCCATTTTCTTTGCTTTGTCTCTAAGTTATCTAATTAATGGTTGAGATTTATTTTTGAAATCCAATAGTTAATCTTTGTTCGCTTCATCTTAAAGCCAAAGAAAATTTTCACCTATAAATAAATGGTTATATACACATAAAAATAAGGGCAGAAATTTAGGAGAGAATTTCTAGGTGGAATTTTAGGAAAGAATTAGTTAGAAAAAAAAAACCACCCACACACCAAAACACTTTTCCATCTACCAACTCAAAAACACCCATATAACACAAAAAAACTAATACCTATTATTCTGAAACTAGTTGTTAGCTACACAAGAAAAAAATGGGTGACTCACACTAACCATTACTACAGTCCAGCCTATCTCCCTACACACCAGCCTCTCTTTTCCTCCACAAGTAGCCACCAATTTCAAAGGAATCCATCAAATCACAAACACTTTCATCAACCCACAACAACCATTTTCCTCTATCAATTATCAGAGTTTACCTCCTTTCAACCACAGTTTTGTCCCCTCTCACCATACCAATTATATAGTTTTTCTCATCCACCTATTAACAATCACTTGAAGCTTAGTCACCATTTTTTATAAATCAAGCCACGCTTCTCTTACACCCACTCTAGCCTCTCACACCACTGAGACATATACCAAATCACAGTCCTATGTCAATAACCATTAACCACTAAATCACCAGAAACCACCAAAACCATAGTTGCCATCAACCTTCACACCATCTGCCACAACTTCTAATAGAGCTTTGATTGGCAGCTCTTCCTTATCACCATCAGCAGCACCGTTAACCATAAACTCTCCCTTTTCAAAACAAAAGAAAACCGCCAATCTATCATTTAACTGAAACCCATATAAACAAAACCAAAGCCTTCACCCATTTCTCATTCACTATCCAAGGTCAGCACCACCATAGACCCCTAACCTAGTTGCAACAAAATCAGTCGCTATCAACACGAGACAACCCCATCTCTCTCTCTCTCTCAACCTCATTGTTGCGAGGGGCGCAACGTCGTCTGGCGATGGCGGAGGCTCTCTTTCGTGCCTCCTGGTGTGAGGTGTTGGTATGTTATGAATGTTTTTGGATTTAATCATAAAATTATGATTAATGTTTAGGAGTCGCCACCTAGTATTATGGTAACTAGGAACCTATGGTCTGCGAGAGTCTGAGTAAGGGACTAGTTGTGCAGGAGGAAGACGCATCACCCCTAGTGCACCCTACCTAAGGTAAGCTGCATTGTTGTTTGATTGTTTTTTTTCTAAGTCGGATTTTTATTCGTTGGTTTTTTCTAAAGCTCGAGGCAGATCTCTCTTCATGAAAGAGTCTCTATTTTATTGGGTTAAATCCTAACCGTTCTAAAGTCTGAATTTTAGTATCACATTTTTACACTTGTATCTTCAATACTTGAGGGTGTACTTTATCGTGTAATTTTACACCCCACAAATATTAAAGTCTACAACCTAAAAAAAAGATTGGAAAAAGATTTTTGACATGTTGGCCAAATCTTAATGGTAATCATAAACTGGTTATGATATCTATTTTTTTGATTTTTTTTTACATGAAAAAGATGCAATTTTTGTTTTTTTTATGAAAAATATGCTTGAAAAAAAAATTAGAATTTGGCCGTGTGCAATAAAATATTTTTTTCTAATGTTTTTAATTTTTTTTTGTGTTTTTGAAATATTTCGGAGAAAACCAGGTATTTTAATACCGGATTTGTATTTTACAGTGTAAATATACAACCCGATATCATACAAAATTGGTAGAAAAATATTTGAGAAAATCACAATTTTTTTTCAAAGGATTTTTGAAATTTTTTTGGAATTTTTTTTAAAAAAGAAATATATAATATAATATTATATATTAATTAAATATTATTAAAACAGGTGGGCCGGGCCAGTCCAGATAAATGGGCCAGGCATAGCCCAAGGAAAAGGGGGCCAACAGCAGCCCAAAATGGTTGGGCCGAACTCGGCTGGGCCGAATCAGGTCCGGCCCACCTCCCATGTTTATTATTTTTGCAGAAACGTGAACAATTACTGTTCACGTTCTGCATGTAACCAAATGTTGCAGAAGCTATAGACGGGCGGAGTGAAGTGGGAGGCAACCTTGCGAAGGAGAAGGAGCTGCTGTCACTGGCCTGGAGTGGAGCTGGTGGAGCTGCTGGTAGAAGAAATGGTGGCGGTGTTGGCTGCTTGTGGCGGAGGAAGAAAGAAGAAGAAAATCTGCAGAGGGAGAGGGAAGATCTCGCGGTGGCTGCCCCCTAACGCCGGTGAGGATTTGGGTTCGTGGGGAGGCTTAGCAATCGTCTATTGGTGGAGGAGAAAGGTTTCTGTGGGGTCTTCAACGGCTGAAGATGCGGTGGAGAGAGAAAAAGAAAAGAAATGAGCAGAAACCGGAAAAAGCTGGTTTTTTGGCTCACTTTGGACCCGATTTTCTCCTCCCTCAGGCCATCAAATCCACCTCTATTTATAGGCGGTGGAAGAGGGCAATCTTTTCTACAATGGAGAAAAATTTCAGCCCTTGATTCAGATGGGAAGGATCCCTACCGTTGGCTCAAAGTAGGCATGGTGCACTGTCAAATTATCAAATCTGCAGCTGCAGGCTGCCTAAGTTGGCCTCTTTGGGGTGGTGCCACGTCCGGTTATTTGCCAGTGAGCCGGTGAAGACCATACCCCGACGTAGAGGGATGTCAGGTGATCAGGTTCGTGCAAGTTTTGACAAATTTGATGGACGTTAGGTGCATTAAATGCACCTGCAAAGGAAGTGACTGAACCCGTTTTTTCCGGGAAAAAAGAAGAAGATAATGAATAGTGTTCAGGATTTTATTTTGGTCAAAGTTCAAGTCTTTCCTCTTTCAATTGCTTTCAATTGAACACCTAATTGACCCTAAATGTTTGCAATTAAGCCCCTGATGACCTTCAATTGGAACCCTAAAGTTACATGCATATTGCAATATGGTCCTTGGTCTCGGATTTTATCAATTTAACCCCTAATTGACTATCAAACTTTCAATTTCTTTAATTTCACCCTCGATTTTTGTCAATTAAGCCCCTCAATTGTGACGCCTTTTGCAGATTGGTCCTTGGCTGTAAATTTCTTCAATCTAGCCCCTAATTGACCCCAAAACTTCAATATTCTTGCAATTTGGCCCTCGATTTCAATCAATTAACTTGGTAAAAATTAAATTTGGTCTCTTAAAATTTCAATCTCCTCAATTAAGCCTAAATTAGGCTCCCAAACTTAATTTTTCACCAATTAAGCCTCAAATAAAATTAATTTGACCCATTTAAAGTATAATTAAGTCCTTGCACTTAATTAAATCTTTCAATTGGACCCAAATTAATTCTTAAACATAATTAAAATTTAATTTGGCCCATGATTAAATCAAATTGGCCTATTAAAAATTTAATTATGTTATTGGACTTAATGTTTATGCAAATTCATTCAATAATCATTTAATTTAACCTTGAATTTGCATTTTGTCTTCATTTTTGGGCATAATGGGGTACAATTAGACCTTGAATTTCCTCCAAAAATTGCAGCTTGATTTCCCGGCCTGCTTTCTCCACTTTGCCGGCCTTTTATTTTATTTTTTGATTTTTATTTTGAAAAAAAGTGAATTTTTGGGGAATAACCCAGAATTGGGTTATGACACTCATCACCACCAGCAATGATGAGTTTCCCCAAGCCAATCGACCCTACCAACACCTCTCAGCCCAATAGCCCCAACAGCCACGGATAACAAGAGTAGCTCCCCTTTCTCTTTAACAAAATTAACTGTCTGAACCCTCACAAACTAACCTTTCTCACTATCAAATTCACTACTTATCATCTCTTCTTCACACCAGTAGGAGCCAACAACCTCCATCATCAATAACAAAGCCCAGTTCCATCTTGACAAATTTGTATGGAGAGTAAAAGAGAAGCAATTCTATGAACAAAAAAAAGATAAAATTAACAGTTTGTTGTGTTTATTTCTTTTACAGGTCCCAATGAGAGTCACCACCAGCACAAGGAGTAAGAAAAGAGGAAACCGCTTTATATCCACCTATTTTTTGGGTTTCGCCTATAACAACAACATGTGAAGCAAACGCGCCACCATTGTTCCTCATATCCAGTGTGCTTCCTGAGTTCCTAGTAATCTCCCCAACTTGTTTTTGACCTTCAGAATGTCCATTTTGCAATTCTTAAATGTTTAATGAGTGGTTTAAATTATTGTTAATTTTTAAATTTTGATGATTTGTAAAAAGTGTAATTGTAGGTATGTGTGAGTAAAATATAGTAAAAAAAGAGAATGTGTGTGTGTGTTGCATTTTTTTTATTACTTATTTTCTTTTTGTGGTAGAAAAGATAAAAAATTAAAAGGATTTTAATTTATCCAAATGTTTTAATTATATACAACCAAGTCTCTCAAAATTACAAAAATCATATCTTGTTTAAAAAATAAAATGCATGGTATGTTTTTTTTTTTTCATGCATTTTGGATTTAACAATCAATTTATTGAATCCATAAGAATTTGATCAATATTCCTATAATAACTAAACATTTAATTCATAAGAATTAATTGTCAATATTTTGGTATAAATATTGGACCTATAAGTAGGCTAGTATTTAAATATCAAGAATTACCTTGAAAATTCTCAGAATTATCAGAATTATTCTAAATATTCATCAATTTTAATTGGGAGTATTTCTCACCACAACACATGAGTTGTGAAAAACACTCTTCTTTCAAGATAGGTGAACTATGTCAAGGCACCTACATAGATCATTTTCATAAGAATTTGTTTGGGCACGCGAGCCCATAATGAATTTTAAAAGCCATATTTATTCGCATGAATGAATCTTCACCCTGAGCCATAGATTAACTATTGGTTAGAAACCCATCAAAACCTTTAAACAACATTCAGATCACACAATGCAACTTACCTCAGGTAAGGTATGCTAAGGGTGCTAATACTTTCTCTAGCTATAATCCGTCTATTACCTTGAAATCTCTAATAAAACCAGTATACCTAGGTTTTCTAGCGACCTTAAACCAAACAACTAGGTGACGAATCCCATAACCCCCTAACGTCACGCGTCCACAAGCGACAAGTTCCTTAAGTTCAAAGACCAAACATTTTATTTATTGATTTTATTTTTTTTTATATCCTGGTCCTTGGTTTAAGAGAGAGAGAGAGAGAGAGAGAGAGAGAGAGAGAGAGAGAGAGAGTCATTTGAAAATAGAAAAAAAGAGAGAGTTGTCAGTTGGCTCTATTTTGGCAAAAAAAAATCATTCTTGAAGTCAACAAGTTCTTTTTTAAGAGAGGAGTTCCATTAAGATGTTCATTGGCCTTCATCTTGCTTGAAAAAAGAAATTGATTTTTCATTTTGAAATTGATTTTGTATATATATTTAAGACCATAAATAATCATTTGTGGTCTCTAAAGTGTTTCTTAAATGTTTTCAGGTGAAAAAAAGTTGAAAATGAGGTTTTTTATCTAAGAAGTTGGAAGCCTGACTTTTGACCACATGAAGTGGCCTGAATGATCCAGAGATGATGTGCCTATCGTAACAAAAATAATAGACAACACCATCTTATTCTTAAAAAAAAGACTAGGCAGATAACACATTATCTACCCAATTTAGAAAAGAAAAAAGAGGCACAAACGTTGGGCCACCTTAGCCAACAAACCTGACATGGTTTCTTTTTCTCCTTTTCTTATAAAAAAAAGAAGATATTTTATTTAAAGAAAGATTAATAAAAAAAATACATTTGGTATGTTATTTTATTAATTTTTTACACTAATTGTCAAACCCATGAATTAATCCAAACATGCTTAAACCTAATGGGTTAGGATTAGGGTCAACTGGTAAAATGCATGATAACCTAAACCCAAATACAATCTAAACTCTTAACAACCTAATTTAAGACAACATAATCAAAAACCACCTAATCCAATCCATTTGCCAAATCTTACTTTTGCAAATAACTAAATTTTCTAAAGTTACTGGAGCCTATACATGATTCCAAGCTCTAAATACAAGTTGTAAATTACAGGCTGTGATGATTAAGTCATGGAAGAACTTCACATAAAAATGGACTTTCCCTACTGATGAGATTGGGTCTATGTTGATCCTTCAAAAAAAGTCCCTCAAGGAATGTGGTACACTCTGATTCTTAAGTTAGCATTTAAGTTTGTTTAATCAAGTGGCAATCATGTAAAAATTTCAAAAATAGACTTTCCGTGTATGTTTTCTAGCTCGTTGAGTGTTATCTTTATATAGTGTTGTTAAGATTAATTCCCCTTTTCTTTCTCAAAACCTGAGAATATATAGTCTTGAAAAATACCTATAAAATATATAAAGAAATATTTGGAGAAATGCTGGTGAAAAAGAATACTATTCATAAATAGTAAACTAAGGTGAGCAAGTTCGGTCAGACCAAAACTCGAGCTCGGTTGGGCTTTGACTTGACAAGCTTCATGGAGCTTGGTTGGGTCATGGCATAATTGAGACAAAATAGCTTGGTTGAACTATGAACAAATCAAGCTCGAGGTGAGGCTTGGTTGGGATGCCAAACCAAGCTTCCACATGTCTTTTTATTATTATTATTATTATCATTTGCCCCTGATGTCTTGTAAATATACATATTTGGAAGACTTTAACCAGTTGGAAAGGGAAAACAAATACTTACAGTATATGCTTGCATAAAAATGTTACCTGTGTGAGCATGCCTTTGAATGTTTGCCTATTTTTTGATTTTATGAAAAATATTGTTGATGTTTTATGGGGAGAGATTCATGATCCTTTTGGAGACAATAGTCGCAAGGACTTGAAGAAAGTTGGTCACAAGGACCTAGAGACAGATGGTCACAAGGACCTAGAGACAATGATCACAGGGACCAAGAAAAAATTAGTCATAGGGACTTGAAGAAAATTGACCGCAGGGACTTGAAGGCATAATAAAGATTAATGGAAACTTCTCCATGAAAATTTCAAGGTAAAAAACTCAAATAGATAAAATTGAAGGTTGGGCATTCAAATAAAAAATTAATCAAAGATTGATTACCAAATTTTTATTTTTCTCTAACAAGTACTTAAGTTGCTTAATTGGTTGTTGAAGTTGAAATTAATGTACAAACTATTTGGACCATATTATGTTTATTGTGCTTTCTTATTCTTGTTATGTTGTATTATTGTTTGTTGTGTTGTGTTTTAAGATTAAACATATTAAATTTTTGGGTAATGAACTGTTTTATTATGTTGATAGTAAAATTACCTAAAATCAAACTATCATTAAGAAAATAACTTTACTTCATTTTTTCTTAAAAATAATTAAATATTTTCTTTAAGAAACTAAATAAATTATATCTTTGAAAGATACACATATATTAAAATAGCATAAGAAAAAAAAGAAATAATGAAAATATTACATAGTCTTTTCTAGTAATTAGATATAGTAGATAATTTAATTAGAATCCATAAAGCTAAGATATAATATACTTAAAATAAAGTAAGTGAGCTTAGTTAGTTTTAAAATATTTAAGGTTACTAACTATGTAATTAAATATTAGTTAATTGGTATGTATAAAAAATATTAAGTTTATTTTATTTTTAAAATATTTAAGGTCATTTTTTTAAATAAAATAAATAGTATTTCATCTAAAAAAACATCACTTCCTATATGTTTTGAGTTGAAATCTAATACACATTTAATCTATTTTTTTTAAAAAAACAATATATTTCAATATCAAAAGTTACATGGTTGATTTTTAAAATCTTTATCAAATACTTTTTTTTATGATCATTAAAGCAAATTAAAGCATTAAAATTTAGAAAAAATTAGAGAGTCAAATAGACTCGTAAGTTTGCTCAAGTTTATTTGTGAGTAGAAAATCTATTTCTAATTAATAGATGAAACTTAATTTTAAATTTTGTATTTTTACGAGAAAAAAAATATGTTCATTTGAATACTCCAAATACATATCACTACACGATTAAACAGTTTCACCAACGGACTAATTCCGTCAGTGAAAGGCATGACCTTCGTCGGTGAAATTATTACCAACGGTTTCACTGATGGAATAATTCCGTCGGTAATTCGCCTTTCCATTGTTAATTCTATCGCAAATAAAAAAACCATCCACTGACGGAACACCGACGGTCTCACAAACGGATACGCGTGCCAAATTTTTTTTTTTCCCGTGAGAACATTATTGACGAACTACACCTGTCTGAATTTTCAACAGTAATTACTGACGGATAATCCGTCGGTAATAGTTATGGTAAACACCGACGGAAATATTCTGTCGGTAATTATGGTATCGGTGGTAATTTTTTGGCAACTCTCTGTGAAATACCGACATAAATTATCCGTCGGTAAAGCCATCTATATTTAACACCGGCAGCAATATCCCGTCGGTAATTATGGCATCGGTGGTAATTGTTTTGCAACTCTCTGTGAAATACCGACGAAAATAGTCTGTCGGTAAAGCCGTCGGTATGTATTTAAAATATATCAAAATAATAATTTATTAATAGTAAAAAAGCTTAATAAACAAATAAAATTGGATTAAACATTAAAAATATAAAAATAATGTTAAATAATATTCATCCAAATATTCATTATAAATTTAATGTGTTTAAAAAACAAAATTAAACTTGAATAGCGGCGAAGTTGGAGGAGGAGGAGGAGGAGGAGGAGGAGGAGGCTGGTTGTTCCCGGGACCGTACAACCAAAAAGGAGCTGCACATGTATCATCACCCATCTTTGATCTCATCTCCATGACCATTTGACTGAGCTAATTATAATTCGTCGAGAGTTGTTGATATTGTTGTTTCAAGGTAATGAACTCGTCAGACTGGGTGATTGATACTGATGGAGAGCTCCCAACGGTTGAGACACTACGGGCCGACCACAAGTTTTTGACCGTCGTGTTGGAGAGCCCATAGACTCGATTTTTTTCAGGTCCACCAAATGATCCCACCTCCATCCACAAATCTGGATCAAAATCTGGATGGGTCGAAGGATTATCCCCATATCTCTCCCTCAACTGGCTATTATAGGTCTCCTGAATTTTTTTTAAAAAAATCATCATATGCAATTTAAGAAAAATAATACCTTACAAAATAAAATGAATGAACGAACATACCACAAAGTGCTGAGCATGATTGTCCATGAACTGCTGCACTCCTTTTTGGCGGTCTTGACTTCGTATATGCGTCTCTACAAACAACTCCATTGGACTCGGCTCACGTCCAAGAGACGCAGCCTGTAAGGAAAAAATAGGTTGAAAGTTAAATATATTATAAGGAACGACAAATTAATTAACGATATATTTCATTAAAATTAATCTTACCATTCGCTTGCATGTGCGCTGAATGGGATGGATCCGCCAGTGTGCGTGGTCACCGAACCATGAATTTTCCGATTCCGGTTGTTGGCGCCGGACTGTGAGTGCTGTGAGAACCGCTCTAAGGTCACGTGCTCAATATATGTCGTCCATATTTCCCACGAGATGAATGGTGGTTTGAATTCCTGCCCAACCACCACCTCATTCCATCCTTCAAGACCGTTATCCCTCGCATATCTTTTTGATTTTTTTTGGGTGTCATACCAAAAATCACGCAACCTACTTCCATAGTAACAAATTAGAATTTAAAACATAAATTATAAAACAAAAATAAATATTATTTTCGATGTTATCTATTTGCCGCGTGATTCTCTCATACCCTCCTCACACCATTGTTGTTCGCCCTATCCCACTCAAATTTGTTCTGTGTATATAAATAATTCATATAAAATAAAAATAGTACAAGATATAAAATTATAAAAATAATTTATAAAAATAAGCTGGAAATTAAATGTTAACACCGACCTGAAATCGCTTAAACCATGAATCGATATTAGGTTTCCACTCAGGATGTCTGGAAACCTGGCTCCATTGAAACAATGGAATCTCCATCATGGACTTGGCAGCATAGAAGTTCTCTTTCAGCCTGTTCCCTTCAGGTAAAATGCTTCTCACCCATTCGATAATCTTATCATAACCGGCCTCACTCAACCCGTGATCTGACTTGATGGTGAACACCTGTGCTACAGCTGATAATTTACTGTGATTCGTGCAGACATCCCATAATGGTTCGTTAGAATCTTTCAACAGATCAAAAAACCTTGCTGCATCTGCATTAGGTTCTTCTTCTACGATTGGGCATTCTCTAACATTACCTTTACTCATTCTCATTGCATCCATAACCACATTCCTATAAGGATTAATGTTCTCATTTCCAACTTCATGCATGTTGCTAGCACTAAAAGTTGACCCAACCACCTGTTCTTCCATGCTCTCATCAGGAAGAAATAGTTCTCCGTGTGCATACCAACACAGGTAATCCTCCATGAACCCTTTAGTTAGAAGATGCATCGTTACAACATCTTGATGCATAAACTTTAAATTTTTACACTTCTTACATGGACACCTAATACTGCCATCAGTAAAATTTCTCGGAATAGATGTTGCGAAATTAATAAAACCCTGAACACCGTTACAATAATCCATCCTCCGCAATCCTTGGGGTGAGTCTCGATACATCCATGAACGATCATCCATGACTTCTATGGAACCTCTATAAAACATAACAAAAATATTGGTTTTCCCAAACATTATTCAACAAACTAAAAAAACTCTTATGTTAAATATTCATTATCAATTATCAACTATCAACGTTCATACATACAAATTTATACATATATAAATTTATGACAATCACAACTTCGCAATAGAATTGATAACAATTAAAACAAACCCGTTAAACAAGCTATTAATTATTTATTTCATCACAACACATTTAATTCGGTGCAATTCAAACAAAATTTCAACAATTTACAAACAAATATAATTTGACAAAATCTAAAACAAACTATAAAATTATACATTCATACTACAAGTTTCTTTGACAAATAACAATCAAACAAGTACATACATTAACAAAATACATATACTAAAAAAACAATAAAATTCACATTTAAATGTTAAAATTAAAAATGATAGATTTACTTACAAAAAATAATAAAAACCACAAGAACGGATATTGTGACCACGTACAAAAGTATTAGAAACTTGAGTGCTTATGTTAAGAAGAGTGGAGAGTTGTGATGAGTGGTTGGCTGCAGTTTGAGAGGGGAGAGATGGGATGAGAAAGAAAAAGGGGAAGAAGAAGGAGAAACAGAGGAAGAGAGTGTCGGCAGATGGGGTATATAATGGCTTTTACCAATGGAATCACCGACGGAATGTATCCGTCGGTGATTCCATCAGTGATTCTGATGGTGAAAGTGCCATGTCACTGTATGGCTATCTTGGTTTGAATCCGTTGGTTATTTCGTAGGTAAAATCATCTGAAAAAACTCCACGTCACCACACTGTTACATCTATCCAAACAAATTGTATAGGCTGTAGGCGATACGGTTGGTATATACCGACAAAAATATGCCGTCTGTATATACTGATCGGATCACCAACAGAGTTATGCTGTCGGTATATACCGACAGAATTGGAGATAGAATTATTTCCATCGGTAAGAATTACCGATGAAAATATTACATCGGTAATTCTGTTGGTTTTCGCCGGTTTTCTAGTAGTGTATGATTTACTACCTTGACGTATACATTCAAACAATTTAATCATTAATTAAATAATTCAAGCTTCATTACCTTATCACAAACTCCAGTAAATTTGAGCTTTTTAAAATTATATTTATATGACCCTAAGAGGAAAAAAAAACGCCATATCATTTACAATACAATTATATTTGCTAAAACATTATACTAATCATATATCCCATAATTCAGTTATTTGATAATTCATATATAATCAATTATTTAGTAATTTGGCTATATTATTATAATCTAGTTTGTATATTATTTTAATGATTATAATCATGTGCATTTAAATAAAAATATTAACAGATCTTATACTCATAAAAATATTTAACATAAAATTTATATAATTTTATTTTTTAATCTTGTGATCTAGGAGATTTTTTTTCTAATGTGCATTTTGAAGTTATTGAGCATAATTTTTTATTCCACTGTTTGATTAAACTGTAATATTTCTAAGAGATCCTAGAAACCCTATTTTCTATAGGGTTAAACTTTCACATCAATCAGTTATTGGAAAGTCTTTCAATATTTTATAAAAATTACTATTTAGGATTTGTTATATTTTTATTTTTTCAATCCATATAAAATTTTGATTTTCAATTATTCTTGATTTTATTTTAAAAATTACTATTGTAACATTTAATTTTGTAGTTTTTTAATTAAATAATAATAATAAAATAAAATAGGTAAAATTCTATAATATCTGTTGCTACCCAATTTTTGACCCATATTTTGATAAATTTTCAAATAAAAAATAAATAAAATAAAAAATAAAAAATAATAATAATAAAATAATAATAAGGGTTTACATGTGGCGATACCATAAAG
>Ga0325411_1005392_pt1 | contig 14157 bp, 6 predicted proteins | sample PopdelMetagenome_13_FD_206181 | JGI IMG/M metagenome (GOLD analysis project Ga0325411, IMG submission 206181) | Populus deltoides microbial communities from Bellville, Georgia, United States - Xylem-PdIQD-R4 | ecosystem: Host-associated > Plants > Phyllosphere > Stem > Wood/Secondary xylem... | reverse complement strand
AAAAAATAAACTAAAAAAAGTTTAAAGAACTCAAGTTATCGGTCTAACCCACAACCCAGTTCATAAGATTGTGATATCCTAATGGAAAGGAAATAAAAAAACATGAAACCCAAAACTCGGTGAATACAATGTTGAAGGATTAATTTAAAAAAAAATAAAAAAACAATCCGAGTCACCTTAGATTAACTTGTCAAACACAGATAAAAAAATGAGATAAATCAATATAAAGCAAATCAATTAAAATTATAAAGTTTAATTCCAAATCAACTCAATGTTGAAGGATGAAATTGAAAAAAAACTATTTAATTAAAAAAATGATAACAAAAACTGGAGTCAACCTGACTAATTTACAAAAATCACGACCCGGGTCACGAGATCATGTTAACCATATAAAAAAAATCTAAAAATAATCATGAAGCCTAATTTTCAATCAATCTAATATTAAAGGATGATGTTGAGAAAAAAATAACAAAAAAAAAAACTAAATCAATACAATTAACCTGTAAAACTCACAATCTAGGTTATGATATCATGATAATTCTATAGAAAATGAATTAAAATAAATTATAAAGTTCAACACCCAGTAAATCTAATGTTAAAAAATAAAATTAAAAAAAAACTAAATTTTAAATAAAATAATCCTTCGAACTTTCAATGTTTATTATTACAGTGATATAACAAGGTCTTTTTTGTATATGTTAATGAGATGTTACTCGAATGAGAAGTCCACAATCTTGCTTTGTTCTTTATAAAGCCGAGTGTCTAGAATAATAATACCTTTTATTTTTAGGTATATTTTAAAAGCATGTTTCACTTAAAAAAAATATTAAATTAAGTATTTAATATTTTTTTATGATTTTGATATGTTAATATTAAAAAGAAAAAGAAAATATAAAGAAAATATTTTAATATATTTTCAAAAACAAATTACTTTTAAAAAACAATATAAAATATAAAAAGTTGAGAAACAAAATTTTCTTGAATTGTTCAAGAGCAACAGGCCAGCACAATAGGCCCACCTCACTACTCAACAAGAAGTTTTCTACTTATTCTTTTCCTTCACGAGTCACGACAAGTTGTAGAGTAGGTTGAAACTTGGTCTGTGCATACATGGCAATGGCATGCAATAACTGGAACTTTTTTAACACCGATAATACGCCAATGACTCACGAACCCCATGAACACACCAAGATGTCACAAATTTAAAGGCTCAGTCACCCTCTTGGAACGTAAAGCACTACAACGTAACACTTCCTCTCTCTCGTCATTATATATATATATATATATAATTCAAAATATTATATCAGCAATATAATTTCAATCCAAATCTAAAAATAAATTAACTTGAAATTATACATTTCAAATTTAAAATTCCAAAAGCAAATAAAAATTTATTCTGTTTTGTTTTTTAACCTAAAACAAGATAAACTAGTCAGGTGAAACAGAAATAAATTCACAGCCTTGATCTAGACATGGGAAAAGAAAGAATGGAGAGAGAGCGAGAAAAATAAAGGAAAAGAAAAAAGAAAAGAAGAATCAAATTAGGAATATTTTAAGTCTTTTAACAAATTTTAAATCTGACTTTCACGGTATGCAAATATAATTTTTTAAATATAAGAGGGAAAGTGTTACCAGGATCAACCGAACCCTTAGAAGGTTTAAGGACATTTTTCCAAAAAACCATCTTCACAGAAGCAACTCTGCCCTTCGCATACCCTATGCTGACTATTGCACTACCTTTGGATTGGTTGCCGGTGACTGGGAGCTTGGATTTGAACAAAAACCACTGTCGAGAGCTTGCTTCAGACAGAGGGTTATAAAGCTGACAGAATCAGGGATGGTGTACTAAAAAACCACGAGGGAAAAACCAAGCAATCATAGCATTTAAAAAACTTTTGATCGAATTATCATTTCTCGAGGTGCCTGTGTTAACTTCAATATCGCATAAAACCTAGCTCGTCTCCCCAGATGGTATATGATGCAGAGGTCATAAAAAAACTCTGATAGACTGGATGGAAAATAAGTCATTAATCAAATGGTAATAATGCACGGTCAAGGTCTTTGATTAGCAACATTGTTCTCGTTGCTTTGGTTTGGAGGGTAAACAGTGTCGAAAACTATCCTTGCAAATACATGTCTAACCTCCTCCAAGCTACCCTTTGCCAAAGACTCATAGTCAATCTTCCTCCCCTGTCGGCGCACAAATCTTGTCTCCATGCCCCTTCTTCTAACGCATTCAAAAATCTTGCTCACTCTTAGAAACAAGGCCATGGGGATAAAAACCTGAAAATTAAGACGCAGCACCAGCATACATTAAAATAAAACCATCAAGTGGCTAATAATAATAATAATAATAATACCCTTAAAAACAGTCCATCGGTTCAGAATGATGAATCAATATAGTGCATGTTACATATCTGATTAAACTTCTTGCAAGGACGAGGAACATGTCATCTCATTTATGCTTAGGCTTCATCTATGCATTGAAGACTAGTCCAAATCAGATCAAATAAACAAAATGGAAGTTAAATGGATAATAATTTGATGGTTTTGATTGTTCTCGTTTATTTATAGATGCACAAAGGTACATTGATTATGTACAGATGTTTAGGTCTCATTCACATTAGTATGACACAGATAACTGATTCATTTATGTTGCTAAACAAAAGCAGAGCTGGTGTAATAAGACAAGAGAGATGAATTGTAGAAATAAAATCCTCACCAAATCTGAGGACGGTGCTTTGGGGTATTTAGCCATTGCTTTAGAGACATAACATCCATCAGTCATATTGCATAACGCAGTTTTGACCAATGCAGCAAAATTGATGGTTTTATGCACCAAAGCATTATTTGAATCTGGATTCTGTGCTTCCAATAATTCGGGGAAACTGGATTGATATGGCCGGGATATCCTCCTTGCAATTTCCACGGATTCCAGTAAAGATCCACCACTGTGGACAGCAAGGCTAAATGCAGTAACTACCAATGGATCTTGAGGCTGATCAACCAGAGCCTTATGGAAAGCGAAAATGCCTAACCTGTGCAATGTAATCTAGTAATTATCTTGTAACTATTCCAGACATGCATGCATAACATATCAATCACTACAATACACACTGCAACAGTTATCCTGAAGGATTGGAAGTATAAATCCAAAATCATGAAACAGTCCACCTTATTTACTTCAACTCGGTACAATCCTTATCACAGCTCAGGATGCAGATTGCACAACTCTATATTGATTATCAAACAACAGACTCCTTTTTAAATGTGACTAATTATGCAAACCAGAAAAAAGAATCTTCGTATAAACGATTAAAACTTGTAAAAAAAACTTGACCATATGATTGCAGCAGTACCAGCTACATCTCACCATAAGCTAGAGTGGCATGGCCGATCAGGTGCTACTAGTCTATCAAGATTGGAAAACAAAGACTGAAAAAGCACAAAGAAGAAGCAATTACGTTAGTATAGATGCTACAGAGGGGGGATGTCTTACAAGGACAAAACAGTATTATTGAAGACAATGAGAGTGCAGGAGATAAGAATAAGATGATGGTGTTGTTTGCTAGAAGAAGACAGATGGAATGCAGCATGTGCAAAAAATCAACCTACAATATCTATGATGCAACATATTTGACAGCAAACAGTGGCAGTAAAACAAGGACAGGTGTAAGTAGAACACAATTATAACAACATGCATCTTCACATACCAGAAGCATATTAGATCTCTCATCCCGTCTTCGAAAGCCTTGGGAAACAAAATAAGATGCCTGCATCATGAAGCTAGTTAAATATTTCATGGACACCAATTTTACATTGTATATCAAGAAGGGAAACATGATACTTGGATGGGTAGAAGGATCTCTAGAAGTCCAAATCTCCACATTAATCTCAAAGAAGCTTCTGCAGATCCATATGCCAACATATAATTCAGTTCCAAGAGTATCCTACCCTACAAGCACATGGAAGAAAAAAAACTGAAGTGAAATTACCAATGACATTAAAAGACTCGGAAGAGGAAATTAATACCTTGTCCAGCCTAAGCACAGAATGAGAAAGCTCTTTTAGAGAAAGAGCAAGATCTCTAGTAAAACCAAAATGTAAACGGGCAGCAATTCTGATTGCACGTAAAATGCGACCTGGGGATTAATTAGTGACAGGATTAGATGATTTATCTAAAAAATGAGTACAAGCACTTTAAAATGGTACTATTGAGCATCATGTTCGGCAAAAGCACAGTATATCAAACAGTAAACTAGAAAAACTAACCACTTAATAAGGAGGTAGAAACTCACCACTATCCTCCATGAAAGAAAGATTTGCAGGTATTACTGTACGGACCTACAGATAACCATTAAAAGATGAATGTCATTGGCAATTTCAACATGCCTCGATCAACTTGTGAACCAGAAATTCTATCAGATGCGTGCATACTTTGGTTTTCTTAATGTCTGTAATTCCTCCCATATAGTCATACACTATGTTCGCATATGGCTCAAGCATCAACCTGCCAAAAGCATACGGTAATCACAAAATCAAAGTTACAAAATTGCCTTCAAGTAATTATGCAAAGTTCTCAGACAACTTATCTAACATAATTTGCTAAAATGAAGACAACCAATGCCAGATATCTGTTAATCCCAACTTGAATGCAAGTATCAAAGATGTACCCATTGATTGTAAAGTCCCGCTGCAAGCAGTTCCTCCATCGAATAAAATCACGCTCACTGCAACCTCGAGGTTTTCTGACATTACCATTGAATTTCCCATCAGACTTCAATTGAGAAGTGCTAAAACTTGAAACCTGCTAAATAAATGGACTCCATTAAACCTAAACATGTAGGTAGACTAAAGGAAATTAAAAATGTACAAGTAGACTGGAAATATCACAGAATAAGACCTGATCACGATCACTTTTTTTTAACGTAGGAAATAAACTGACTGGGGTGGGGGCACTTTATTGGCCAAGTATTTGAATATAGAATAGAAGGTTATAGACAAACCTCCACAATGGCATCATCCACATGCACGTGGCATATAGGAAACCGTTTCCCAACAATTTCACATCGATGAAAGGCTTTTCTTACCTGCAATGGCAAGAATGTTTAATGTGCATAATTAGCATCTCCACAAAAAAAATAAAATGAAAGTAAGCATGAAGGCCCAGATTTGGCAAGAATATTGATCAAGCCAGAAGAATGTAATCTGAGATAGATTTCGTATAAGATTTATGAATACTGATCGATTTCACATTGATGAATTTCACCAGTGAGATCAATTCATACAGGTATCCATAAAATATTTGTTAGAGATTAATGGAGATTGGAGGGAATTTAAAGTTCTAGAGGGTAATGTGTGTGACCACTGACCAGGGCAGGGAAATAGAACGCCGTTTTACTTCCACAGTAGGATCTAGAAAGGCATAATTTTTATCTTTGCAAGCATCATCCAGCTCCTTCGACAATGAGCTTGTATAGTTCTCGATTACATTTCAAAAAATTCATTCTAGCCATCAAGCTTTATGTCGCCCGACAAAAGGTACAGTGTAATTGTTTAATTATGTGATGCCTTTCCAATTTCCAACGAAACCATTTGTCAATACACTGGGAAAAGGAAAAAAAAACAAAGAATTTAGGTAGAGAAAACCTGCTTAAGTTCAGCTGAAGTTATAACATCAAAGTCTTTTGGGATTCGCTTTAAGATAAGATCCCTTACACAACCTCCAACAAGGTAGACCTCATATCCTACACCAAGCAAGGATCATTTTCATATCTAACAATACAAGGAATTCATTTCAAATAAAAACCACAAAAACAAGAATAATAGCACATATAGATGATCCAACCTTTCTTCTTGAGCCCATTAAGCACAACTCTTGTAGGTCTCGATATCATTGAATTACTGATTCCAAGTTCTTCACCGTCCAGCTTCTTCCATTCAGGTGCCTTTCTTTCACCATTTACTACTTCAAATACGAAATATTAAACATAACCCAATATTTAAAACAGCAAAAAGAAGCACAAAACACACCTTTTTCTTTTTTGGAGGAAGAATTAATTACTGGAAGATGACCCTCTTCTTTATGTTCAGTGGTTGATGCGACTGCTACAGCAGAGTTGCTGCAATGCCGAATCTGCAAAAAATTTCAAGAAGTGAAAATAAAAGGAAAAAAAAAAAAACAAGATCGAATCTTTCATTATAATTATAACTATTTGAGTGAAAGAAAGATTTCAAACATGGAATAAGAGAGGATGGTGAAAGCATAAATGGGTCCTCCATGCAACTACAACTGTCATTTCACAGAATTTTCAAGAGTTGTTCGATAATGATAGCCTGAACCAAGGAAGATTGGATGTGATAATTAGGATTTTGAGAAGGGATGATGACCAAAAACAAAATAGTACATGTACTTGATAAAGTTCTCTTTGTTAAATTTAAGGCTAATCGGTATAAACACCCTGAGCAATCGAAACCTACATCCTCGATATTTTGATTTTCTGCTTCTTGGTCCCTCGTTGGTTCAGGCCATAGCAGTGTGGGCCTTCCTCTTGCTTCGAAGCAGTTTATCTTTGTATTTAAAAATTATTTTTGAAAAAATTTAAATTTTTTATTTTTAATTAATTTTTTTAATATTTTTTGGTATGATTATGTTAAAAATAAAAAATACTTAAAAAAATCATCACTACAATTCCGAGAAGCTGATTCACCTAAAAAAATAACGGAAGCATATGTTTTGCCAAAAAATATATATATAAAAACCCTTAAAATTGATTTTATTAAATTCAGCTACAAATTCTTTATGTTTTATGGTGCTTGGTTCGTTAGATCTTTATTTTCATGTGCTATGTTAAACAACACGTTTATTTCCATTTATTTATTTAGAAAAAAAATTAAAATTAAAAAATACACTTCAAGGTTCCAATCCATCATGCTGTCCAAACTTGCTTTTATTAAAAATACTAAAAGTTATCGATTAATCACTATGGCTGAAGATATATATTATCGTGAATTGAAACAATAAAATAATATCTTTGCCCTCTTCAACAAATCTGACAAAGCTTGCAATTGGAGATAAAATCGTATTTTCAAGAAGATTCATTGGATATTACAAGATTGATTTATAACAAATTGATCAATACACTTTTTTTTTTACACAATTAAAATATTTTATTTGCCTTGAAAGCAAAAAATGTTAACCTTTTGGTCAGGAGATTTTTTTTTTTGTCTTTTCAAAATTACTTACTCATTAAAATTATTCTAATACCCTTGAAAACAAATAGGCTCGCACAAAGAGGTTTCTTCTGTTTATATAGTAAAACAACAAGATTGCCCTTTAAAAAAAAAAAAATCAAAGGTTGGCTTCAGTGGCGTTTTAGTGTTTTCCTTATTTTTTTTTTTAGGATTTTCCAGAGGTTGTTTTGTAATTTTTACAATTTAAATAATATTTTTTAAAATTATTGATGCGAACACATCAGCACTTGATGGTCACTGCACCCTTCAGGCAGCACGTGCTTGGTCATTTGACTACCAAATTCTACCATCAAGGTGGTAGAGTTTGCCGTTTTTTTTCTAGTGGTGTGGCATGTATAAATTGCGGAGATATGGTTGGATTTTGGTTTGGTTTTTTTTCCTCCTTTCTCTCTTTCCTAGCTTAGAAATTCATGCCAATCCTTTCAAAAAATAATTGTGCCCTCTAGTTTGTAATTTTATTAATTTTTACTCTTATTCTTCTGATTACTATTTTCTTTGCTTTTGATGCTTTTTGAATTTTAGATTTTTTTTCAATTTCATCCCTAAAAATTTTATTTGATTTGATTTTTATATATAATTTTATTCTTATTATTTTGATTGCTCTATTTGGTGTTTTATTATTTTCTTAATTTATTTGTTTTTTAATCTTGTCGCTCGTCATTTTATTGTATTTATTTTTTTATTTAATTTTGATTATTTTGATTATTATTATTATTTTATTTTTTTATTGATCAATTTTTTTTTAACCATTCAAAGTTCAGAATATTCTTATATTAAATCCAATTAAAAGACATGGTAACCTCTAAAGAAACGGCGGGACTGCTACAAGTATAGATGCACCTATAAACTTGCCATCTTTATCTTTCTTCTCCCAGTCAGAATCTCCTTTTTTTCTACTTTTTGTACAGACAATATCATGGAGTTCAAGTTTAGAGGATTAGACAACAGGGCGTCGTCGATGTTCTTCTCCTCTCTATCCTCTAGTAAAGCTTGAACGATTTTCTTTTATTACCTTCAATATTTTTAAATCTCTGTTTGGGTGGTTCATTTCAAATATGATCCAGACCGGGTCAAGTTATTTGATCCGTTTTTAAAATTGTTTGATTTTAAAAAACAAAAAAATAAATTCGAGTTGCACCGTGGAGAACAATGTATACCAGTAGACTACCGCATATATAGAGCACGTTTGAGAATCCGGCTGCGAATGTGTTCCTAAAAAATTTGAATTTTTTGTTTTTGTTAAAATTTAATATGGTTTATATGTTTTGAATCATTTTGATGTGTTGATGTCAAAAATAATTTTTTAAAAATAAAAAAACATTAATTGCATGTATTTTAGTACGAAAAGTTATTTGAAAAGCACTCATACAATACCAAACATACCCAATATGCTATTTTTCTGGGAAAAAAAAATATATGCGCTAATTTCCCAGATTTTTCACGGGAAAGTTTCATTTCTCAAAAGGATTCAAAATATCAACGACAATTCAGTCATAATCAGCGGAATCAAAATACAGCCAAATTAAAAAAGGTGGCCCATCAATCTGCAACCACTCGACTGGACACCATGTCCTCAGCAATCCACTACGTTAGCTGTAATTGACCAAACATCTAAAATTCAACCCTCATCCTAGCATGCCACATCTCCTCTCATCTGATTTATCTAAGTATATTATTCAACATAAATCTTCCTTAAATTTTTGATAGACTGACCGACCATTCAATTTAATATGTTATTTTTTAATATTTTTTTAAATTTTTTCAAGTTAAATTATAATTTTACAAGTTTTATAGATTGTTTTTTATCTGCAAAATCAACCGAGTTATATCAAATTAATACTTACACGATTTAAATTCTTTTTATTATAAAAAATACGCAACATTTAAACATTTGAATATGAGTCAAGAATATAGAATATATTCATATTTTAAACTTGTTCTTTTTAAATTATATTCATTTTCACTCTTATTAGTTTTTTATTAAAGCTTTTTTTTAATAAAAAAATACAATATCAAGTGATGCTTAGTATTTATTTAAAAAATACAACATTGATTAAGATTTTAAATTGAGTATCTATCGAAAATGTGGAATATATATTATATAATATATTCATATTTTTAATTTTAATTTTTTGTTGTTCACTTTTGCTGGATGTGTGAATTTTATTAATTCGATTTCCATCAATAATTAACTCTAAAAACATTGCTTATATATATGGGTATAAGATATGATAACATGGATAGCACAATGAGAATAGTGAAAATAAATATAATTATCTAATTAAGAATTGATATGATAATGTTCCTAAGAATTTAATTACTCAGATATAACCGCACCCGGTTCCATTCCACATCGCAGGGCATGCTTCTTGTCAAAAGCCTACTTTTGAGCTTGCGTTTTTGTATAGGTTTGGTAATTTTGTCCGGTATGGCTATCGTATAAAAATTATAATGCAGAATTTTATATTACATATTTTATTCTTGATTTGCAATTTTTTAAATAAATCTAAAAATAAATTTAAATAGATTAGAAATTTTAAAAAATAAAAAAACTCTAAATTCTAAATAAATTAGAAAATCCAAAAATAAAGAGAAAAATAACAAAAATGCATGGACATGCACCACCTTTTAGATCTAATTTGGACCTTGGCTAATTAAAGCAAACCAACATCTTATAGAATTCAATTCGTAGAATCTACTAGTAAAATTTAATCACAATCACGATCCAACAGTTAAATAGAAATTAATTGATAAGAACAAAATACGTCAGTGTTCCAGCACGACCCGTATATAGCTGAATCCTCCTTGTCAAAAAGCCTACTCTTGAGCATGGCATTATTGCAAAGGTTTGATAATTCCGTTGCATGCTCCAATTTTTCAAAGCAGTATATGCTAGGAGCCAGTAAGACGCCAGCAGCTCTGCGATCCTAGGCAAAAACATGTTAAACACGATGGAACGCTTTCTACTAAAAATCTTTTGCCCAGATACTATCTTTTTGGTGTTCAACGCGAAAGACGTTATTTTGCCCAGAACCAAACAGCTGCTGGCGACTATGCTTACGTTCTTGAAAGCATTAATTCTTCCCGTTTTTAATGAGCAGCGCACGAGTGGGGGCCAATTGCTCTATAACACGGTTGAGTACAAGGAAATACTACCTTGCTAGCACTCTATTTTTGGCAACTTGCCTCTTCTGCTCAGATCAGGCATCACATTTCTCATTTTGGTCTTTTTTTCCCCCTCCTCATTTTAGCATTGCCTTCTCTCTCAATGGCTCATTTTTCGCTTTATGTTTATCTGTATTCAAAACAAACACTTCTCCATGAACCATGTGCCATTCACTGACTTTGGATGTGCAAGAAAAACACATGCCATTATATTAATTAATGTGTTTTTTTTTTTTAAAAAAAAGAAGAAGAAGCAGGCAATGCCTTGTCTGCTAACCCAACTCTCTTAAGGATGAGTTCCTGGTGTCCAGAGTAGATTTTATAGGCAACAGATATCTATGTTAATCTTTCAAAAGTGCTGTAATGTAATGCTTGATCAATATAGCACAAAGTTTCTTTAAACCATATGATTTCTTTGCTTTGTAACATACTCTGTTAAATAAATTAGGTTGTGAGTGCTAAATGTCTTTACGTTCACTGGTATATCATGCAAACACAAAGCCAATGCCTATGAGAAACGTGATTGACCTGCGCTGAATTTCGTCGGTAATTTCATGAATGTGCTAGCTGATTTTGTTTGATTAAATTTCTTTGCTTTGATTCAATCTGTAACGTTTCCAAGAAAGTTCGTGATGTTTCATGAATTCGACTCTTAAACTTAGCTTTGTGAAAGGGTGGGCACCGACGTACAGTAGAGCAGCGTAAAAGTTCTAGCAGTAATCTTTACAAGAAAATTTTCACTAATCTTTTAATTTTACTTGGTTGTTTTAGCTCCAATATTGTCATATGGTAAATTCTTAGCGGAGTTGATGGAATTTTATCAAATATAATTAAAGTGGCTTCTTGACTGCTGATTAGGATCGCGTCTACAAAAATTAATTTTTTTTAAAAATTAATTCTTTATAAAAAATAAATTTTAAAAAATAAAAAAATATTATTTTAATATATATTTTAAATGAAAAATGCTTTAAAAAATAACTATCATAACCTTATAATTTACTTATTAAATTTCATCTACAGTATTAGTTGTGGAATTGCATTTCTTAAGAGCTGATCATACTCGCGGCTTCTTTTCACAAGAAAAGGTATCACCAGACTGAACTTTCACTGATTATAAATAACACTAGAAACGTAATTATTATTTGAATTATATTACTTAAAAATCCAATTTATATGGAAGATTTACTTACCCAGTATATTTACTGTTGTTCCTTCTTACTTTTATGATTTGGTTTCAACCAAACGAATATAAATCAACGTACAGTTGATTTATATGTCAGCTATGTTTTGTTGAAATCAAAACATAAGAGTGAGAATGAACAATAATCTTAAAAAATATATATTGTTTGTTTTCTGGTATTAATAGTGTAATTATAATATTATTTCTCATACTTATTTAATTTTTCATTCTCGGTAACACAACCAAAAATTAAAAAAAAAATTAATCAAAATTTATACATTTACTCTATGTAAGAAATTAAAGGGTGGAGCTATTCTATTGCTATTTGGCATCTGCTTTTCTAATCTAAATCGTAACATAGAAAATTTGACAGGAAAGTTTGCGCAAGGAAAGAGTTTTTTAAAAGAGCATAAGTTTTCTTAACCTTCAACGCCTTGTCAGAGTTGTTTCTGTATACAGAGACAATTTTAATATTAGTTTTCTTTAAAATTATATACACAACTCTTTAAATTTTTTTTATTAAAAAAAACTCTATTTTAAATAGATTTTAAAACAAACATCTTTTTAGTAAATTATAAAACATTAATTAAGACTCGCTCATAAAATTAGTTGAGATGCGTGTAAACTGACTCGAATATTCATATTAATAATAATAAAAAAAAACATTGATATATTTTCATGAGATTATATGGTTCCTTATTAAATCTTATGAACCAAATTTTTAGAACCAAACATCTTGAGACATGACTGGTTTCAATCATGGTCGTTGTTAAAAACAGGGGGGGATCAGTCAGGGTCGCCTCCATTGGATATCATGATACCAGATTGACAAGTTCATATCCGCTTCATAAACTAAAATTATTTTAGATAAAAACTGAATGCAAAAGGTAAGAGGTTTTTTTTTTCAAAATAGCACAATCAGCAAAATTATTTAAAGAACTAGCAAAAAGGAGAAAAAAAATGAGTAAATAACACATTTTCTTTGTTATGCTAATAGATCCGGCGCAACAAATATTTTTTTTTTGGTTGCACTAGTTTTACTGGCAAAACTAATATTATGTTCTGTTTTTTTTGGTTGATCGAGCTTCAAAGTATTGGTTTACGCCCAGAAACAACGGTAAGCATTCCTTTTTATACATTGATATTTTCTTTCTCAAGCGATCGATAGCATGGCATGTTCCTCAATTTTATTTTTTAAATGCTTCTCATGCCTTCATGCAGCCTGATATAGCAGAGGGGGAAGTGATTAATGGAGCTAAAAGAAGGGCTGCATCAGCAGGTTGTGTGTCTCCGAGTTTCTCTTTCTCAGTTTCTCTATCTATTTGTTCTTAATGCAGAAAGTACTGTTCGCACAGTTTGCTTTTTATTTTTATTTTCACACTCCAAGTTCTTAATATATACTGACAGATTGGAATAATGAAATGCAAGTAAGGGAAACGTGGTTTAGCTGATCAAGAAAGAAAGAGATATGGATAGAAGGAAGGTTTCACAGCGGTTGTGAGGTCCTGCTGTCATGAAATCCACAGATATTGCTTCCCAATAGCGCCCCATATATAGCCTCCAGAATATATTTGATGCATCAATTACAATGATGCAATTTTCTTTATTATAAATGAACTATTTTTACAATTTTCTCCCTTAATTACGCTGTTTAGAAAAAACAATTTGCAAATTATCTTCGTCGGGTCTGAGAATCCGTAATCCTTGCGCATGCGGAGGGATCTTTAAGGTACGAGCAGCCAAATGAAATGGAAATATGGCATTCTATCGGATGTCCTATAAAGGTTTAAAGTTAGTCATTATAATTTATCCAAATAATTAAATGAGAAATGATCTATGATCATACACTACAGATGAACATGAATTATCCAGTATTCAGCAGTGATATAGCATCCCTGCACCTTCTGTCCTAAAATATTATATGGTCGAAATCGGTGTCGTTTAGAGGATGGCGAAGCAAAAGGGTCATCTCCTCTTCTCTCATAAATTAAGAGATGCTCATACTGTTGATCGTTTGATGGTCGGATCTCTCTAGTGGTCGGTGTTTAACAGGCTGGTAGTAATCCAGCAACTTCAAATCTGGACGGTGGCGATAATTTCCTAGTTTCAAACCAAAGCACAACCCCTGGTTTTGCACCAGTATCTAGGATTGCAAATGCTGAATAAAATTCAGGTCAACACGAAAAGGCTTTCCGGAAGGTACGGCAATCCAAATGTGCTAGTATTATAGAGTTAACAGGCAGGGAGGGAGGGAGGCCGAGGCATTCAGATTCCAGTTGTTTTTTTCTTGAATTTGAGTTCTCAGTTTTGTCATTTTATGAATACTTTCCTTCCATAAGGGAAGTTGTCGTCTTTGTTGTACACGCCTAAATATGGATACTTGAGCACTAAAGTGAAAGGTCATTTTAGCATTTTAAATGAGTTTATGCACTCTCTCTAGATAAAAGTTAAATATTTAAGATTTTTAAAGAACTAAAATCTACGTACATTAATGAAATATTATATGTTGTAGCTAGGTAGTTTACAAAAAAAATTTACAGTTGAATTTACATTAAAAA
>Ga0325411_1005390_pt1 | contig 14159 bp, 6 predicted proteins | sample PopdelMetagenome_13_FD_206181 | JGI IMG/M metagenome (GOLD analysis project Ga0325411, IMG submission 206181) | Populus deltoides microbial communities from Bellville, Georgia, United States - Xylem-PdIQD-R4 | ecosystem: Host-associated > Plants > Phyllosphere > Stem > Wood/Secondary xylem... | reverse complement strand
TTTTGCTTTTCCAAGGCCAAAAGGGGGAAGGTGGCCTCTGTTTTTTTCAAAGAGAAGGGGGCGGCCTCTGTGTTTCTAGTTCTTTTTTGCCAAGGTAGGGGACGGCCACTTTTGGTTTTTGCCAAGGTAAGGGGGCAGCCGCCGAGAGAGGAACTAGTTTAGGTTTAGGGTTTTTTTCCTTTTGTTTCCCCCAAATTCTCTCCGTTTTTCTCCCCCCCTCAATTTTTCACTGTAGCGTGGCTTTTATAGAAGAAGTGTGGCTGGGCCAAAATCACAATGGTCCCTCAACTTTTCCTTTTCTTTTTTTTTTGATTTTCTCTCTCTTTTTTTGTATTTTTAAAAGCGAGCAATATCAACGTTGACTTAACAAGAAAAATCAGTGATTGTAAAATTTACGCGTTAAAAGTTGAACGCGTTCAAAATACCTTTGAAAATTTAGATTCTTCTGAAATGACGTTGAAAATGCTAAAAATGATGCAAATATATCAAAAATGCATTTTTTTGGGGTTTTCATTGTTTTTTGCCTTTTTTTGATTTTTTCTGAAAATTTATCAAAAATATGGGTCAAAAATTAGGTAGCAACAATTTACACAGTAATTTACCATGTCCTTTTTAAATGTATAATTTTTCTTTCATACTAAAAGGATTAAAAATAATATAAAGCCTGCATATTTGGTCCTTGTGCCTCCCCATGTTATTTTTTACTTAATTAGCAACTGAGAGCCGTATTGCTGGCTTCCCCTTTCTTAAATATTTAATCAATTAATTATATGTAATATTGATTTTTTTTATATTTTTAAAAAATATTTCATATATTCATAAATAATATTAATTATAAATTCTTGTGAAAGGTAGAATGAGATTTAAAAGAAGTTTTAAATTTTATTTTGTAACATAGTATAAAAATGGGACAATATTGTAATTACTACAGTAAAACATTATTTTTTTTATTATTTGTATAATATTTTTTCAAAATAAATTTAAAGGAAAAACTAAAAAAAATTACAAATTAAATAATAAAGATAAAAACAAAAAAAATGTTTATAAATAAATAGCCCAAGTTTAGAGTAATAAATATGCCAAGTATAAAGAGAGGAAAAATCTAAGAAAAATATGTCTAAAAAACCCAAAAAATATATATATTTGTTAGCACTACATACCTACTGCAACCAAAAAAAAAAAAGGGAACAAAAATTATAGTTGTATCATTTCTACTAGAATTTACCATTTTCTTTTACTTTTTAGTACATGTATAATTTTTCTTGGATAATAAAAATATTAAAATAAAAAAAAATTATTTTTCACTTAAAAACACCACAAATTAACACTTCCTCAAATCATATAATAAACCAAAAAAAATCTCAAAATCATCTAAATAATTGAAAATTAAAGAAATTAAAATTTTTTAAACGAAACCTGATTTCTTTTCTCAAAGATGTTTAAAGAAAACAATCACCACTATTAAATTTTTATCGTCAAATAAAATACCAAGAACGACAAGTATCATCTCTAAAAAGTGGCTCCAACAACTAAATTCTCTCTAATAACTAAAAAATAAATAAAATAAATTTTTGGATTAAAATAAAAATTATCATGAATTTAATGTGAGGCAAGTAATTATTTTTCTAGTTTTACTGTACTGTCTTTTTTTTTAATTTGTTTTTATTTTTGTGATAATTTGAATCTAATTCAATTTAATTTGAGGTGAAATTAAAAAGAAAAAAAAGTTGAAATAAAACAACAAACAAAATTAAATGGTTGAATGTTCACATGAACGTAAAACTGACTCATGTCTTTGCTAATACTAAAGTACGTACTATGCTCTTCACTGTGTTTTATTTATAATTTTATATAGGTGAATGTCTGTTCATATATTAATTGACAGAACGGGCCAAGACGACCGCTACCTTGATTTTGTAATTGCGGCAAAAAGTCATAAAAGCTTCGGAACCCTTCATGTAATTTCCTAATGCTTCAGTAGTAACCACGTAACAAAACAACCTTGATTTTGTAAGTGCCTTCACTTTCTTTGGTGGGACCCTTCATGTTACCATTATGTACAGCTCTAAGAGGCTTCTCATGTAATTTCCTAACGCTTCAGTAGTAACCATGCCATAATTAATTCGTAGACTTGACCCATGATCGGTCACTTTCGTATTGAATGAGGATGGACCCTGTTTATATAAAACAGTATTGTTCTCAAGACCACATATATATATATATATCTCAGGCAGGCAGAGTAACAAAACAAAACCATTATTTTATTTCCCTGCAAGTTTTCTCTCGATGTTGAGTGGAATATCAAAGCACCTTTTCGGTGCATATCTAGCCCTTCTTTTTCTAGTCATCCTAGCCGGCCACCAGAGTTGCAGTGCTAGAAAGAACAGCACTGTTTACTGTGCTCCATCTTGTGGCAACATCCATATTAGCTACCCTTTTCGACTAAGTACCGATCCCAATAATAGCTGCGGCAACAAAAAATATGAACTTACTTGTGAAAACAACCGCCCAGCTTTATACTTGAATAAGGGGGTAAAATATTACGTCCAGGCAATCGATTACAGCAACTTCACGATTCGACTTGTGGATGCTGATGTTCAGAAGGATGATTGCTTCTCTATCCCTCGTCATTCTTTAATCTTATATTATTTCATCTACAACAGGGATTATTATCTTCCAGATGAAATATCAACTTTAATTTTTATGAGTTGCCGAAATCCAAAACTGATCAGTCCTTCATACAATATTGTGGATGCTTCTTCATGCAAAAATGGGAGTAGTCTTTTTAATTCTACGTCTAATATTTCTTCTCCGAGTTCCCAGAATATGGAGGGTACTTATTCCTCTGTCTTTATTGCCAATGACTCTATTGGTTTGGGAGACATACCGGACTTGTGCCATGTAAATTTGATGTATCCCGCGTCTTTCACTTTTGATCAGCCGAAAAATTGGACCAATATTATTTCCTATAAAGATGTCCATGATAGTATTGTATAGGGGTTTGATCTTTCATGGTCTAGGGCCTGTTGTGATTTTCTGAAAGAGAACCCCTGCAAACTTGATGAAGTCGACAAAAACAAGTATTGCTGTACGTTACTCTCTGTCTCTCTCTCTCACACACACACACAAATATCTTAACAGCACACAGTTTGCTGATGAAAAGAGAAAAATAATACGTTGCCGTTTGTCTTAAGCTCTTATTAGCTCTTTCATTCATATCAGCTGCATATAATTATCCTCTTAAAAGGATTTTATTAATTTAACTCTTTCTTTTATATATATATATAGTTGTAGGATTAAGCGTTTCTCCAATCCAATTTGCAACAGGTAAGTAGCTCTTTCACATCACAGTTATTTTTTTCAGATCAATTTGTGAAATTAAACATGATCATACGAACAACTTTCATAGAAAAAAGATTTTCATATTTTATAATCTATTTATTTTGTTTGAAATAATAATAATAATAATAATAATTAATTATTATTATTATTATTATTATTATTATTATTAATTGTTGTTATTATTACCATTACACGGAACATTAACATATATTATCCAAAGGGCTTGATTTTTAAACACCCCCTCCACAATTGTATATGAGATTTATCTCTCTCTCTCTCAAATTTTAAAATCTTATAAGTATCTCTTTCTTATAGCCTTATTAATTATTTTTTAAAAAATATTTTCTCTATCATAATTTAAAATTTACACCCCATATATTATCTAAAACTGACTTTCACCTTGTAATGATAATTTAAAATATTATATACCTTTTTACATCAAATGCACCATGCATAATTTTTCTATATTCCCTAATAAAGAGGAATATCGATGTCACTTAGTCTCTTTATCATTTGTTTGTTTTCCTTGCAGGTTTTCTGACTAATTGTCTCAATTTTCTTGGTAAGAACTTAATAAAATAGTGGATCGGGGAGAGAGAGATCTTTAAAAACTTTGCTATTACGTAAACTCTCTAACTTTTCTACCTGAGATCTTGAGAAATAGCATGTAAGATGGTGAAAGGTCAAGTATGGATATCCACTCTACCCATCTCAATAGATACCCATTATTATGAATTTAACCCAATTAAAAATATGACCGATTGAAAATATTCATTTAAGAACATATTGAATTTAACCCATCTCTAACTTAGTCCTTGAACTATAAAAGCCTTACAATTTAACCCAATTACTCATGGCCGATATTTGAAAATATTTATTTTGAACGTCAATAGTGATATAAAAAATCACATCATAACAAAAACACAAGGCAAGATTAGAAACATAAGGGGTAATTGATCAAGTTAAAAAAAATATATGAATAAGAATCAATAACTCTAGTAAATTTAAGAAGTTTTGCTATTAAAAATACAAGATTAGAAACACAAGGGGTAATTAATCAAGTTAGCTCTCAAAATGATAATCCACTCAGTCAATAATGAATTCAATTCGATAATGTTTTAGTACATTTCTTCTTAATTTTGCATTAAACTCTCAAAGTCTATTTCTAGCTATCAGGTTATTTGAATACCAAAACAGACTTGTATGCTCGTTCCTTCAGTTAAATTTATGAATTATAAGATTCTGAACATTGATGCAATGTTGTTTTTTACTTGAAATGTAGTCGTCGATGTATGGCCGCTAAACAGGTATTTAGAAGGTGAGGAGTCTTTAATTATTATGGCTTAATTTTACAAAAAGAATATATGGATTGGATTTGATATATTTAACTCATAGGCATTTTCTTTAGTTTTTTGTATGCCAAAATCTTAGACACTGACAGTACCTTTTCTTTTCTTGTTTTTGTTTTTGGTGAATATAGTTGGCTATTGGATACTATATCCATGATGGTCGGGTGAGTTAGTTTATTTTATCTTATTATAACACTTTCTAAGAAAACAAAACATATATATACCCTACTGCAGGATTTAAATACTGGCCTTTATGTTCATGCTTCATGCTAGCCTTTTCACTTGTTCGATATATATATATATATATATTATTTACTTTGCTCTTTTTTTTATTATTGTAGGGGGGATTGATTCACCGCATTTGGAATTAAACTATATAAAAAACGGTAAGGATTAGTTCATGCATGTCTTATTTAGGCTAAATTACAATCTTCCTCTAAAATGGATGTGAAAGTGAAGAGTTAATCTAAATATTTGGTGTTAATTTAGATAATTAAAATTAATGTTATATTGGTTTAATTAGAAGTATCATAAAATTATTACAAAAACCATACAAAAGTTTAAAATTATTACAATCCGAAATTCCTTTTTTTTTTTTCCTTGAAGGGATGGTTTTAAAAAGTTCAAGGCATACTGGGTATAAATATGATGTATAAACTGCATTTTCATATGATTATAAATGCATTATTTAGCGCATGAGAGCATAGAAATTGAAATTGTTTTCAATTTAACAGAGATTATTAGCAAAAGTTGGCAAGTTTATCCATATAATCTTATTTTAGTCCTTATCTATTCTTGGCTTATAGAGGAGGGGAGTGTCCAAGGCAAATATTCAAATTAAGTGATTGTCAAGAGCATTGCCTTTATATAAAATTGTTTGTGTTTCTTAGTTTCTATTAATTTGTTTTCATTCCCTTCATGTATTTATTTGGCAGGATCTAGTCCTTATGTTTATACCACAAAGACCATCTCTTCGGATGCACTAAGCATTCTTATAGTTTTGCTTATCACACTACTTGTGCTACTTGTGCTCATCGGTAAGTATTTTCCTTTGCTCATTAAATGTATGTATTAAGATGCAAAACCATTAAGGGCGATATTATCTCTAGAAGACAATAGCATTACCTTTTGCTTATTTTCATTATTTAAATTGTTAAAAATAAGTCTTTCAAATTTAAATTCCTCAATTCAATTCTAATTACTTATTTTCTTGCAACTGATGTCAATTTTTCCATTAAATATGGAGAAGTGTCAAAAATGTAGAAATTCAAACTCGAATTTTACAAAAAATAAAAGAAAGATAAAAACGAATTATAAAAAATCACAAATGAGAAACATTAAGAAAAAAATCAAACTTAAAATCTCTAAAATTATTAGAAACAAATTAAATACTAGATTAAAATGAAAAAAATAAATTGTAACCCTTCATTGAAATTTTAAAATGGACAATGAATGTATATTAAGATGCAAAACCATTAATTGCGATATTATCTCTAATTATTGGTACTTCAATGGTTTCATCCATTATCATTTGCTTATCTAAAAAATTATCAATTAAAAATACAAAAAATAAATTGAAAAGCATCTAGTAAAAAAATGGAGTATTTAAAAAGTTATTAAATATTAAAAAATAAAAAATGTAAATAAATAAGAATGACTTAACATATTTTATTTTTCTCTTTTTCTCTGTTATGACAAAATAATATTTACAATACTCCATGATGTTTATTTTCTAATGGTTTGTCAATTTCATTTTTCAATCTAATTTTTTTTATTCAAATTTATTTCAATTTTCAAAATTTGAATTTTTATTTTTTTTCTAATATTTCTCAATTGTTGATTTTATACAATTTTTTAATTATTCTTTTTTTTTAATTATAGGTGTAAAATTATATATTCTTGGCATGTGTTGACATTTAGTGGAAGTATTGATCAAATCACAATAAAGGGATCATATTACAAAATATCTAGAGTAAAGGGACTGGACAAATAAAAATATAATATTCAAAATATCAAGAATAGAGGTGTTAAATATACAATTATTTCATTGTTTATTAGAGCTTTGAGTTTAAAATTAGAGGATTATGATGGAATTAAAAAAATGAATTAAAGTTTGAGGACTATTTTAATGACTGTTCTAACAAACAAAGAGAGATATTTTATAAGGTAATGAATAACATTACAAAATTTAAAAACAACATATATAGTCAAGAAAAACTTTATATATATATATATATATATATATATATATATATATATATATATATATATATATATTAATGTTTTGAATTTTCCCTAAAATCAATGAAATCTCAGTTAAATTTTATTTGGTGATAAGAATTTCAAATTTGAAAAAATTTGATGCTTTCATGGATACATGTTTGAATTAAGAATCATAATTTCATTTATAAAAAAAATTACATGGCAATCTAATAACAAATAATATGTTTCCATAATTGATTAATGTTCTTATAATGTCTATATGCAGGGATATATCATATATTATTATTCATTTGTGGGTTTCCATGTCTCATAACCTTATTGGTTTATACATGGCGAAGAAGGCATTTATCAATGTTTGGTAACATAGAAGAATTCTTGCAAAGTCATGATCATAATCTCACGCTTATAAGGTACTCTTACTCGGAGATTAAGAAGATAACTCACGGATTCAATGACAAGTTAGGTGAAGGAGGTTATGGCTCAGTGTACAAAGGAAAGCTTCGTAGTGGTCGTTTTGCGGCTGTAAAACTTTTGCGCAAAGAAAAATCTAATGGGCAAGAATTTATCAATGAAGTTGCCACCATTGGAAGAATTCACCATTGCAATGTGGTGCAGCTCATAGGCTTTACTGTTGAGGGCTCAAAGCGTGCCCTTATATATGAGTTCATGCCTAATGGATCTCTTGAAAAGTATATTTTTTCTAGGCAAGGTTGCATACCGCTGAGCAACCAAAAAATATATGAAATTTCTCTTGGGGCGGCTCGTGGCATTGAATATCTACATGAAGGTTGTGACATGCAAATTTTACATTTTGACATCAAGCCTCACAACATTCTTCTTGATGAAAATTTCACTCCAAAAGTCTCAGATTTTGGACTTGCAAAATTATATCCAACTAATAATAGTGTTGTGTCCCTCACTATGGCTAGAGGAACGATGGGATACATGGCTCCTGAGTTATTTTACAAAAGTATCGGAGGTGTCTCTTACAAAGCCGATGTCTATAGTTTTGGGATGTTGTTGATGGAAATGGTTGGGAAAAGGAAAAATCTGAATGCATTGGCAGATCATTCAAGCCAGATGTACTTCCCTTCATGGATTTATGACCAGGTTAATGAAGGAAGGGATATACTTGAAGATCAAGCGACAGAGCAGGAAAAGAACACAATAAAAAAGATGACTATTGTGGCATTATGGTGCATACAATTGAAGCCTATTGATCGTCCCTCAATGCACAGAGTTGTACAGATGCTTCAAGCAGATATTGAATCTCTACAAATACCTCCTAAGCCTTTTCTCGTTCCACAACAGACATCAAATGATGATAGGATCAATTTGGCTAATCCAACAAGTTTAAGAGATCCGTCAAATGTTTGTAGCATCGATTCTTCATATCAGTTTGGTCGTTGATACAAATACTCTTGTATGTTTGTTTATTTAAGTAATATGTTAATTTTGTATGCCTGAACTATCTGAACTTTGATGATAGTCGAAATCATATGGATGTTTGTTAAAAACTTGCAATTAACTAGCTTACAAAGCCACCAATATACACTAGTCATGCATCATTCTCACATTAAAATATGAATTTCTAAAATTGCTTAATGTTTGTTCTATTATGACATTGTTTCCTTTCCTTTTATTTTATTTTTATTAAAAATTTGGCGCGTGTGCAACCCTTCTTTTTCTAGGTTTCCTATCTACCCATCATAGTTGCAGTGCTAGAAAGAACAACAACCACTGTATCTATAATATTTTATACTCTTTTCGATTAAACACCGATCGATCCCAGAAGTTGTAGCCATAAAAAAATATGAACTTGCTTGTGAAGACAACCCTCCAACTTTATACTTGAAGAAGGTAAGATATTATGTTGAGGCAATTGATTATAGTAACTTCATGTTTGAAGTTGTTGATGCTTATACTCAGAAGGATGGTTGCTTCATTTCTCATCGTTCTTTAATCAAATACAAGTTCAACAACAAGGATTACTCTCCATTTAATTTTGGATGGTTCAATAACTCTGGCGAATAGGTATTTTTATATTAATTTTCATAACTTGTGTAAATCTAATATTGAATCCTCCAATTTTTGTTGTGGATACTTCTACTTGCAAAAATAGCTCTGTATATTATAATTCTACATCTAATATATGCCATATAAATTTGATTTGTCATGGTTAGAGCTGACTTATGCCATATAAATTTGATTTATCATGTATGTGGATCTTTTTTAATTTGCTAGAAAATATAACCAATATGTTCTATGTCCATGATATTTTGTCCTATGGGTTCTTAGCTTTCATGGTTTCAAGTGTGATGCGATTTTGTTAGTGAGGGCCGTTGCGACTAGGGGTGAGTAAAAAAACCGAATAACTGATTAATCCGATAAAATAAAATAAAAAACCGAAAAAGGGAAGTATATTTGACTTGAATGATCTCCCATCTTACTTGGTCTTCCATAGACTTGACAAAAAAAAGAGTGGTGATTAGTGAGACCTTGGAGCCTTTTGAGGCTAGAGTTTTGTAAAAATTGGAGGATTGAGTTTATATGATCCGGTATAAGCAAAGGCAGCACTAGCACAAGACTACAGTAATTTGATGATTTCTTCTTATATATGAACGTGAGTACGCTAGACCCTAACCCATCAAACCCATGAATGCAGCCCAAAACCAACCGGCCCAAATAATCAAAACCATAGCCAAAACTCATCAACATTTACCAAGGAAAGCCTAAGCCCAGCCTAGTGTACATTGAAACCTGAAAACACTAACCCACAGACGAGTTCCCTGCCCATAGCCCATCACACACGGCCCAAGGTCCAAGCTGAACGGTCCAAAAGAAGTCCCACATTAGCCCATTATCATACAAAACCCAGATCCACCTAAAGCTCAAACATCTTTTACTGACCCTAATCCATAAACACAAATTCACGCAGCAAGCAGAGGCGTGGAAGGAAAGAAAGAAGAGCAAAGAAACTACTGCAACTTGAAGCAAACAGGATGCAAGCTTAGATCATCAACCAGATTTTATGAACCTGAGATTATCCATATGTTGGTTGGTTTACTGAGGAAAAGTCCTCATAATTTTAATGCAAGCTTTTTACACAGAGAATTTTGATTTTAGTGAAGCTGGTTTCATCAGGATCCATCAAATTGGAACTTTTTCTAAACATCTCTTAAAAAAAAAAATCAATTTCATTCTCTCGTTATTCTTTTTTTTATACAAACAAAAACACCCATAAGTGGAATGAATTCATGGGAGCAAGCTTAGGTGTTAAGAACAGAAAAAAGGAACATACCTGGAAAGATGATATGGTACTACTCTTGAAGAAAAGGAAAAATATTTGTTTCGCCAATAAAATCCACAAGAGACCAGCAATAGTTGTTAATGTCAGCTTTCAGCTTGGCTTTTTCTTCTTGTTTTTTTCAACTCCGACCCCTCTATACTTTTCAATTTTTCTCTTCTTTTTTTTCCCCTTCCTTCTCCCCCTTTTTTTTGGTGTCTGGAAGTGGCCTTTTATAGGAGAATATCAATCCTTTTATGAAAGAAAACAATCACCGACTCCATAAAAACCGAATCCTTGAAAATTGCCTTGATTAATCTGCCAGGGAAACAGCCCCTTTTTCTTGATTCGTCAGAGAGAGAATTAGGTGATGTGTTAAAATAGATTTGATACAATAAAAACTCGTCTTAAAATGCCATTACTATGGGAATAAAGCTTTGGCCAGTTAGATTTAGTTTGTTTAAAATTTAAAAAATATAAGAATTTTTTTTATACATTAAAATTTAAAAGTATTATTCATTAATGATTGCCAAAATTAAATCTTATGTGTTTAAATAATTTTGAGAAATTAACCCTTATGGATCTATTATTATAGGCTTAATTAACCCACTTATAAAATTAACTCAAAACTTTTACTAATAAACTCAAACTCTAATTCAAACAAGTCTTGGATTCTAACTAAAAAAATATATTAATTAAGTCCAAACAAAACTTGGGCTGCAGTTAACAAAAATAAAACTCATAAATTATAAGTTTTTTTTCCTTGTGTAACTAGGATAAATAAAAATTCTTGTAAAAAAATAATTTTGAAATATTAATAAATCTTTACAATACTTGAAAATTATACTACAACTCATTAAAGATTCTTGTAAAACTAGAAAATTTTCAAAATAAGTTGTCACATCTTCGTATGAAAAAGATTTTTGTAAAATAAAAAGTTCATAATTAAAAATAATAATAATAATAAAATTTATTAAGCTTATTTTGATCTATATTGCAAGTACTTACCGAGCATCGATTCATCTGAAAGTTTAATTTAATATAAAAAAATTTAAAATTTTTTGATAAAATTTTAGTTTGGTATAATAATTTAATTTAAAACTATGTTTAATAAAGTAAACTATACGTTACTTTTATGATACAAATCGAATCTGACCTTCCAAGTATATATATATATATATATATATATATATATATATATATATATATATATATATATATATATATATATATTAAAGGAAGAGAGACTTTGAGACGCATCACGGGTGACCACAGGAGAGTTGGATGCATTGGAATTTTGAATGCCAAGTCTGTCAGAAAAAAAACAACTATTATATGCACGTCGTTTAAGGACCACCCACAAGTTGGCCTACTGGTATTTCCATTTACAATTTTGGTACGAAGAACTAGCTACCTACTGATTACTCATTTCAATGCTGACAAGTTGGCTTTTTTTTTTTTTAGTTTAATATGGGTATTCGGGTCAGTTTGCGTGTACCTCGACTAATTTCACGGGTCATGAAGTTAACGATCATATAAACCTCCAGTAATCATCATATGAGCAACCACAGAACTCGAACTTGAGACCACAGATAGAGCAACAAGTTAGCTTATTTTATACCATATTGCATGTGGCAAAGGCCAAAAAAGCTACGACTTTTGCTCGTAGAAATGGATATATATGAAACACCCGATGCATGGGGCTGCGTTCAATTTTATTTTCTCCCATTTAGGATTTTTGTCTAATAAATTAACAAACTCAAAATGCAATCATTTAGTGTTTGTTCGTTCGGTAATATAGTAATTTTTGCGGTTATAATTAAAAAATATATATAAATTATAATTTAAAAACAATCCTGTGGTTTGATTAACCAAATGATTTTAGTAGAAAAACATGTTTAGTAAATAAGCATGCAATCGGGTAGTGTGAAACCATTAAACTACAAACAAGCATACGATCGCTAGCTAGTCAACAATCGCTAGCTAGTCAATATTGAGACAACCTTGAAACTTCAAGATTATGTCAACTTGATGTTTGTCAAGCTAGAGATAAGTTCATTGATGTTTGAATTTGAAGTCTCCTCCAGTGATCAGCTCCTTGAAATGACAATCACTTCTTCTTTCGAAAAAGCAATCTCTTCTGTTTTCACACTTTAAATTAGAGATAAGTTCATTATCTTTTTAGCTGTAGATTGCCACCTTCCACATGGGTGGCAGGTTACTAATTCTGAACAACAGATCGTGTGTCTCTTGGCTTTCCGCGAGCAGTGATTTTCTATATCCAAAAGCCAAGCTAGCCCTGTGGACTGCAATTCAATGTTCAAATTTGATGGCAAAAAGTAATTCAATAATTCAGATCTAGATGCCATCTTCATTACCTTAGATTCGTGTAAAGTCAAATCATGCCAAAACAAGAAGCTCAATCATGTCGACTAGCTTGACTTTCCTAACTGGAAGCCATAAAGCAGCTGCCCACCCCTTCTTAATTTGGTAGGAGCTCTTCATGTAATTTACTAAAACATATGCTATAAAACTCATGTCCAAAGTGTAACAAAACGATTGGTGTCCTGATGTTCAGTGGAACATTAAGGCACCTCTTTGGTGCATATGCAGCCCTTCTTTTTCTACAGATCATAGCCATCCACCATAGCTGCAGCGCTAGAAAAAACAGCAATTACTGCTCTCCTTCTTCCTGTGGCAACATCCATAATATCAGCTACCCTTTTCGATTAAACACCGATCCCAAAAGCTGCGGCCACAAAAGTTATGAGCTTGTTTGTGAAAACAATCGTCCAACTTTATACTTGAAGACGGTGAAATATTATGTTCAGGCGATCGAATACAGTAACTTCACGGTTCGACTTGTGGAAGCTGCTGTTCAGAAGGATGATTGCTTCTCCATCCCTCATCGATCTCTTATCGCATATGATAATTACATCAGCTACAGGAACTATCTTCCATATAACTTTGGGTTCGATAACCTTCGCACCGACTTTATGACCTTTAGATTAACTTTTATAACTTGCGAAAATCCTGTACTGAGTCCTCCAGACTATATAGTGGATGCTTCTTCTTGCAAAAATGGAAATTCTACTGCCTATAATTCTACGTTCAGCTCCCGCAATGCGGAAGGTTACTCCTATGTCATGGTTGCTGCCGACTTGCTGAAGGTACCGGACTTATGCCGTATAAATTTGATCTATTCTGCCCCTGGATCTGTTATGCCAGAAAACATGACCAATATTTCCTATAGAGATGTCCATGATATTTTGTTATATGGATTTGAGCTTTCATGGTACTCAGCTTGTTGTGATTCTGTCAATGAGATCCAGTACTGCAACTATGATAGTACATATTGTGATTCATACGGTGCGTTTTCTTCTCTCTATCTCTCTCTCATCTTACCTTAATTTGAATATAGATTTCATAACAGCACAAATCTCTCTATTTTATACTTGATAAAAGAAGGTGTTTTATGCAAATCCATGACCATTGTCTTGTTGTTGTGACATTGCTTAAAGCTATATCTTGTTCTGGGTTTATTATAAGTTAATTGGCCTAGATATCTTCCCATTGATCATACATATTTTCTTCTTGTTGTTAGCTCTTGGTGGCTTTGAACTATTTTTGTATTTTTTTTTTCAAACTACTAGAGGTAGTATAATCAATCTTAACAGTATATTGTAATGACAAAAAAAGGGGGAAAAAACGAAAAGAAAGAAAATTGATTCTACTTGAAGTGTTAATGTTTGTGTCTTCAAGCTCTTGCTATATACATATTTCCTTCATATCTCAATTAAACACAACTTCGAATCTTCATTTCCTTCCTGGCTGCTGGAGTGTGGTACTGTTTTGGTTATCAAGCTAGTTTTTTATTTCAGCTGGGCCAGAGATTTGTTCATTTCCTGTGGTTTTGCCTTTTCCATTGTTTGTTTCAGCTTTTTTTTCATTTGCTTGAC
>Ga0325411_1005388_pt1 | contig 14166 bp, 5 predicted proteins | sample PopdelMetagenome_13_FD_206181 | JGI IMG/M metagenome (GOLD analysis project Ga0325411, IMG submission 206181) | Populus deltoides microbial communities from Bellville, Georgia, United States - Xylem-PdIQD-R4 | ecosystem: Host-associated > Plants > Phyllosphere > Stem > Wood/Secondary xylem... | reverse complement strand
ACTTAGCCTAAGTCTATTCAACCATCATAACCAAATATCCAAGTCAAACACATAACCAAATATAGTTATGGTAAAGTTAGATTATCCTTCCATAGACAATCAATCAGTTCTAGATTCTCAGATGAATCTTCTACATCAAGTACAATAAATCTTAGAAGAATTTATGAAATTCCCTCAATTATAAATATTCTTTACCACACAAACCTATCTAGAAAATCAATCTTTGAAATTCCTAACATTAGTTTCAAAAATGATGATTATACCACAAACATACCAAAACCATTATATTCAAACTTACCAACCTTCTCCTCCAACCTTTCCGATGTTCTCATCTATAACTGAAAACATCCAAAATGAGCTGAATGTTCTTGAAACAAATTTTGTTGTAAATAAAAAATATTTTATTGATGATTTTTATACCAACCATAACGCTGAGAAGAGATCTTAGTTTTTCAAAATCTTCATGAAAGAAAGACATGAAATACAAAAATATTTTTATAATTTCATTACATTACGTAAAGTTTAAATTTTGTTTTTGACTGGTTCAAATCATTTTATATAATTGAACATTATGTTGCATATCCCTTTACAAAACATGCATATTTTATAACATTTAGAAGTAAAACTCTAGTTTGGGAACTTGCTAGTGGCACTTTCATTAAGTCTAAACATCCACCTTTAAGAAATCTTAAAATCTCACATAATAATAAGACTATATATGTTGCCTCTTACAAAAATCCAAGTGATGATATCACTACAAACACTTAACATATTACCTAGTAGAACAACTTCACCAATACCAACCTCAATACCATCGGAAAATAATTGACCAAAATAGAAAAATAAATCTAAAGGGCGATTGTTCTTTCGGTTGAAGCTATAAAATCCATAGACCAGAAACTAAGAAACCAAGTATTCAAGCCATACCAAATCACAAAACCAAGCCAAACTCAATTGCAAAACAACATAAATGACTTTCTCAAAGCCATTAAAGATCATCTTAACCACCGTGAAACTTCATCCTCGACCTTAATTGCTCTCCTGACACCCCCCATAAGTCAGCAACAATTCTCACACCTTTACAAGCCATATAAACACTATCTAAAATCATCAAACCCAAACCTCTGATGAAAAAGCCTTTCAGGAAGAAACTTACGAAATCAATAAACTTATTTGGAGGAATCCTACTTCTAAAACAACCATTGCTCCTGTTATAGCCACCCATAATGAACCAACCACTATAAACCAACATAAATTCAATGTTTCATCCCTTTATGAATGGAACATAGATGAAATGTCTGAATACAATATCCTAAACACCTTACAACAAATGATCATGACAATCAATGCTTACAAAACCCAAATTGGAACCTCATACAAAGCTATAGTTGAGCTTTTTAATTGGAACCTTAGACAAAGCTATAGTTGAGCTTTTTATAACTGGATTTTATAGCCAGTTAAAAGGATGGTGGGATTACCATCTCACTAAAACCCAACACCTTAAGATCCTTAACTCTATCCAAATGACTCAAGACCAAATAATCATCATTCACTGTAACAGAAAAACCATCTAAGATATAGTTTCAACCTTTATTTTAACCATTTCTCTATATTTTGTAGGAGATCCTTCTCATTTCAAAGAAAAAAAATATTGAACTCCTTTCCACCCTTAGATGTAAAAAAACCCAGTGACTTCGACTGGTACAAAAAACACTTTCATCACTCGTTTCATGCTCTGAGAAGATTATAACCAACCTTTCTAGGAAGAAAAATTTCTTGTTGGATTGCCAACCCTTCTAGGAGAAAGAGTCAAGAACAAAATTAAAGATACTTTTGTCTCTAAAATAGTTCCTTATGACCAATTAACATATGGGAAGCTTGTCAGTTTTACCTAAAAAGAAGGTCTTAAGATTTGTCAAGACCTTAAACTTCAAAAACATTTGATGAAAAGAACTTGACAAAAACTAGGTAGCTTTTATCAATAGTTTGATTTGTCCCTACTAAAGCCAACATGTAATGGTTCATGCTTCAAACCTACCACCTCAAAGTCAAATAAGCCACCTTACAAAAGAATAGCCCATAAATATAAAGAATATTTCTACATCGAAACTGAGCCTTGCTACAAAAAGACCACTAAAAAGCCTATAAAACCTTTCTAGTTAAAATCAAAACCCAAACAAAAATTTAACCCAAAAAACATTACCTGCTACAAATATTGCAAGAAATGCCATACCTCTAGATTATGTTAGATTAATACAAAATTACATGAACTACATTTAGAAGAGGAAGACATTCACCATATCTAAAACCTTTTTATTGCGTCATCTAATACTGAATCTTACTTATCAGATTCTTCTAAAGAACTTTTTCAAATAGATGAGGTAACAAAATCCAATTCAGATTCACAAACATCAAACCATACCACTTCAAAACAAATACATGTTTTAACCTAAAATCAAGAGTTTATTCTTGAAGCTATAAAAAAACATGACGACCCTCAACTACAAAAAAACCTACCTAAACAAACTCCTAAGTTCTTTCAATAGTTTAGAAACACCACAGCCTATCCAAAGACCAGTTCTATTGCCATCAACTAGTACAAACACCTATGACCTTACCAAAATTCTCAATAATAATAATAAAAATAAATCCAAACATGTTGTTACTATCCCATATCTACAATATGAAATCAAAACCCTTAAGATTGAACTACAAAACCTCAAACAAGCCCAACAAAAAGATTCTGCTATTTTACAACACCTTCTCTCAAAATTAGAAAACCAATCTGATTCTAAACTAGAAACAGAAAACCAATCCCTGGAGAATCATGCATTATCAAACATTAAGCATGTTTCTCAAGATTTTCTGCATGTTTTAACTCAAATTACTTCAAAAAAACATATCATAAAAATACATTAATTTTTTCAAATGATTTTAAAATAGACATTATTGTCTTATTCGATACAACTGCAGATCTAAATTGTATAAAAGAAGGAATACTTCCAAAATAATTTTTACAAAACACTTCTAAAAAACTTTTTGCAACAAATAATACTAAATTAGCTATTGAACATAAAACTCAAGCATCAGTTTTTAATAATCAGCTTTATCTAAAAAATTTCTTTGTTATTACTAATGATATTAACCATACTATTATTCGTGGAAGTCCTTTTATTGACATGATTATTCCTTATAAAATTAATCATGAAAATATTATTTCAAAAATCAATGGTTCAAAACTTGTTTTTCCTTTCCTAGAAAAGCCAAAGACTAGGAATTTAAATTTAATCAAAGTATGTTCTATTCATGCTCATTACATCAATACATTGATCCAAGAAAAACAAACTCATCTCATAAAAGATGTCTTTTTACAAAAAATTAAGCAGCAATTACAAAATTCAATTTTTTTTTAAAAAAGAACTTCAGAATTTCAAAGCAAGATAGAAAAAAAATTATTCTGATTTACCAAATACCTTTTGGAAGAGAAAATAACATGTTGTAATCTTTTTTATGATGATAGTGTTAATGAAAAGCAAATTCCTATTAAAACAAGAAACTATAACAAAAAAGAAAAGAGTAAAAGTACTAGCATCATAAAATAATAGACTACAGGTAATGAAAAACAAAAAGAAACTATAACAATAGTGGTTAGTGGTGTATTCATGCTAAGAACAATTGATGGTGCACAAAAATCTCTCCAAAGTTGCTGGTAAAATAGAATAATAATTGAACGAAGTGATCTTACTTTAGCAAAATGGATGATTGATGCATGTGTTTCATTTAATATTGTTAACTCTATTTATTAATAGCATGCCATAAACGCTTTAACATCCATGGATACTGGTTATAAATGACCAAACTTTCATGCTCTTCATGGTTATCACTTGGAAAAGGCGGTTGATGAAGTGAAGATTTATATTGAGAATTAATGAGAGACTTGAAAAATAATTAGTTGCATGTTGATGGAAAATAAATGGAAAAATAAAAAAAAGAGGACATTAATTAGCTTTCTTAGTATATCGTATGTGTGGTAACTGATAATGTGTCTAATTATATTATTGATGGAAAGTTATGGATGAAAAAGAAATTCAATACTTTGGTTTTCTTATGCTACTCATTACATTAACCTTATACTCTATGACATTAGTAAATTGTTGTCAATTTATTCTATTATCGATCATGCTTCTGGTATCAAAAAAATATATTTAGAATCATTATTATTTGTTGTGTTTGATAAGGAAGTTCATTAGAGGGAAAGTAATACTTCATCTAACTCCTACTCGCTTTGCTACTAATTTTATTGCATTATAAAGTATTTTAGTGCACAATGATGATTTGAGAGCTATAATGACATATAAAGAATGAGTCTTCTCTATTTGTATTAAAGATAACAAAGATATTTTTTTTTTGTTAAGAGTGTCTTAAACTCTATGTTTTGGGAAAAATGTGCAATAATCATACAAATGACCGAACCTTTAATTTGAGTTCTACGAATGGTTAATGGTCATGATAGGCTTTTAATGAGATATTTATATTAGGCTATTCATTGTGCAAAAAAATGTTGAGGAGATTTTAAAATAGAAAAGCTAGGGTGTGACCTTTCATAGACACCATCAATAATTAATGGGATGAACAACTGTGTAGAAAACTTTATGCAGTGACTTTTGGTTGAATTCTTGATTTCAATATGATGCAAATCTAATGGACAAATATGAACACCTTTTTTGAAATTTTAGATGTTATAGAGAAATATGCTTAGGAAAATCCAACATTGCAAAGAAAACTTACAAGTGATATGGAGTTTTTTAAGAATGCAAAATGTGATTTTGGTTGAGTGTCCGTAATAAATAATCACATCAATTTTCCTTAAGGTATATTATTATTTTTATATTCAACGTAATTTAGCAATATTGTCTTTGACATAATCTTTCATGTTAATTTTTATATAGATGAATGGTTATTGATATATGAAAGTTGTGCTCCAAATTTACAAAAGTTAGTTATACGAGTTTTGAGTCAAACTTGTAGTTCTTCAAATTATGAGAGGAATTAAAGTATTTTTTAACATATCCACTTGAAGTAGAGAAATAGATTAGAGTATCAAAGATTGAATGACCTTGTTTACATCCACTACAATTTGAGATAGAAATAAAAGTATTTTCTTTTCTCTAATTCTTTAAATATTATTTTATCTTAAGTAGTATCGCTAATACTTATATTATGTTTACCTTCACTTTTGAATATGTAAGATTTATTGGAAATGATGAAATTACAATCTAATTATTTTTTAGACATTTGTGACACTTAAAATTAGGTAGTAGAATATGATCCATCAACTTTGACAATTGAAGAAGTAAACAGCATTCAACATGATCTAGCAACAATGACCATTTAAGATACTTCAAATGATGGTAATGAATGTTTGATCCTTTAGTTATTGATTTGTTTTAAACAAAGTATTCTTTAACATGTATTATTTATCAGCTAATTATGTTTTAATTATAGGTTTGATAAATTCTAATAAGATTAAATATGAGAACAATGATGAAGTTATAAAAGAACATGATAATGTCTTGATAGGCGTTAACAAGGTTGGCTTAATCTTATCGATATTTGATTTAAATTTTGTTTCTAAGAACACTAAAGAACTCAATGCATTCATTCAACTAAAATAAAGGTGGTGTTGTTTTAGAATTTATGTTTGTGAATGTTTTGCTTTACATATGAATGTTTTAAATATTTTAGAATTATGTTTAGTTTGTATTTTGGATATTGAATTAAATTTTTGTTGTTGGTTTATAATCTAAGTTTGGTTTAGGGTTTTATATATTTCAATTGTGTTGTTAATTTAAAGTTAAGGATTTGGTTTAGGGTTTTATAATACCTTAGTTATGATTCACATGATTATCAACAAATAAAAAGTTTAGTTTGTGTTATGATTCAATATACCTTCTTATATGTTAAAGGCTAATTGTATAGGATTAGAATTAGATGCTTAGATAGAATTTAAAAACTATATGGATATATATAGGGTCATCCAACTACTAAGAAAGATGGTCAGTCCCACATATGAAATTTCTTTAGGCAATTTCTTCATTCTATCTTCTTTTTTTCTAGTATTTCCTTTTCTTACTTTCTTTTACAAGTATTCATTTACTTTCTTATTTTTTTTATCCCTTTTGCTTTCAATTCATGTTATTCTTTACCTATTATTGTTCTTACATGGTGTTACTTTAGATAGATATACATTTTTTAAGGTTTGAAATTTTGGAACCCCTATATTTTGTTTAATTTTATGAGTTTGCTACATGTCTACACTCATGATTCAGTTTCTACTTATAGTTTTTCCTTACTGAAAGAAAGAAATTATTAACAAGTAGCATCATAATTCATTGATAATGGATTAATTGATTAGTCAATGATCAATCATATAATTATTTGTTAAATCAACAGATTGTCACGTCTCTACTGGTATGACAATATCCAATATCATTCTATTAGTAAATAATCATTCTATTTTTTGAACATCATTGCATTTGTTGATTATTGATGTGTACAGTAGCGTTTTAGTGGCTTTATCAAGCCTCATGGTTATCCCTTTTTAGGGCTTGAAGACATGATCAAATTATCACAATGAGTTTACCTAAACTTTAAATAACTAGTAGAACCTCTTTTTAAACTCAACAAGACCATATAGGCTATGATTGACTAGCTCAATAAAATCCAGAATGAGCTAAAACAGAGTCAATCAGGCACTTTGTTTATCCAAACACCTAAAGAGAAGTCCTAGGACATTTTATAATAACAAGTACCCTAATATGAATGTTTGGAAGTAGTTAGCCTCACCTTTAATATCACATGTCCACCTAATAAATCTATAATAAGCTTAGCCTAATTTAGGCCTCATTGCTCATGTGGTACCACCTACCCTACAACTATATAGGTTGTCTTAGGCCAATTACATGGGTTAACTAGATTTATATACAGCTAGCTCAACCTATAATTGGTAGTTAAGTGCCCCAGATGATGCTTTCCAGTAAAGAAATATCAATCTTTCTATAACCTACAAATTTATTGTCAACCAATAAATAAAGGAAACATGCCTAATTAGCTATATAAACAAGGAAATAATAGATCTTTGCCTATTTAGACTCTAATAAGGAGTTTAAAGAAGATCAATAACAATTGATATCAATCATGAAATTTAAAGTCATTGATAAAAATAAAGGACATTCATACCTTTTTTTCTAAGGTAATAATTGCAATGGCTACTTTTTGAATAAGAAATACTTCTTGATAAAAAAAACCTTAACGACATAACATGAAATGGACAAAGATAATAAAAGTAAGAGCATGGTTGATAGTTTTTGGCAAACAGGTCACTTGTCACAACATTGATGACCGATTTGATTGATTTCAAATACATGTATGAAGAAGAGGAATATTCATTTATTCAAAGAAATAAAGGAATATGTGGGACAATATTTACACCAAAAACAAACATTTATATATTGCCTACATTAGCAAAAAGGGATAAGAAAGAATGAAATTAATCATAAATAGTAGAATTGACCAAGCTTGAAGAGTTTTGATTGACCAGGATTACTAAAAAGTAGTTAATAAGATGATCAAGAGTCTTGATGGAACAAAAGAAATAGATCAATCGAAAGAGTTTGAATTCATATGAATGGCTAAAAGGTTTAATCATACTCAAAGTGGGAGCCCTTGATAGGTTAAACTAACCAAGTGGTATAACATATTTAGGATTCATGTAATTTTTAGCAAAAGAAAACTTCATTTTGTATTATGATTCAATATACCTTTTCATCTGATATAGGTTATATGCTTAGAATTAGATGTTTAGACGGAATTCAAACGTTGTATCAATATAAAAAGGGTCATCCAATTACTAGGAAAGATATTCAACCTCACATATGCAATTTCTTTCTATAAGTTTTTCAATCTATATTTTTTTCTATTAGAGTCTTTATTTACAACTTTTGTTTACTTTATTTTATAAGTATTCATTTTACTTTCTTGCTTTATTCAATTCACGTTATTCTTTAACTATTATTGTTCTTACATGGTAGTACTTGGGATAGATTAAGATTTAAAATCTTGATCCATATAGTTTTATGAGGCTATAATTTGACTCCACTTAGGATTCAGTTTCCAGTTGTAGTTTCTCATAATTAGAAAGGAAAAAAAAAAGTTAATATGTAGCATAATTGATCAAAAGATCAAAGATGAATCAACTAATTAGTTAATTATAGATTGCATAATTATCTATCATATGAATAAAGATATAGTGAAATTTTTAAATATATAAAAAATAATACATGTTCAAAGCACTTGGTGTAAGAAAAGTAGTAGACTAAAGAGTGTGATAGGGATAGCCCCACCCTAATGTTAATAATTAGTACTACAAATTATTTAATATACATAATGTTGTACTCTTCCTTCTAATATTATGGTGGAATAAATGAATAATGTTCAAATTCTAAATTCATGTGAGAATGAGAAGATGATTTCTCTTGATCCTAATATATTTTTCAAAAACTACAACTATATTTTTATATTAAAAAGATTCCCCACACACACATCATCATTTTATTCAAATGATTTTGTAGATTTATAACCATGTGAGAAGAGCTTGTAAAAAGAGATTGATATAAGGATCTCGATGAGCTAATTAGGATTCGTAAGGGGTAAAATTACAAAAAAAAAAAGTTACCACCAAGGAATCTTAATTGATCTTTAAAGATTCTAAGTAAGGGACTAGTTATGTAATAGAAAAGGATGACATCTCTATACATCTTACCGAAAATAAGTTTCTAACCTAGAATCAATTCGTTGTTTTATCATTAAAAGGACATCTCAATAAGATAATTAGGATTAATAGAGGTTAAATTAGAAAAAAAGAGGGTACCATTTAGTTTTATAATAACTGGAAATCTTAAATGGTCTCATAGATATATTTGATAAGGGGCTGGTTATACCATAAAAAAATGAGAAGATATACCTAAGATGCTTTATGTTTTTTTTTTTATATATAAACAACACTTTTTGTGCTTTCATGGTAAAAGTTTACTTAAATAGATATATGAGAACTTCTTATTAAAGGTAAAGGACTATATAAATCTAAAGAAGTGATTTTGGACTGGGGCAACACTATAGAGCCTAATCTCACTTTTGAGAAACGAGTATTAGATTATAGGATGATAATATTTAATTGGGTTGTGGCCTAAAAAAGGATAATATATTATAATGTTAAAATAGACATAGGAAAGTCATACTTACCCCTAAAGCCTACTAGAAAATGGCTTGAATAGTGGAAATGCATGGATTACATGCGCTCATGAGTGGAGGAGGCTGTGACATGTAGATTTATGCATTGATAAAGATAGGGGTGTGTAACAGGTTATATCAGGTGTGCCTTATTCTCCTTTTCCTTGCTATTTTGACGATGAAGTCCATCATCACCTAAGGAGAGAGATCAAGGTAGGGAAGGTTTCAACTTTGTTTCTCTATTTTTCTCTCTTTATTGGTTTAATGGTTTTGGATGGTTTTTTAGTTGGGTTGGTCATGATGTTGAAGAGATGTTATGGTGATTAGGGTTTATGATGGCGGTGTGGAGGAGATAAAATTGCTGCTAGGTTTAGTCAATCGATGAAGAGAGTGGGATGAAGATGAAGTGGTGGCTTTCTTTGATTGGAGAAAGAAGACAGCTAGTCTGACTTCGTATTTGTCGTTAATGTGGTGGTTAGTGGTTATATGAAATAGAGAGGAGAGAAGTTTCCTTATTGTCGAATTATGACACGGAAAGGGAAAGTTAAAAAAGGAAGACAATTGGTAGTTGAGGTACGCAAGAAAAGAAATTTTTTTTTCTTTTTTTATCATTTTTTTTCTTCATTTTCTTCTTTATTTTCTTCTTTTAGTGCTCTTGGCTAAGGTGTGCTTTCTCTAGGATTTTCTTATCTGTTTTATGTGTACCCTAGTCTTTAATTTATAATATTCAGTTTCCTGTCAAATAGAAAAATAAAATATTTTTTTTTATATATTCATTCCATCTTTGACTAATGGTCTCTAATTTGAGAATTTTATGGTTAGCTATTAATTAATTTTTTTATTATCTTGATTGTGTAGAATCTTTTTCTACTCTTTTTTAAATTTTCTTGAATCTCTATTTTATGGAAGATAATTTGTATTTATTATTTCTCATCATTTTTTTGATATTCTATTATATTATTTAATCTTTTTTTTATCCATTATCCCACCCCTAATGACAATAAAAAAAAAATAAGTCGATGAGTCTATATTAGTAGCAATAGATACTACTAGATATGTTGCAAGCAAGAAACTCAAATGTCATCCAATTTAATTTTGAAGGATGAAATCGTTGAAAAAACTATTAATAAAAAAACTTGCAAAAAAAAAAGAACAACAAAAAAGAATGGGGCTAAAATCTGACAAGAAAAAACCCAATAAGGATGAAATCTAAAAAAAATATCGTAAACAAAAACATTGCAATTAAAAGAATTAGGATCGAACTTGAAAGATTAAAAAATCATAAAGGGTGAAATTGAAAATTATTTTTAACATGAAAGATTATTTATAGATTAAAACATGGTAGGGGTGAAAAAAAAGACATTGAGAGCTAACCTAATAGAATTAAAAAAAAAAGTGAAAAAAATGATAAAAAAATAAAACAACATCAACCTCTTGAACATGGTCTAATCTCTAAAGGCTGCATCCCATGAAATTTCTTACCCGGATTCAATGAAGAAGTATAATTCTCAATTAATTTAATTTTAAAAGATGAGGTCGATACAAAAATATTAACAAAAAACTTGTAAAAGCAACACAAGAAAGATGCAATTTAATGAAAAAAGTAAAAAAAAATAATCCCAAATAAAATAAATATCAAGTAAAAAAATAAAGATCAAATTTTAAATATTAAAAACAATCATACGGGTGAAATTAAAAACATCTGTAAAAACGAAGCAAATCCAGACAAACATGCTAAACATGGTCAAATTTTATAAAGCTCGCAACCTATGAAACCCTAAATTCGGGCCTTATCCAGAAATTTATTATAAGTTAATTTGAAAATATTAATTTGAAAATAAATAACAATTAAAATAATGAGGTCAAATTTAAAAAATAACCTCATACATTCTTGAAAAAAAAACATTTATATTATGATAAAAAAAACTATTTTATTCTTGAAATAAAGATAAAAATAAATAAAATAATTGATAATTATATTATTATAATGAAGAGTAAGGATTACTTTGTTTTTATAATGTGTGAACAGTGTTCTAACTTTTACATCAATCAATTGAAATAAATAATAAAACCCAATAAATTAAAAAGTTAGAGAATTCAAGTTAATTACTCAAAGGATCTCCTTGACTAATAAACCCTATAAGAGACCAGCAAACAAAATTAAGAGTGGAAACTAAAATAGTGAATTAAATAATAGAAAACGAAATGATTGGAATTTGTAGAGGTAATGGGCCCTTGGTGTCCATGGTTCTGTGGTCCTAGCTGAGCTGTGATCCATGCTCTATACTAAATGCTAGAGTGACATGAAACGTGCTTGACCGAACAAGATATTTTTTTTTTTTTCATTAAAGAATGTGACATTTAAACGTGCTGCCATTGGAGTGTGCCAAATGAGGCGGCATTTTGAGCCTTTGCTCGGAATCTCATAACAAGGACTTTTTTTCTTGGTTGCCTGCTTTGCAACGTAACAGTGCTTTTTTTTTTTTTAATGCTTATTAATGCAAGTATTGAGATCAGTTTACATATAATTTGATTAATTTTATAAATTTTAAATTAAATAAATTTAAAATCTGACATATCAAGTTATTTTTTGAGATTTAAAATAATGTACTTTTTTTTATGTGGCTCGTGGCTCATGTTGCTCCAAAGCTCATTGGTAATGTAATAGTGGTTTTTTGTTTTAGAGTATTTAAATCAGTTTATGTGTATTTTAATTAATTTTATAAATTTTAAATTTAATAATTATATAAATTTCTAATAATTATAATAAGGGAATTTAAATTTATAACCATTAAAAAATCAAATCCAACACATGACTAGTTGATCGATATACGTAACAGTAGCTTTATCCACGTGGCTTCTGTTGCTCCGAAGCCCACTGTAGCTCAAAACAGAGAAAGGAGGAGGCGGTAGAAAAGTCTTCTACACCTGTCCGTCTTCGCAGCTATATTTGACTCGTGCAGGAATTGTGCCTTTCCAATATCCTCGAGTCATTTTCTCCTAGATGCAAAGAAAACTACACACAGCTAATGCTGAAAAATATTCAATTAAAGAGTATTTTAATAAAATGTTTTACAAATTACAAGTGCTTGACTTGATATATAATGACATTATGATAATGCTTCAAAATATAGATTCAGCTGCGGATTCTCGTTGAGACAGGGGAGGGGAGGGGAGGGCAACAGCCTTTCCTGGCATTTTTTAATTTTAAGTTCCTTTGCTTTTTGAATAATTCAATTTAGTCCCTATATCTTAGCATTTATTTGCAATTAGATCCCTGATTTCAAATTCTTCTTTTCTCTGCTTTTTCAAAACTAAAAGCCTCTGCCGACATACATATTATTTTCAAGCAACACAATATATATATATTTTTTTTGGTACGGTGTGCTCTCTAGACGATCAAAATTGTACAAAACCTTTCAAATCTTGATTTATTATTATTTTTTATTAGAATCGAATTACCTTTCAAAATTGAGTGCTGACGTAAGCTAAGAAACTATATATTTAACCATGTTCTTCCTTGTTCTAGAACTTTGTTCAAAATCCACCACTTAATATATAGTCCTATCGTCCAATAAAATACGTTTCAATTGTAGATATTAATTAGATTTCCACCCACCAACCTGTGGAGAAATTATTAGGTGAATTCAATCTATCACATCATCCTACTATATTTATAAGATAATGTGTTACACTAGATCTACCTAGTAATGTCATCATTCTACTATATTTATAAGATTCAACCATAGGGTAATCTCAGTTTTAGATTCAAATCACGGATCGGGCAGATTATTTTAAATCAATTTAAAATTTATTTTAAAATAAAAAACTTCAAATAATGTTTTCTTGATTTTTTTGGTGGTGTGACGTACATGCACGATAATGTAGTAGTTGAGCTCTGCTGGATTTTTTTTCTTCTATTCTCTCATTTCTCTTTCTTCTCTGTACGAAAATAGAAAGATGTCATTTCATTTGTTTTGTGTATTCAACTTGGTACTTATTTTTTTTATTGTTATTTAAAAAAAATTAATTGATTTTTTTCTTCAATTTAGTTCCTCATCATTTAATTTTATTTGATTTTTATATAATTTTGATCCTCGTTTTTTTTATTGCTACTTTTTTTATTATCATTTTTCTAATTGAATTTTGTTTTCAGTTTCATCCCCCAGCATTTGATTTCAAGTTATTTTTATATCAAATTCAGTCCTTATTCTATTAGTTGTTATTTCTTTTGTTTTGGATATTTTTTATTGCATTCTTTTTTCAATTTCATCCCTTATTTTTTTGTTGATTTTGAATTTTGCTTCATTATTTTTAGGGTCACGGGTTTCGAATGTTAACACGGGTTGACTTTAATATTTGCTTAGGTTCTTTTTTAAAATTAATTTTTTTTCAATTTCATCCTTCAACATTTGATTTATTGAGAATTGGTCTTAATGCTTTTCTTTTTTTAAATTTCTTTCTATATAGCTATCTTAATCTCGTGCCTATAGTGCAAGGATAGCAAGTTAACTCGGGTTAACTCGGATTTTTTTCTATGTTTTTTATTCAGTTTGCTTTTAACGAGATTACCTCGGTATTACGATTAGATTGCAGATTTGACATGTTAACCCATATGGATTCAAATTAGTTTTTTTAATCTTTTTTACGTTATCAATTTTTTTTCCATTTATTTATTATCATTATATTTGTATTATTTAAATTAGTTAAACTTTTTAAACTCAGTAAAATCATTAACTCAAGTCTCATATTTTTTTAACTTTGTTTTTTGAAAACACTTGTTTCACCTTAACTTCTTCTTCTTCTTCTTCTTTCTTACATTGAATTTTTTTTTTTTGATCAACCCACGAATTAGATTGGGGTCATGGGCTCGTATCT
>Ga0325411_1005387_pt1 | contig 14168 bp, 7 predicted proteins | sample PopdelMetagenome_13_FD_206181 | JGI IMG/M metagenome (GOLD analysis project Ga0325411, IMG submission 206181) | Populus deltoides microbial communities from Bellville, Georgia, United States - Xylem-PdIQD-R4 | ecosystem: Host-associated > Plants > Phyllosphere > Stem > Wood/Secondary xylem... | reverse complement strand
AAAAATATTTTTTAAAATAATTATTACTACACTCTCACTCGGATATTCATTTCTTAAATCAGCGAATTCTCAACCAAAAACCTCAGGCACAAGATTATTTTCTTTGTACTTTAATATAATTTGAATAAATGTTTTAAATAAAAATATGTACAAAAAAATTATTGTCAGAATTCTTCTAGCTTGAAGCAACCAAACCTAGAATCATATTCCTTCCTTTCACTGCCTCTTGAAACAGCTCATTAACAACAGAATCAAAGACTCCGAGGCCTTCCTTCAGAGCCAGGGAACTATTCTGCAGTGAATCAATGGTTTTTTTCAATTTCTCTTTATTCAGAGGCACGCCACCATTCAGAATCTGAACTTTAAATTCCTCAACTGCACTCCCTACCATTTTAGTCTCGACTAAAACTGGCCTTGAGTTATCCTTGACACCTTGTCGCTCCTCGAAGAAGCAACAAACAAGCTTCCTCAGTGAAGATGACAATAGCTTCAGTTGAGGAAAATCTCTATAAACCTCCTCATCCAGTTCTATTGAAACTGGATAGAATATTGCACAAAACAAGAGCAAACAGACAGTATTCATGGTTCTTCTTACAACATATGCTGCACATAATCTATTATCCTTGGTCTTTGTCTTCGGTCTTCCTGTCTTGTATAGATTCACATTTTTCCAGTTCTCAATACCATATAGCTTCAGCCATTCTCTTTCTAATTTCTCAATTTCAGTCATATTCATGGCAGAACCTGAATACCCTTCATCAGAAAATCTTTTAACAGCAACATCAACTATTAAACTGTACCTGTCCATTGTAGAAATGGCTGATCGCAGAACGTTACAAAAATCCAGGATATGTAAAGAATCTTCCATGTACTCATCCATATAGTTCCCCCCATCCCAGAACATGGGTTCCTCAGACTACTGAAATATATCAAGAAACTGAAAGTGCATCTTCCTGAGGAGATTTGTGGCTTCTAAACACCATCGAAGGGATAAGGAGTTTTTGGTTAATGAGGATTCTAGGTTCTTGATATCTTGATGAAGAGAGGAAAAGGAGTTCATTGCTTCATCAATGTGGGTAGAAGATGGTTTTTCTCTTAGAAAAAAAGGAGAAAAACATGTAAGATACAGTACCCTTTTCATCATGTAAGGCAAAAGTTTGTGAAACAGAACCGTTTCAAGGTGGTCTTTATACAAGCCTTGTTCACTTCCAGAGGAAGATTCACAGGCGGAAGCATCAAAACATTCGAGTGGAGAAAAGGATATGATTTATATTATTTTTTTAGCATTAAAATACAGTTCAGAATTGTGTTTTTAAAAAAAAAGCTTGTCAAAGAACCATCTCAACCTAATAATTTAAACTTTTAGATGAGGTTTTAGGATATGATTTATATTATTCTTTAACACACCCTCTCAAGTGAAAGCTTTTTAGGTTTGAAACTTGCACAGACTCACTTTACCTTATGCTTAATTTTTATCAAATAAATGGGAATGGTGAGATTTGAACTCGTGACTGCTTGGTCAACAAGACTCTGATACCATATCAAAGAACCATCTCAACCCAATAATTTAAACTTTTAAGTGACGTCTTAAGATATGATTTATATTATTTTTTAAAAAAGCTGATTTAATAGAATGTCAAGTAGAAATTGATTCTTACATTAAAACCTACTTTATTCACTAATCAAATAACATAGAGACCTTTTTCACTTGAAGGAAAGAGCAGAAGAAATTTTACATATAAACGGCATCTACATTAGCTAAAAAAAGGAAAAAGGAATTATATTAAAAACAGATTTCTATATATTTGCCTAAGATTTTATAATATTTTTTTCCCGTTCTCCATCACTGCCTCGTCACCTTGAGCTGGTAAGTAGAATAAAATTGAGCCCTTCTGGTGGGATTTTTTTAGCTTTTGGTGGGATTTTTTTAGCTTTGTAATATATACGATAAGCTACCTTTCCTCCCTCAAGTGGAAAAGAATATGCCTATAGCTCAAGTTATTCACGTTAAGGCAATACATGTTCCGTTTCCACTTTTGGCATACAAAAGGTCTCAAACCTTCGATACATGCAAGTTAAAGCGATGTTTTTTGTTTGCCCTCATGCTCATTCTCAAATAAGCTTTTCACTTGCCAATATTATTACATCATTCTCGAATCAAGTTCTGGGCATGAACATCGGTTCAATGGCAGATTGTCCTCCGGGAATTTTGCAATTTTGGCACATAAAACCTAGTGATTCTAAGAAACAGAATCTGGTGGTCCTTAAACCTTTGGTTCCGAGGCAGAATTGATCCCTATATTAGGTTGAGTTTGAATTGAAGTCGTTTATACACATTGAACACGTGGCACACTCCTATTGCCCACAAATCTAAGTGAAGTTAGTCCCGAAATACTTCTTTACACACAAACACTTCTGAAAGGGCTAGCAAAGACGTCCAGTTACCATCAACTAATGCGACGATGCCTTGCTTCCTGTCAAACGTCAATGATCAACATAACTCTACTATGTAGTCATACACAAACAACGTCTCGGGACTCAAATTCAAATTACCAGCAGTCAAAACACCTCTTAATGGGGGAAAAGAAAAGGCAATAAAACAGTCACCAGCTTTTTACAACGTGGGAAATCCATAAGCTTTTGGAATTCCAGAATATTCACTGGCCATGAAATTGCAATTCCAGTTTGTTACAAAATTACTCAAAAACAAGGGGCCAGAGAAATACCATGTCAGATACTCTATTTGATCAGGCTTCCGAACAGGTCCTTTTAACAAATACACGGGAACTAAATCAAGAAAGGCGCTTAAGACACTGCATCAATATATCTGTTTGTTCAGGCTTTCCAACAGATACTCGAATGAAACCCTTCAGTTCTTTCTTATTGTAGTGACGGACCATCACTCCCATACTAGCAAGATCGTCCTGCAATACACGTAACGTGTCAGCATAAAATGTTCACAACACACACAGGAGGGCGGCGTTTAGCATATTGATAGACAAAATCAAACAATTGACTCATGACAATACTTGCAACATTAACCCAAACACAAATATTAAGACTATTCAGGCTTAAATTTTAATGTTACAGGAGCAAAATCTGACAAGAGGCCTAAATTACAGTTACAATATGTAGAGGGATTTTCCTTCTAATGGGGAAATCCTTCTAAGTAGGGAATGAACACAAGTAGGAAATTAAGTCTAGTGTGGGATTCTTTTATGTGACTTGAAGTTGAGGTTTCTTTGTGCCAACCGCATAAAGGACACTTACCCTCAAATCACACAAAGGAATTCCACAATTGACGCAACTCCCTACTTGGGACGATCCTCTACTAGAAGGGCATCCTCGCTTGATGCACTTCCCTACCTGAGACAATCTATTTCCTCACTTGATGCACTTCCCTACTTCAGACTATCTCTTAAACGAATTCCCTACTTTAAGGAAAAACCCTAAACGAAAGCGTAAATATAGTTCCAGAAATGTTTCTAAAGGTCAAGCTATGAACTGCTATAATTGAAATATGATATAATATATAAATTATCAATATCTATACTCCACACGTTCATTTAGGTGAAACCAATAAAACAAATAAATCAACCCATGCATGTCCATTGTCCACACAAGATACTCAATTGTATAAGATGTCCGTGTCCTAATCAGCAACCTAAATTTGAAAGCTCATCACTACCCTTGGCATTGCTAATTAATTCAAATCAGACCAACTTCGTTGAAAAACATTAAGAAAAAAGGCACCCAAAAAGTCAAAGCTAAACATTATACAATGAATATTGATTGCATATTCGCAATGTGAGTAATTGCTACACAGTACCCACACATACCTTGAGCTTCTTAGCATCCATTCCAGATTTAACCTCACAAAGAATGAAATTAGAATGACTTGGAAATGGTGTGAGAAATGGCACTTCCTGCAGAAACTTAAAAAGTCTTTCCCTCTCTTCTACCAAAGCATTTTTGACATCCTGTAGAGATTGGCACTAGTGTTACATATTGCACTCAAGCACAAATAATTCTGTAGAGATTGGCGCACTAGTGTTTTATATTGCGCTCATGCACAAAAAAGCAAACGTAAACTTTATGTGTACTTATTCAAAGCATTCTATTAGTAAGCATCACATAAAGCAAAAAAATGTAAAGAAAATTCAACCTCAAGGTATGTAGGGTTCTGCAATGCTGCACATGCAGCAACTTCAGCAGCAACAGAAACATTATAAGGCTGCTTAGCTCTCCAAAGATACTCAATGATGCTCAAGGGAAATGCTCCATATCCAACACGGAGTCCTGCTAAGCCTGCAATGGCATTCATTTACAAGGTGAGCTTCTGATGTTTTTAAACTTCACCCATCCATAAACCAATCCCAAAGAACCAACCCAAAAGAATAAAAAAGTGACAGAACACAAAAACTTATGGAAAGACAGACTTTTTTGCCAAGGAAAAGAAACTTTTTTGGATAAAACAAACTCACATTTCTGACCAAAAGCAAAATAGTATGGGGAAGCACACAGTCTAAAGCCAAGTATGATGTTATTACATATTACACATTGTGCCAATGAGCCATAGCTCAATTGGCATGTTTCAACCCTAACCCCTCCTTGGCTCTGATTTGGTGTCCTTGGAAACCCAAAACACATGCATACACACAAAGAAGCTTATAATTAAGCTGAAGGTAATTCCTCTAATGTATTTCCACAAAACCAGAATAACATTCAATTTTCACTTTGTTTTGCAGAAAATTTCCTTTCTTCCAGGCTTCACATCATATTGCATTATTCACTGACATGAAGCATGTAATGCATGACACCTTCTATTTCATTGTGGTATGGAACAGATGACTATTATTGTTGAAGTACCCTCCTTTTCAAGAGAGGATCTTTTCTCCTAGACCTTGAGTGCATTACATCTAGTGTGTCATTAAGCTCAAAACATCATCCAAGTGAAAAATGTAAGAGTGTGTATTTATTAGGTGAAGCAAAATTAAACATTTATATTACAGGTATTTAAGATCCTTTTACTGAAAAGTGGCAGAAAATTCAACTCTTGCCTGAAAATTCTATCATGCAAGCTATGGAGCATGCGCAAAGTCCCAAATGAACAAATACCATGCATGGGATTGGGATCCCATGTACCATGGCAAACAACCTTGCTGACAATGAATTATTATTCAATCGTGATAGTCAGGTTTCCTGATTTGAAAATGAATAAAGTAAAGATGCTCCTGTTCTTAGCATAGCAACTATGAAACCAAGGTGACAGGTTGTTACATGAATTAAAAAAATAACATAATAAAAGTTTTTTTTGCTTTTAGATATTTGCATCGCAAAGTAAGACAAAAGAGGGCATCTCCTTTCATTATACCCCACATTCTCTAAACCTTATGGCATACTGCAACTACTACAATCATTAAGAATTATTGTTTGTGAATTGAAAAAGCAAATCATCTTGAAAAAAATTTCCATCCATGGATTCAATAATCAATAGCATTGCAAGTGTTATCTACACTAAACTTCAAGTTTCTACACATAATTGACTTTCCCACGAACAAACCTGCTCTTTTGCTAAATGTCCGCAGAACAATTAAATTATCATGCTTCTTCACCCACTTCATCCTAGATTCCAGTCCTGAAAATTCAATGTATGCTTCATCCAGCACCACCAAAATCGGAAGCTCAAGGATTTTCAGAAGATCTTCATCATTTATTATGCTGTAATGCAATTAATAGCTTACAGATAAGCAACAAACGAATCTAGAATTTCAAAACACAAAGGAGTACAGTTTCAGAATTCTAGGTTTGAAAAATTCATAGATACATTGCACAGCCTAACCAAATAGGAAAAGTAAAAAATAAAATAAAATAAAAACTGAAAGACTGCATGTACAAATGAAATTGGACATGTCTACAAGAAAAGTAAAGGCATACATCACAATCCAGTAGAGAAATCGTGATTGTTTAGACTTTTTCTCAAACTTCAAAGCTATACCAGGCAGCCCCAACACTCAAGTTAGCATCCATGTCAAATGACTCACAACAGACTAAATATTTTTGTATGTGTTTACTTCTTTTAGACAGAAAAAGTTTCAGAAAAAGTTTCTCTCACACTGAAATTTCAAAAAATCACGTTAGTCATCTGCACTGCACAGGCTCTGGGAACTTCTTCAATAGCCAAAACTTAAAGAGTTGAAACCTTTACTATAACCCTACTTTTGAAAAGCTAAAATTCATTAACACCAAATTTCACAATATATGGACCATTGAGGAGATGATTACTTGATTACAAAAATGCAATGCCAATCATCAGGCCAGTTTCCAGATACAAGCTGGGAAAATCAGATCATGTTAAATTGCAACATAATGATGCATGGTAAAAAGAAACATTTAGAAATTACCTCCCATCTGGATTGTTTGGTGATGTTAAGAATATGCATTTGGGTTTCTCCTTTCTAACAGCATCAACAATGAGATCTACATTCAAGCTAAAGTCTGGTTTCCTCAAAACTGAAAAGTAAGATGAAATTTAATGAGCAAATATATATATATATATATACACACACAAGGAACTCAATTACTGAAATGCATAAATGCAAATTCTAAGGGACTTGATATCATTGATAAACCCAGGGAATGAATTTCAAAATGATCAAATATGGTTCAAAGAAAAGAATGACAAAAAAACCAGTAAGAACTAGATAAAGATAAGCCTTCTTTACCCTTAGTTACAAGTGCACCATTAACTGCAGCATCAAATTCATACATTGTAAATGTTGGAGGACAGTCTACAATCTTGTCACCAGGATCCAGTGTGCATCTGCCAAATAAGGAATTGACAATGGGAAAAAAATGGAACTACTGGCTGTTAAAGCGAGAGTATACTCTATAGTATAGGGCTTCCAAATTTACCGCATAATTAGATCAATAAGCTCATCAGCACCACATCCCACTAGAATGTGATCAGATTCAAGGCCAGAATCTATAGCAAGTGCCTCACGCAATCTACGGCTTTCAGGATCAGGGTATATATATGGGAATTTCAAAGTTCCTAGAGCTTCAAGTACCTACAAACAATCTGAAATTGTACTCAGGCAAAAAAGGAAATCATGCCTGCTGTTGTAACAGACTGATCTTTAATGTTTATCTAATCTAAACAAAATAAAAGGTCCACAGAATCTTCAAAAATACCTAAGGTTTCATATTTTACTGGATTTAAATAATGTATAATAGTTTAACAACTTGCCTCTGGAGGTGGACCATAAGGATTTTCATTTGCATCTAATTTAACAATATCCTCAGGTTTCCTTCCTAGTTGCGCTGACAAAATCTGTAGTAGGGGAGAAAATCAGATAAAATGGAAATTAAACCATGAGTTTGTATAAATGTACATCTAAGCGTGTTATAAAATAATTTGCTTTCCTAACCATCATATGGAAGTAACTCATAACTCATTTAACTTGTGTGTTTTGCAAAAAGCTTTACCATTTCAAATGCTTTAACATTTTCACAAGAACTAATCAAAGTTATTGCACATACAACCACCTAATCAGAAGAAACAGAGAATTGGAACCGACAAGGACTAAACTTAATTAATTATGCTACCAGAGATTAGAACCAATCTTTTACCAGATCACACAGAAACTTAAATGTCAGAAGAACCAATCAAACACAATGCACACAACGGATTTGGTAGAAACAAGCTGAAATTATAAATCATATATGAATAAAATATCTGATTGGATATGTGGATAAGAATATATGCTCTGGGGTTTACATATAACTCATAATTGTTGTTATAATTAAAATGAGAAGGATTTTTTTTTATTAAAAATATTCTTGGATGAGTGAAGTAACTTTCAATCCAGTTGAGCAATATTAAGAATGATTGAGGAATCCATATTAGCAACAACTATGTATCTGTTACTTCTCTCATTGAAGAGATTTCTATCACTTTACAACATTGATCACACACCCAAATAACATAGCCTCAGTCAACTGAAGAATTATATATATATATAGCAAAATCTTCACTAATGTTGTTGAGAACAAAATGACAAATTAAATCAATAAAAACAATCACAAAAGGGTTAGTCCAACTTACCTCAAAAGGCAAAATGGATTGATAAGGGGACAATTTCCTCAAATGGAAACGAATAAACGAGTCACCAGTCACATTCTGTTGACCCTCATTGACATGTTCTACAGGCACAGTAGAAGTCATGGCAACAACTCTTCTGTGATTGCCGTTTCTTTGAAATGAGCAAGTGGGTCTTTGAGGCACCAAAGCTTGGTGAAAATTGTTATTGGACTTGACCAAGCAAAGAGAAGAGGCAGTGTTGTAGATATCAATCACACCCATGAATGTCTGCGTATAGAGAAACAGTCCCAAATTAAAATCTAATAAAAAAAGAAAGCACTTTGACACAAAAAATAACAAACATATACATTTAGTGAGAGAAAGGCAGTGATGGGCTTACCTGGAATGGAAAAGAGAGGGGTAAAGTTTGAAACTTTGTGAGCGTGATAACTGGGGAAGAAAGCAAAACCCTAGGAGTTTGAGAGTATGAGAGAGAATTGGATACCTTTTGGTTTTGTCCTAAATGTCAGCAAGACTGCAAGTGGGATTTTAAGATTTTTGTCTGTCAAACGCGTTCCCTTTGAATCTTCTGCTTAGAATCATGTTTTCCTTTCTTTTTTTTTTGTTAGGTTTAGAATTTTCAGATTCCCTTTATTTTATTTCCAAATATTTTCCTCTTCGAACAATAAAAAGTTTTTCTTTTTTCGGTACTGAGCCAAATAAATATTTATTTAGCAGTGTTTTAGAGGTTATTTTTAACAAATTAAAAAAAAATTATTTGTTAACAAAATAAAAAAATTTATAGATTCAATATATTAAAACAATAAAAAAAATTAAAAAATTAATGCTAGCTTCATTTTTTTAATTTTTTAAAAAATTAAACAATGTCAAACACCAAATAGCTTAATTTTCTTTCCAAAACCAAAATTCTTTATCCTAGTTTTTGCCATGTTACATGTGATGTCAACATGAATGTGGATGTATGGTGCAGCATGTTGATGATGTTTCTTAGTTTCGATGCTAATGTATTTTTAAACACGTTTATATGATAATTGATATTATTTTTTTATTTACTGTTCTCAAAGATACACTTTCTATTAATTTAAAATATTTAAAGGAATTTAATGATTTTTTTTATATTAATTTCAAGATTTGGATTCAAAATATTAAGAAAAAGATTGAATCTCATTAATTATGATATCAACTCGTTGAGATTATTACCAATTTAGCATATGACTTGATGATATCGACATTATTTTTATTTTTTTATTTAAGAAAACCTTATTTTTTGAAAAGCATATTTTATAGGTCTAGGTGAGTGAGTAAAACCTCGAGTCCTAAATTTTTATAAAAAATACACGTTCTGACTTGAATTCGAGACCTGCTATGCAGATCTCAAGTCTTTTATCATTATGCTTCGTCCTTTGAGGACAAACATTTTCATGTTAACTTGACGGCTTGTTGCTGAATAACTACAATTGAGTAAATGAATTGTTTTATTTAAAAAAAGACATAAACTAATGAACAAGAAATGGTTTGATGCTTCATTAATTGTAAAAATTGAAGAATTGTGTTTTCAGTAAATATGTCTTATTATCAATTGATTGGTTAAAAGTAACATTGATATTTTTTTTATGTAAAGTATATTTATTATTAATAAAGATTTTTTTATATTTAATATTCAATTATATTTGATTAATAAATTTAATATTTAATTAATAAATCTAAAGTAAAAATAAAGTCTATGAAACAATAATGCTTTGCACAAGATATTATAGAGTTATTATAATTATAAGATTTCTAATGCATCAAAGCATTGTTTTTAAATGTTCCTTGTCAATATTCTATTAAGATTGAACATTAATTAGAGCTGTGAGAGCGATGCATATTATGTTTCTTCTTTTATGAAAGGAAACAATTATTCTCATAAACCAAGGTGTGATGGATACCTGGAACTAATATGCAGGTGATTATCAGATGACATGCATACTAAACTGACTAGCAAAAGAATTATATATAGAGAGATCACTTATATCTATGAAAATGCTCATGTGATAGTTGTGTAAGTAATTTTTAGATTTGGGATCACTAAATTATATTCTACAAGGAATATTATACTTTGATCTTGACCACACGTTATCCTAATCAAAGGTCATAAACGGGCAAATATTAGATATAGCATAAACTACATGAAGGTATTTGAGTAATCAAGAGAGGATTCATCACCCTAGATGAATTAGAGAAAATGTTTCATTTGTTCTTAAATATTATTGACTATAAAATCATTGGTCAAGGTGGAATGAATTTTGAAAAGAGTTTCAAAATCTTAATCAAATAATCAGTAACTTTAATGTTGAGAACTAATATGATTTGACAAAGCAAATATACTTCATACTATAATATCTAAATCAAAACATTCTTGATGAAGAGATAATAATTACACTGAAAAACCGGTCACCCTAAATGTTAAATTAAATCACTTATGACTTTCTTAATATTTTAGGGATCATAACAAGTTGCTAGATATTATACATGGTCTTCAAAAATAAATTAAATAATTATTAAATTGATAATAAATTAAATTGTTTAATTTATTTAATCTTATTTTATTTAGAACTATGATTTATATTTAGATCAACTTATTAGGGAACCTAATGGGTCACATACATAAGAACCTTTGGTTAGAAATTAAAATTGAATGATTAATTAAGTGTGAAATGATTGTAAATAAATTTTTAAAATTGAGAACTAGAATATAATTAAAATAGTTACAATTCTAGACCTAGAAATAATAAAGTAAGAACTTGATTGAATACATTTCTAAAATTAGTTTAAAATAATATATGTGCTATTATTTAAAGGGAAAACTGATATTTTTTTATTTATAGGGTTTTTAGATTTTTCTATAAATAGAATGTTATGCCTTTTATATTCCTATGAGAAGGTAAGTAAAGTACAATACAAAAACACTTAAACACACAAAGGAAAAGAACTCGCACTTTAAGGTATAGCAGTCCTTCTCTCCTGAAGGGTTTAAGAAATTTCTCACTAGTGGCTTGTGTGGATTACAGTTAAAGAATCGGATATTTGGACAACTTGTGGTTTGCAACATTCTAATCTTGAAGTAAATATTCAAAGCCTAAAACAACATGTAATCTTTAGACAATCTTTGTATAAACCCTAAACAACTCTATATTTGTGTAATAGGATCTTTGGAACTCCTAAAAAATTTAAATGTATTATTTTCGCTAAGTGTATGTGTTTCAGGAAACTCAACAATAGTAGCAGAGCCTTTGTTAGACAGTTCATGTTATTGATTGCATGTTTTGATTGCTATTGGTGTTAATTTTGAATTAAATTTGTTTGCAAATTTATTTTTCCCAAAAAATAGTTTTTCTTTCATTGTTGTTTTTTAAAATAAAACTTTTTGGCTATTGTTCTAATCAGATCTTGTTGGATTTTCCAAATCTAGCCGGAATATTTTGAAAAAGGTTCTTTGTAACATTCTCATTAATTTCAGGATCAAACAAAGCAATTATACTACCAAAATTTATGGGTAATTTTTTTTTTTCAACGACTTATTTAAGGTTAATCAAAAATTTTGCAGAATCTCCCTTATACCAAGAAGATCCCAAGTTATTGACAATTTATCATGCACACATTTTATGCTCTTTCCACAATAATAACATATTCATATTACATCGTAACCACAATCATTACTAGTCATAGGCATGATAGCTCACATATTCATTTTTTTCCTTCTCATTTACAAACATATACAAAATGGTAGTCAAACATGGATAAATAACATTAATATTACAAGCATAAAATAGTAAGAATCTTGAATCTCGATGATTAATATAAAGAAATACTAATACAATTCGAATCATATTATTACTTAGGGCAAAATACATTGGCATTTATTTAATTCCTAATTCATACAAAAGTAACTAGAAACACTAATCTCCTAATTCATACGAAAGGAATTAGAACATGAATTTCTTAATTCATACAAAAGGTATTAGAAACTTATGACACTGCTCCTAACATGAATGTGAAGGACCTGCAATATCAAAATATAAAAATAATTATATTAAAAGTAAAAATACAGCAGAGATGAGGGAGAGTCACAAATACATGTATCTATATATATAATTGACTACTAGATAGTACACAATTATAGTTGTCCTGGAAACCCACATTTAAATTTTTTCTTTATTACATCTGGTATCATCCCGTAACCCACTTATAGTTTTCCTTTTTACGATTATTATTCATCGAGTAATCAAATCCTTAGTAATGCTAGTACCAACTTACAGGTTGGTGCCATTAACTATTTCCAACCCGAAATAATCAATCAATTCTTTTCCGTCTCACCTTAGAGATTTTTCCGATAATGCTAATGTCCGCTTGGGCTTAGCATAGCTGAACCCAAAAATCTTGGGTCTAACAACTCGCCAGACCTATATCCGTTTTGGCTCGACACACAGCTAACTTAAGGACATTAAGTCTGGCAGTTCGTCAGATCTATGTCTGCTTAAGCTCAACTCATAGCTATGTTTAATGGTATATAGACCTGATATTTTATCAAGCTTAAAAATATTAGGTATGACACAAGCTCCAGTTACTTATTAGTATAGGATTATCACCGTACGTACTTTTAGAACTTCTTGAAAAGAATTAAGGCTAAAAATTAATTTTTCAAAATATGCTTGCTGTACAGTTCGATTCTCTAACAGTGCGTGCAATCTCTTTCATTTAACAGATCCTTATATTATTATTATTGTTTCTTTAAAAATGTCTCTGTCTCCTGAACATTCATCGACCTAGTAGAGTTCTATGTAGTGAGTTGAGTTGTTACATCCATCGATAATTAGCTGAGCTGGCATTGCAATGCGAGCGTCGTCTCCAATTTTCACGTTAGGCTTTGTTTTTTTCTTGGCTGCCAGAAACAATTTATTAGTTGCAAAGAGTTAGGTTTCTGACTTAAAGGGTGACATAATATTGTTGGTACTCAAAAGTAGTAAGACAAAAAAAAAAAAAAAAACCAGAGAAAAGGATACACTTCGTTTCTAAGCAAGTCATGTTGTTGCACTGCCCTTGTCCATTCTCCTTCTTGTCTTGGTCTTTCTTCTGTAACTTTGCCTTCAATGTATTTTGCGGGATTGTGTCTTGTCAAGTCTTCTTCTTCTTCTTCTTCTTCTTCTTTCTTGCTTTTTTTTTTCTTCTTTTTTGCATGTTTTCATGGATGATCCGTCTTTGATCATATCTAAAAGATAAATTCAGTTTTAATCAATCATGTAAAATAAATAAATTGAAAAGGCTCCTCCAAAGAATTATATACACTTTGTAAGCATGGTTGGTACTGGGTATTTGCATTTTGCACCTAATATATATATATTGATAGTTTCTTGAACTTGGGATCGTGAGAGGAGGAGCATGTTACCGTTATATTATGCAATTGTGCCATAAATGCCAAAGAGTTGTTGTTACCATTACATACGTGAAACTGAAAATAAATACTGTATTTATATATGTTTTCTTATAAGAGCAAGTCTGTTGTTTGAATTTCAAAAAAAGACTTTGAATTCCATTAATATGCAGATTAATTCAGAATTTTAATCTTAATTCAATTGACATAACGTTTCCCATCATTCTACTATCAGTACCTTTATTATTATTATTATTATTATTATTATTATTATTAGATTCATTCCATTATCAGAAAGCGAAGTTCTACCATGTTTTTTAAGAAAAAAACAATATTAATTAAACTAATTAATACCAATGATAGAAAAAAAAGGGTGAGTGATTAATTTAATTAGTAAAGTAGAAAGTGCTTCTTAATGAGGCAGGCAGATTAGTAGTGACTAGCTCCCTCTGCTTCGAATCCGTCAAGAAGTCACGGGTCTTCCACTACTTCCACCGCTTCTGTGGTGGGGTTAAGGCCGGAGGTGTCAGTATTTATATGCTGTGTCTTGCAATTCAAGCTACCTTTCTATTGCTACAAAGCGTTCTGTCGTGATGAAATATCCAGAATTGTAGGGCTTTTAGGACTTGCACCATATAACCTTCCATGTCACCC
>Ga0325411_1005383_pt1 | contig 14169 bp, 8 predicted proteins | sample PopdelMetagenome_13_FD_206181 | JGI IMG/M metagenome (GOLD analysis project Ga0325411, IMG submission 206181) | Populus deltoides microbial communities from Bellville, Georgia, United States - Xylem-PdIQD-R4 | ecosystem: Host-associated > Plants > Phyllosphere > Stem > Wood/Secondary xylem... | reverse complement strand
AAAAAAATAAAAATGAAACCTGCTATTATGGAATTTCAGGGCAGTGATTGACACGGTCTAGGCAACGCGTTTAATCAAACCTACCAACAAAAAGAAAAAACAATAGGTAAACCAGTTCGATAACGGTTGCCACACGGCGTTTTTATCATGTCTCCCTCCTAAAACGACAAGTACAACACATGCTTTGCTTTCTCTCCATTTTCACATTTCCTGCTCCTCTCTCTCTCTCTCTTTCTGCTGAAACCCTAAAAAGAAGCTTCAGATTATTTAGTTTGAAATGAATATTTGTAAAAATATGTATGTATTTATAGTTGTTTTAGCTTCAAGCTTTTGTTTTGGATCAGCTAGTGATATAGTGCACCAGGACGACGTCGCTCCAAAGCGGCCTGGCTGTGAAAATAATTTCGTTCTGGTAAAGCTTTGAGGAAAAATTCCTTACTTCACTTTAATTTTTATCTGCAAATCCTCTCTGTTGATTCTGTTTGGATGGTGAGAAAATTGGAGGAGAGGAAAATGAAGCAAATTGTTAACTTTTAGGCAGCTGATTTTTGCGATGAAGTTCAATTTTGATGCGAAGTGGTGGTAACTGCATTAGTTTCGTTTGGATTGACTGAAGTGTTTATAATTTTTATTTTTTATTGTTTTGATGACTTATGTTTGGTTGCTTAGCAAAGGAGGGAAAGTTGTACGCAGTTGATCGTTCAATTGATTTTTCAAAAAATGAATAGTAGTTGTAGACTTTGAGAGGATATTCACTTTGTATGATTCCCATTTTTTTCTGTTTGAATATTACGAAATAATTGTTCCAAAAATAATTTGAAAATAAAAAATTAATTTTACATTTATCAGAGTTTTGTTCTGCTCGTTTGAGGATGGCTTATGCTCCTAACCGCTTCTTTATAATCTTTTCTTTTAATTGATGGAATCGTTTGTTATCTAAAAAGAATTAATGTCCATTTAGTTTTTCTTTTACTCATTCAATAGTGAATGAGAAATTAAAAATGATTACTTGCATTTGTAAATGTCGTTTGATTTTACCTGTTATTGAATTTTATTTTATAGGTCAAAGTACCAACTTATATTAATGGCGTGGAAGACATTGAGTATGTTGGTGTTGGTGCTCGTTTTGGCCTCACTTTGGAATCTAAGGAAAAACATGCGAATTTATCTATACTTGCTCTGGCTGACCCTCCTGATTGTTGCAGCAAACCCAGAAATAAGGTTTTTTTTTAACTTCTAATCTATTTGTAGAGTTTATCTTGCTCAAATTTTAATTAATTGTTCAAAATAGTGTTCATTTATTCATTTTCTTATAATTTGGACTTTCTCGCTGCCGGGTAGCTTTCAGGGGAGGTGATCTTGGCTCACCGAGGTAACTGTAGCTTCACAGCGAAGGCAAATGTTGCTGAAGATGCTGGTGCTTCAGCTATTCTTATCATAAACAACCGGACAGGTATTTTCTTGTGACATTTTGTCTGTCATGTGTGTATCAATGCAAAACCCTCTCGATTGACTTGCGTGCCCACATGCTGCCATGCATTAGATCTCTTGGAGCTCAACACTATAATGACTAATCTGTCTAGCTCTTCATGTTCTGTTTATGTTGATGTATACAAGTGTCACTGATCTCTCTCTCTCAACAGGCATCTATATTCTCATAATTGCTGTTATTCGTGTTATTTGTTCATTTGTGCTACTTCCAAAATGCATTTATTTTCTGCTGCTTTGACCCTGTAGAACTAAAACTCTCAGGAGAAACTCCACTTGTATTCTTATTCACTCAGAAATGTCTCTACAACAAAATCCTTTTTTTATTCAAAAACGTAAAACAAATATTTTTAGAACATGCGAGTGCCACCCAAGTAAATTGCTGTACTTAAAATAGTTATGGCTTCTTTACGAACAAAAGTCAATACTGGTCATGTTTGCATTTTTGGTTTCATGATTTACTCTTGGAACTTTCTTCTGTAGAACTCTTCAAGATGGTTTGTGAAGTCAATGAAACTGATGTAAAGATTGGCATTGCTGCTGTCATGCTCCCACAAGATGCTGGTGCAAGCTTGGAAAAATATTTGACGAGCAGCTCCACAGGTTTGCATTTCTCAATATTCATTCATTCCATTATATCAGTAGCACAGTTGGATATGCCTTCTCATTTCTTCAGATGCAATTGTACATGAATCAGTTGCATCGTTATTAAACCTTAATATGCAAACTTGGCTTTTGTTTGAATGGGGCATTCATTTGTTTGCACTTCCATATGTTCCCTTCCTCAGTTAAAGTGCAGTTATACTCTCCACGACGTCCAGTGGTAGATGTTGCAGAAGTGTTCTTATGGCTCATGGCTGTTGGCACCATTTTATGTGCTTCTTACTGGTCCGCGTGGAGTGCTAGAGAAGCTGCTATAGAGCAGGATAAGCTATTAAAGGTCATTTTGGGCATCTAGACAGATAAATTTTTGCAATTCCTGTCAAGCATAATCCTTGGTGGTTTAGATCCCAGGTTTTTTCAAGTGATAAGCAATGACATTGTGCTTGCAGGATGGTTCGGATGAATTTATAGATATGGATGGTGTTCGCTCTAGTGGTATTGTTAACATCAACACAGCATCTGCAATTCTCTTTGTTGTGATCGCTTCATGTTTCTTGATTATGCTTTACAAGCTTATGTCATACTGGTTTATTGAGGTTCTGGTGGTTCTGTTCTGCATTGGGGGAGTGGAGGTGGGTCAGCTACATTTTGATTCTTAATTCTTTTTTATCGATGTACCTACCATCTTTATTTATTTTTTTAGACACATAGGCATGCATATGTAAACTTGTATGCAAGGATTCTCGATTTTACTTGGTGTTATCCCCTATTTCTAACTTGCTTAAAAGTTTCAGGTTTTTCTAGAAGTTCCAATCACCCTTTTCTAGATCTATGCTACTCTCCTTTTTAAATCTGCATTTTATTCTGAGATCTTATTGAGGTCTAATCAAATTTTGTCATCACACTAGCTTGCTATCATGATTATTTTTTTACTGGTTTCACATTTCAGTTTATGATTGTCACTGAAAGATAGGTCTAAACTGGTTGCAAAGGTCTCTTTTCATTCTTTATTTTGTTTTTTCATTGTTCAAGCCTGTAATGTACTATATTCTACACTATACATTTTTAAAGGCATTAGTTCTTTGGAACTTGCGTTGTCGGAACACTTTTTAATCCATGTTTAGGACTAGAAGTGATGTATAGTGTTGTTAGAGAAGCAAATTTGATCAAAGGTCTCTAGGATTTCTGATTTGTGAGGCATCAAATTGTAGGAATTAATTAGTTGAAAATGTCCAATTGTGTTAATGAAAGCAATCTATATGGTTCAGTTATTTCAAACTGATGGAAAGCAATTCAATTTTTATCAAAGGGGAACCTTGCCTGATATGCCATGAAAAATTATTTTCCATGATGTTTGTCTTATTTCTTTCTCAATCATCAAATAGACAATTTATTGGTGAAACGTGGGGCAAGTCTAAGTGCCTAAGTTTCCATAAATCTTTCAAGCTTTGCTTGAATTTGTTGATTCAGATTGCATCATTCTGAAGTTTTTTTACTGTGAATGTTGAACCTTGAAATCTCTTCATGCTTATAGGGCTTGCAAACTTGCTTGGTTGCTATATTATCATGGTATGTGTATTCTTTTCCCTTTCTGCATTTTAATTCTCAACATAATTGTTTTGTGTTGGAATTTTTATCCATGAGATAAGAATAAAAGGACAAGAAGCATGACTTCTTCAAACATTTATTTATTTTCCTCTACTACCTGATTATGTTGGCACTCTATTGGGATTTTGTCTTGTTAGCTGAGCACCTGCACCCTAGCATTCTTATCATTCATTACTATGGGTTTGTCTCTTAATTATTTATTACTGGAACTGTATATGAAAAGAAAAAATAAAAGAACTCAGCCAGTCTTGATCTTTCCAGATCTTGGACTATTTTCTTAAGAGCTCATTTTACTGTACCCCTAATAGCTATGCATGTTGGTTCTAGAAAAATGATTATCTTTGTGACAGCCTAACTTGCCACGGTGTTTACTGTTTCTTGATAAAATTAGTCTGAGGACCATCTATAATCATGGATTTATTTTTTTAAAAAATGTGGCAATTGCTTTATGCAACACTAAATGTGGCCAAACATTTATGACTTTGGGATTATTTTTTTTTCCCAGTACCTACAGTATAAGAATTATGTTATCCTCTTTCAGTAAAATTACTTGTATTTTTTTGTTAGTTACACTTCCCTTCTTGTCTTTTACTACATTTGTTAAATTCCTTTGTTTTTTCAAAGTTCCCGTGGAACATATAACTGACAGCTAACAATTATAGTTTCAGATGTTTTCAACCTGCTGGAGAATCATTTATTAAAGTTCCCTTCTTTGGAGCTGTCTCATATCTGACATTGGCAGTCTCTCCTTTCTGCATAGCATTTGCTGTTGTTTGGGCAGTTTTCCGCCGTGTCTCCTTTGCTTGGATTGGTCAAGATATCCTTGTAAGACAATTTTTTTTCACTCCCATTCATATTGCTGCAGTTCTCTTCATGCATACATAGTTTGTGAAGTTCCATGCCATAGAACACAACCACTAGGCTGCCTATGGTTTTAAATTGCTATCCTATATGGAAAGCATAATGTTTGTTTCCTCTTCCTTAAATAGATACCACCATCATCAAGCCAATAATCTCCCCACTAATAGCGAGCACAAATAAGTAGAAAAGGTGAATGGGAATATCTTTAATGTCATGTCTAAATTGTACAAACTTGATTACTTTACTAGCAATAATATGGTTTAATGGTAACATTCGGAAGCATGTGTAGAATTTGTAACTGAATATCAGATTTTACTAGTGAAGCACTAACATGAGTTAGTTAAAGATGTAACGCTTCCATTATTATGGAAGTATTTGCAATAGAATTAGTTTATTTGTCTTTGTACCTTCAAATGTCTAAATTTCTAATTTGTTTTATCTTTTCCTTTTCACCTTCTCCATATCACTGCAAATTGATTGGAAGAGGCCAACTGATATTTCTCCTTTTTTCTTGTATCAATCAGGGTATTGCTCTGATCATTACTGTTCTTCAGATTGTTCGTGTGCCCAATCTCAAGGTGATCAAAAAGTCATTCTATTAGTTTGTTTTCCCACTGCACAGTTCTAGTGCTACCTTATTTGTTTTCATTGATAGCCTTTTAATGTCATCTAGGTTTGGGTCTGTTCCTGTCATATTGTTATTTGTTGTTCTCATCTCCAGAAACATGCTTTTAATCCTTGTTACATCTAACTCCAGCTTAAAACTATAAATTGCACGAGGTCATATTCCATTCAGGAATGGAATATAACATCTTGGCCAAGTTAAAATTCATGATACAAAGAATTTGATGGTATATAAATCAATAACTAATACAAGTACATTATGCTAGAAGATCTTGATGTACTTGATAAATAGTGGTGAACAAATGCATTTTAACTACTATGATTACATTATTCAATATGCTGATTTTGATGCAGTTTCTTTTCTTTTGGTTTAAAAAATAATAATAATGGTCAGGTTGGAACAGTTCTTCTAAGTTGTGCCTTTTTGTATGACATCTTCTGGGTTTTTGTTTCCAAATGGTGGTTCAAGGAGAGTGTGATGATAGTGGTAAGTTGTGGTGAGGCCTGCTGAATGATCCTGGTAATGAATGTATATATTGATAGAAAATGCAAATCTTCACGTCTTTCCTCTTCTTACAGGTAGCTCGTGGTGATAAGAGTGGAGAGGATGGTATACCAATGCTACTGAAAATCCCACGGATGTTTGATCCTTGGGGCGGGTATAGCATAATTGGGTTTGGTGACATCATCTTACCAGGATTGCTTGTAGCTTTTTCATTGAGGTTTGAATCTTAATCCATATAACTAACTCAGCTGATGACAATGTCCCTTAATTCTCTTGAAAATGCAAGTATTCCATTTCTCCAGAAGTGACTATCATTGTTGTCAGCTTCCTTCTTGTCCTGCCTTTCTGGTTACCTATAGCAGGCCTGAAATTGATAAGATTTCAGAATGGTATAGCCATGATTATGTAGAAACACTCATTCTTTAATTGGAAATTGCCCCTTTCTCTCTCTTTTTCCCTCTTAAGTTGTAAGGCCATGAAATTATTGTCAAACAAACCATATTTTGACCAGATGAAAGTGGAATGGGCTATGATGCCAGGCCCATGAACTATACAAGGCCTATTCTCGTCATAATACTTATGGATGTTTTTACTTTGATATGTTTTGACAGACTGGGATTTGATATGATGTTTTAACTGCTTGTAAGTTGAGTAGTGCTGGTCATTTTGCAGATATGATTGGCTTGCAAAGAAGAATCTTCGAGCCGGATACTTCTTGTGGGCAATGACTGCTTATGGTTTAGGTATGCCAAAAGCTAAAGTGGATGGACCTGGACACATCACTGTGGTTCATAAGATAGCATTTAACATTTTAGTTCATTATGTGTTATTCAAGCATGGAAAGCTGGTAGTTAAAAGCAACTGATAGAAATTATCAATGGGATGCATATATGAGCCATATACAAGTATATTTGACCACCTGTGCACAAGGATTTTAGGAAATTATAGCATGCATTGAACTCTACTTGTGAGGAGGAGATGAAGAAAGACAACATAAAATTTCCATAGCTGATACGCACTCATCCATGTGTTGCACACATTAAACTTGGATCATCACCGCTGCTTAATAAGAGCTGCATCATGCGATGATGAAACACATATAGGCAGTTGCAAACAGTTTTCATGTTTCAAGAAGTGTGATATAGTTTGGCAACCTTAAATAAAAAAGACAAGATGTTCATATATTTCTGCACTATATGCTACCAGAGATTAAGGCTACAGCAAGAGATCAAGGTCAATATCCAGTTAAGAATTTGTTGGTGTAAATTCTCCTAGGATGGATCATATAGTTTGAAACTAAGCATGGTTTATAGGAAACAAGTTTCTCTGAAGCAGTATATAAAAAATGAATGTTGCTTTGTGACTGTGACTTTGTGGGTGTTTTATGTTTTTGTAATTAATGACCGCCATCATCACTATCCACATTTTGTTAATGTGCAGGTCTCCTAATAACATACTTGGCTTTGAACATGATGGACGGGCATGGCCAGCCAGCTTTGCTTTACATTGTTCCATTCACCCTTGGTAAGTACTAAGCAGCAGCAACACAACCATTGGGTGAAGCCCATGGGTAATTCCCCTTTAGTGGAGAGGTTTATAGTTTAAAATAAGTTTCTACAGCACCCCGCTCCAAGTGGAGGTCCAGAAATTACCCATATTCCTCTTGGCAAACAATAGTGGCAATTGCTTGCAAGCTTTCACTTGGGCCACGTAAGCATTTCCTTTGCATGCAAAAGTGCACCACCCTGGTTTGAAAATGTATTTAGGCCAGCTGAAGTTGAAGGACCCTAGGCAATTGCCAGCTGAAACTGGACGACCCTGAGCAGCCCCAATACCATCTCCATGGTACAGGGTGCTTGAGACCATCAAAGCATTTGCTCAAAGCTCACCCCTTCCTTGACTAAATCAAGCATTGACATTTATCAATCAAGAATGAGTATTTGAAGCTCAAGGGATAACATGGAGCAAAATGCTTAAATGGTCTAGATCACCAAAAAAAATAACAAATCAAGCAGTGGCCTGTTTCGTATATGAGAATTACAGAAATGGCCTCCTTAAGTGGTCATTCTTGTTTGTCTACATAATTCGCATGAGATTAATTCTTTAATCATGGATGCAGGTACGTTTCTGACGCTGGGAAGGCAACGAGGTGATCTCAAAACATTATGGACAATGGGAGAACCTGAAAGGCACTGCCCGCACATCCAATTTCAACCCCCTGGCTCTCAATAATAAAATACAAGCATGTCTAGCTGTTCTGGTTTTAGTTTAGCATACACGAGGAGCTCGTAAATGTTACCTGTATAAGTTTTAGGAGAGCTTGTAATGTTTTTAGCCATTAACCGCCTGGGAACCGAAGTGAGTAAAATTAGCTTGACTAATTGCTAAGGATCTTTATCTCCGCTCGGATTAGCAGCTGATCTTGTGCCAATATTGCATAATCGAACTACTTTAGTTCCCAACGCTCTTAAACTTCTCCTTAGTCCAACATATGTCTCCGCTCTGGGAGTCGCTTATTCGAGCATGGACTCTATTCCCCCTTGAGTAGCACAACTTGGTGAGGCGTAAACTCACCCCCGGCGTAGGAGCATGCAAGTCTTGCGATTTGAACGGCAAGCAGAATCATTCCTTTTTATTTCAGCATGATTTCCACAAGGACACTCGATTCAGCATTTACCGGTTCATGTGAGTGTTCCAGAATTAAAAAGTTCAAAGATGAAAGTCATGACCAGAAATTGTTATCATCTATATCTTACATTCCTCCCCCCCCCCCCCCCCAAAAAAAAAATCCCACGTTGTGGTTGCTATTCTACAACTATACAAAAAAAACTTTTTGAAGGCTCCAGAGCGCACATCAACCTGTGCTCTATGGTCTATCATCTATGCACACCGCAAAAAAGCCTAAAGCAATTACAACCATAAAAAATGCCATTCTGAGCAGAGGAATTTCTGCCAAATCATTGAACAGGTATAAATATCTCTTCAAGTTCAGGAGTGTGTGTGAGAGAGAGAGAGAGAAGACGATTCTCAGCTGGGAAAGATGATCAATATTCCTTGACAAATAACATCACAGGCAGTTTCTTTCCATTAACAGACAGTACAACCACCCCACACCAGATAATAACAATTGAGCAGAGCTGGCTCATGGAACAGCTTTTGCATTTTTATTCCTTCTCTTTAAGTACAAATGTTGCCCCTACAATCAAATTGCCTCCTAAAAAGCACAGGCAATTCTTTCTACTTTTCCTTTTATGAGAAAAAGAATCAAAAAATAAATAGAAAAAAACTTACATGTGAATTCACATCAATGACAATGCAATCCTCTTTTTGTTGCCGTCAATGCTACCTGCATATTAGGATCTGGACAAAATTGTTCTAGCCATCGGCCGACTGAGAGAGAATCCATACTGGAATATTCATTTCTGCCCAGGATCTGGTCCTCCCCATCCAAACAAATCATTTAATTAGTCACCGAGGAACATGATGATCATGGTGGCTATAATGGATTAAGGCTCAAGTAATGCTGCTGGCATTGTTTAATAAACATTTTAACAGATAATGCTTTATCCTATCTATCCATTCACAAACTATGGGAGCTCATTATTCAACTGAAACCTTAGGTTCCAGACATCTGCTCAAACATATTGGTTTTTCTGATTTCACATGACAAACTCATGGTGCCCACTAAAAAGTACAAAGTCAAGTGAATTAAGATTTCAAGAATCACATTGTTGCAAGACTTGAACAAATGTCACTGGATAAAACAACCAAGTCAAGACAAGAATTTCCAATTTTCCAATCATGCAGACTAAAATGACAAGATTCTTAAGGAATATAGCAAACACAAAATGGTCCAAACCATGCATGTAATGGGTGGGAGTGGAAATTCACATGGAATACAGTTTGGGTAATACCATTGATTAACAATTTGAATCTCCGATCCCGCAAATCAAATTACAGGAAGAGGAAGAAACCAAATGCTAGCATTAAAGTAGGCAACTACCGACACACAAAGAATAGGACATTCCAGAGAACAAAATCACCACATGCAAGAGAAACTTTAAGTCACAAGGGAAAAGAGGGCATACTTGCATGTCCTTTCAAGGCACCATTGCCATTAACAGATAAATGTGTCAGTCTCCTCTCTTGACCCAAAGATAGAAGCTCCTGCATCCTTTCAGGCCAATCTGAATTTAGTATTCGAGCAAAATCTTCAACCTCCCTGGGGAAAAAAGATATTATGGAATACCAAACCTGAAAGTACTAATATTCATGTCGAATGCAACAAAATTAGGTCAAGACCATGGTATGGAGGAGAGTGCAAAGAGGGTGTAATATTCTTTCCAATCCACAGTATTATCAACAGGAAATGACCATATGTGAAAGCTCAACCAGTAACATCATGTGGAATATTCAAAAGACTTAAAGGCTGCAATATGTAATCCAGAAGCTTCAAAATATAATACATACAAATAATTTGAATGCCCAAATAATTGCCATGGCAAGTTCTCATTGAACAAATATGAATCACACCATCTTACATTTAAACAATGCTATTGAAGGCACGAACAAATACTGCTGGAAATGGTCAGTACGCAGACCACACAAACAAGTAGGTAATCTTTTAACTTCACATCACAATTGGTCAAGTGTAGAAAATGTGGAAAAAAGGAAAAACTAGAAAACATTATTTACCAAAATAGGAAAAGGGTACCCTGTTTTAAGATTAAATACACACACACACACACGTATGTGTGTGTGTGAGCATACAGTTTATAAAATACATTAATAATCCATGTCCATGCTCACCTATCAATTTCTTCTTTTAAAGCTGGATCTATCTCATCATCAATATCAACATCATCAAACTCCACTGTAGGTGCAAAAATTTCACCTGCCGCATCTTGTAACTTTAATTTCTCACTAAGACTGGACTGTAATTCGTGATCCACCTCGGCATTATGGCATAGAGAACTAGCAGCGTTCGACTCCTGAGAAATTGTGACAAAAAAGAAGCTTGACTATTGCTGAACCCCCTTACTTTAAAAGATAAGGGATGGGAACAAGGTGGCCCAACCTTTTTAGGCGTTTCAATGGCTTCATTTGAAGGGGCACACTTTTGCAAATCCTTTCTTTTTCTGTTCTTCTTTTTATTCTTGGAAGTTTTAATCCCTTTAGAATCTGAGAAGAAAATTTTTTGCCCCCAGTTAGGCCTTCAAGAGCATATGAAATAGATATATATATATATAAAGACTAAAAGTCACTAAAAACAGACATACAATAATGCGTCAAAGGTATTGTTCTGATCATCTAAGCACACCAAGAAATTTACAACAGCAATTCATTGTTTGAAACTTGAAATGCTTTTATATATGCTTGGTAGTCACTAAATTATTTGCACTATCAGGTAGATCATACTGAATCTTTAACAAAAGTACAATTCCATACACCAATACTGTGCAACAAAAAATCCAGAAATAACTAGAAATTATATGAATAACACAGATGAAGAATCAAGTCCAGGTCCCTTTAAGAATATGATCAACCAAGAAAATTACAGCAATGCCAGTCCCATAAAACTCAAATGTTCAATAAGGAGCTGTGTGCATTTCTATCAAGGTGTACCAATACATATATCTTTATTACTTAAGTCCTTCCAAGCTCTCACACTCCTCTTCGCTTTTGTTATCATCTAAATCAGACACCACTAACAAAAATGAAACAATCATTGGAGAACATAAAATTTCTTGCCCTGATTTTCTTGAACCTAGAAGTCTCTACTCATTCTATTCCAAATAAGAGTTGAAAGAACAAATTTCTAGATTGAAACATCCATTCTACTTATTTTCTTTTCAAGTAATGCTGTACAAACTACAAACAGATATTTCCTAGTTTTTATACTCTATGATATGGCATTGTCATATTCACTGGCAGGCTTGGGATTATATTATCAAACCTCAGCATTTACATCATGAAGATAGAAAATGGTTTAGGAATCAGGAGAAAGACAAGTTACAGTTGAACAACACTTGAGCATACCTCCATTTCCTCCATTGATAAAAGACAAGAGGTCATCAACTGAGCGGTCATCCACATGCTCCTCTTCAGCGTCAACATCCTGCAACAAATGGAAGGCCCAACCCAATCACAATCCACAGCTAGCAGTTTGATTAGGATTAAGACTGATGAAAGTATCAATACTCAAAGGACAAAGTTTGGACAGAAAAGAAAACCTTTAGTTTCTCTCTCTCTTTTAGCTCTTTCCTCTTCTTTGCATACAACCGATTTAAAAGTCGGATCCGTGGATCATCAGTTGTGTTCTTCAAAGGCTCTAGCTTCTCTTCCTAAATCAGTGGGACCAAAGTTAAAATCACAGCATGTATGAAAAAGTCATGCTACACACAGTTCTCACAAGTACCAGACACCTCTGTTAGATCATCAGGCAAATGAAATATCTCACGTATCTCCTCAGGGGTTTTCCCTTCAATGATTCGAGCAAGTGCGCGACTAGTAAGATCAACCAAAGGCTTTAACTGGAGGCTGTCAGCAGCAGAAGTCAACTCACAAAGCCTCTTTGTGTCCATTCGAACAAACTTCTCATCAAAAGACTTGCGTTCCTACACAAAAAGAAAAACACAACAGACTAGGGTAAGTTGTGTTACACCTGTGCTATTTCATCTTCTATAACTTTTATGAACTAGCAGCTCCCTGGACATGTAAATGATCGGTTCAAGTTTTCCCATTTAACATGTACTTCTGACATCAACTACTGAGAACAAGAAACAAATGTAAAGCCAACAAACAGCATATGAGATGCCAGAAATGTGAAGAAACCTTGTTAGAGCGGCCAGCAACTTGATGAAATCTACAGTAATCAAGAATTAGGCTAAGCATGGCAGGACTGACTCGTTGAGGTAGAGATATAGCACAATTCTTAGAGGATCCCATTCCCTTTTGTATTACTTCCTGACATATCATAGGGCAAAACATGGCAACTTCTTGTTCCACTTGCTGAATTGCACCATCCGTGGTCTGTATCCAGATATATGATTTCATCATCTGACAACAGATAGCAGCATGGTTTGAGTCTTTTGAATAATTCCTCATTATAACACAGAATAGAGTCCCACAATAAAACAGGGACTTCAAGAAGAAGCTCGAATAAACAAGAGATCGCGGATCAACAATATAAAATCTTCTGTTATAGAAAGGGGTTAGAAAATACACAATGCTTTAACTCTCTTGTTTCTAACTTGAATAATATTAGTTGCAAAAGCTTTAAAAAGCAATGAAATGAGTCGGTATTCACCAATTCAGCTTTGATCATGCAAAATTTACTACCATCGTTCCAAGAATATGTTGCTGCCAAAAGAGAACATACAATTTACATCTACATGGACAGTTAAGGCCTACATTCCACGACTGATAACCAATCAACTCAAACCAAACCATATGCCGTCCTAGCGGAAAGAGATAATTGCACATAAAAAAACAGATATTTTCTCCATAAAATGGCAGAAAACAAGTGCAGATAAAACTAATAAAAGCAGAAATTTAATTAGAATGTTGAAATTCTTTTAAGAAATTAAAAATAATAAGAAAAGCAAAAGGAAACAAACCTCAGGTTTAATAACAGCCATATCAACTTCTGACATTTGACAAACAATCTCCAAAAGACGTATCTCCTTGGCTCGCAGTGCGGGGACGACTATAAAACGCCGCGTTTAAAAGTTTCTAAAAATCTATAAAAACATCTAAGACTCCAGGTCCTCCATCAAATTGGAGAGGGAGAAAGAAACCTTCAAAGAGAAAAAATTTAACCTATCAGCTCTCAATCTCCAAAGACAGTTAAAATAAAATGCAGCAACATAAAACTAAACCCTAAATTAAAGAATAATAAGCTAACGGTTAGTTTATATGCATGTGCATGTAAATTAATGTACCTGAGAGGGGGATGGGAGAGGGGGATGGGAGAGGGGGGGAGAGATTTGGCAGTTGGCGGCGAAATCGGAAATGATAATAGTGCGTGCGTGAGGGAGAGGGAGGGAGGGAGGGAGAGTGAATGAATTTTAATTTTTAGGTTTTGAGACAGAGAGATGGAGAGAGCGAGATTAGTGAAGAGAAAATTAAGATTATGACTGCGAAACTTTGCGATTTATCTGAGTGAAAGTTGCGCGCCGTGTCGCCGTCTAAGCGTTCGTGTCCCGTGAAACGTCGCCGCACACACGTTAACCCGTTTTTAGGATTGGTTTTTTATGAATAAATAAATAATTTTTTGGGTAAATTTAAAAAAAAAATCATACAAGAATTGCAGTTGAGCTCGGGAGATGGTGAGGATAGCTGATTTTGCTTGAAATTGAAAAAAACATTTATTCTTTCACAAAAAAAAATACTATGATTATTGAAAATTGAAGTCACGGGCATGATTTACTTTGAAATAAAATCTCTCTCTCTCTCTCTCTCTCTCTCTCTCTCTCTCT
>Ga0325411_1005380_pt1 | contig 14171 bp, 10 predicted proteins | sample PopdelMetagenome_13_FD_206181 | JGI IMG/M metagenome (GOLD analysis project Ga0325411, IMG submission 206181) | Populus deltoides microbial communities from Bellville, Georgia, United States - Xylem-PdIQD-R4 | ecosystem: Host-associated > Plants > Phyllosphere > Stem > Wood/Secondary xylem... | reverse complement strand
CGGGTCAAATATTTTTATTTCCTATAAAATATTTGTATATGCAGGTTTTCTCAACGAGTTTTTGTAGTTTAAAATATTTGAGTTCAAATCATTTTTTTTTATGAATACATGTAATCAAATAAATTAAGAACCATGTTTGCTAATAAATAAATAAAAAGTCATTAATAATACTTAAAAATAAAACTTAAAAAATCAAGAGATATGTATGGATCAAAATATTTAATCTTGAAAGGTGAGATATTTACCCAGTTATGTTTGCTATTTTTTTATTAAAATAATTTTTTATTCAAGAAAACAATAATAGAAATAAAAACATAAATTAAATTAATTGAATAAAATAAAAGAGGAAAACCATAAAAAATCATTAATCTAAAAAAAGAATTAGAAAAAAAATAATTAAAAAAAACAAAGGCTAAGCCAGTCCACCCAAGCCCCTATCTTTTTTGGTTGTTGTCGGCTCTAATTTTTGTTTTTTAAAAAATAGATGATGTATCGTTTGATGTGCCCAGACAATGGCTAGAAAATCAAGGCTCTAGTTTTTTTTACCAAAAAATCCGTTTTCAACCTATTTTTGACTAAAAAACACCTTATGAATAGTGATAAATCTATTCATAGCCTTAAAAAACCATTTCAAAAACCAAAATCAACCAAAAACCAAAAATCAATCTGAGCTCATATATGTTTTTTTTTAAAAACTTTAAAGGTAAAAAAAAAAAAACACCTAATATGAACCCCTTAATAAAATGGAACCATTTGACACAAATATCGTATATTTTGGTGTCCTAAACCGGTGTCAACGACATGTTTCTCTTTCTACTACCGGAATTTGATTACTTCTCTCTTTCTCTTATCTCTCAATCAGATACTAAAAAATAACAAAAATAAACTTTCATATCAAAATTGAATTTGAAAAATATTGAGGAACCAATATTGTATAATTTGTGTTATTTTTGAAGTTTGAGGATCAAAATGTATTTTCTAAACTTATGATACACCATCCATGTTTGACGCTTTTTCATTTTGATCTATCTTTTTTTAATCTCACCCTTTCATAAGAAATCAAAATCAATTAGTTTTTAATTAGAACTAAATTGCAAAAAATAAAAAAAGTTTGAGAGCTAAATTAAAAAATAAATTTTTTTACACAATTCATCTATAATAACATAACATGGGAGAGGATAACAATACACATCTATCCAGTAAAAAACCCATACCTTTTAGATTTATAGTTAGTAGTTAATATTCCCGTATTCAGGGAAATTGTGGAAAAAACTCATAAAAATCCTACAAATTCCTCTCCTTTTCTCTAGCAACTTGAGAAATATATGTTAACTATTAGAGAATAAAGAGGAATTAACATGATTTTATGTGTTTTGTTCTTCAATTTCTCGATAGAATCCTTATAAAATCATGATGTTTAGGGTAGAAAATCGAAGATATTTTAGTTTAGAGAGGTATTTGTTTTTTAGCTTTAAGTTCGAGGTTCTTCCAATTTGGCCGAAAAAGAAAGTTTCAATGTGTTGTATGATTGGTGTCAAACTGTGATTGGCACCGTCAGATACCAAGGTAGATCTGTACACACCGAAAAAACAGCTAAATGAGTGGATGCATGAAGTGTGCCACGTTTCCTCTTCTCTTCGGTGCCAGACTCAAAACCAAACATCACCTCTGTCTTTCTCTGTATCTCTCTTGAATCTCTTTATATCCCTATAGAGTTGATGTTTATAGAGAGAGAAACAACATGATTCAGTATTCATCATTCAGTCAGTTGATTCTGAAAGACTATTCCTTTTTGCATCTCGGATTCGGATCCTCCATTTTTTGAACCACCCATATCATTCCGGGAATCCTTTCCATTTATAAATTAAAACTATCTTGATTTTCTATCAAAGATTGATAATTTCTTGACTGGTTTCCATTTTTCCTGTTTTAAAGCTCTTTTATTGTTCTTATTTGATTTCCCAGCTCAATGAGTAATTGAGTATAGTAATTTAAAGGTATGCTTTCTTTTTGTCGGGGCGAGGTGGCTGGTTTATGATTATTTTGGCTTAAAATGAATGAAAAGAGTCAGAATTCTGAATATTTTTCATCTGGGGTGTTTTAATTCTATGTGATAATCCTGTATCTCAAAGGGCCATACTAAAATTATTGAATTTGTGTTAATTGGATTTTAATTTTAAGTTTTGAGGGTGTTTTTCGATAGTTTTGATATTGTTATTGGACTTGTGCAGGTGCTTTGTTGATCAGGTAGAGATCTGGCATTGAAGGTCATAGTTAGGTGTATTTAGATGTTATACAGCAGCTGCATAAGGAGAGTGATTGTACCAGCCGGAATATTTTGCAAAACGAGGTTGCAGTTAGGCAACGTTGGAAGGAGTTTGAATGCAAGCCGTGGTGTAAATTGTAAGTGGAACAGGCAGATTTTTACAATGAGTAGTGTAAGTATGATGGTTGATTCTGTTTCCACGGCGAAAAGGGGACCTACTGCTGATCTTTTGACGGGGGAAGATGATGATGGTGGATTTGTTTGTAGAGGGTGGAAAAGGTTGGTTCTTGTTTCTCTATATTTGCTGTTGTATCTATCTATGGTGAGAGTTCTAGGGACATAGGCCTGTTTACACTCGCTACTGCAATTATAAATAGGATTGATTGGCCAGCTGTTAACCTTTGGGTGGCTGAAGAAATGATATGCAATTGCTATAGTATTATGATACTTTGAGTTTCTTGTATGTGCTTATGCATTTCAATCTCTCTATTGCAGGACTTGTGTTCTTTTTCTTCTCATTAAAGTTTGAATTTTCACTGTATTTATTAGCTCCAATTTCTTATTATTGGAGGTCGCCTAGAGTAATCAGTTTCCCGCTTGCAAGGTTGAAATTGTCGTTGTGGTATAAGCTGTCTAATGTTATTCTACCCAGCCGCGTTTAATTTGGGTTATGTTTGTTGCAGTGAAGACGGGGAATTGAGCTGTGGGTATTCAAGTTTTAGGGGAAAGAGGGTTACCATGGAGGATTTCTTTGATGTCAAAAACACCACGATTGATGGGCAAAGAGTCTGCATGTTTGGAATCTTTGATGGTTAGATCCTCTCATTATTCTTCCTTTTCCTGAAGTTGTCAATTTTTATTTTTTTGCTTGAATGGCTATTTTTGACCCAGTTAGAAGATGCCAATACCAAGTGAATGGAAGAGTACGCATGTTGCATTATAGTTTGGTTATCAACTATTGATGTACCTCCAGGTGTCCGACCATTATTTTCATGGAAACTATGATCTGTTCAAGGGATGTTTAAACACCTGGTGTCTATGAACATGACTGTTGCCTTAGTAGCTTCCACCTAGGAAATTGCATAATCAGACAATCGGTCAAATTTTTGTAACCTAAGCTGCCGCATGGTTTCAGCTAAGGTAGGATCATTCAAGAGAAGAAATCTGTAGGCTACAACCCATGACTCTCTTTATCACGACCATCAGTCAGGTCCTTGTTGGTCATGCATCTCACATATTTATCAACAAACAGTTCTTCTGTTTTTAGGGGGGGGGGTGTCTTTGCAATTTTAACAGTTATATGATGTACTGTCACAGGTCATGGTGGTTCTCGTGCTGCTGAGTATTTGAAGGAGCATCTGTTTGAGAATCTATTGAAGCATCCACAATTTATCACGGACACCAAATTAGCTCTCAGTACATCCAAGTTCTCTGTCTCATTACTATGAATTGCATAATATCAGCTAGATTATAGTACTATCAAGTATTTTTTGTTTTGTTGGTGCCTAGTAGCATCTTCAAGCAGGGTCCCATGTAGTTGTCAGTTTCTTTTAAATGTCTGTATAGGACAAAGCTGAGACCAATATAATGGTTCCGAGTCTGTCATTTGCTTTTTATGCAATATGCTTTAAATGGTGTGAAATAGGCTTGATATGGTTCTGTAAAATAACCATGCAGGCGAATCATATCAACAGACTGATGTAGAGTTTTTGGAATCTGAAAAGGATACCTACCGTGATGATGGTTCTACTGCTTCAACAGCAGTGCTAGTTGGTGATCATCTTTATGTTGCCAATGTTGGAGACTCACGGACTGTGATTTCAAAGGGTGGAAAAGGTATTGGTCATGCTATGAATTGCATTTTTCATTCAGTTGTTGGCAAATATTTTCTAGACAAGAATTTTCATGAATTTCCTTGTTATTTTCGCTCTTATCATGCTACTTCAATGTTTTTTCTTATGTTCTCTTTTTCCATTGGACAGCGATCCCTCTATCTGAGGATCATAAGCCTAACAGAAGCGATGAGCGGAAGAGAATTGAAAGTGCTGGAGGTGTTGTAATGTGGGCGGGTAGATCTGTTTACTGGTTGTGATACATGTTTTCAAGCATTTTCACTTCGTTTGATCTGCATGTGGCAGTAATTGATCCAGTGGGTTCTCCATTCTGTGTAGACATTTTTGGAATGGTCCTCCCTTTTGGATGGTCAAGGAAAAGCTTTTGACATTTGAAAGGATGAAAGCTTTTGCATTTGGGACATCGGGGATCATCTAATTTGTTTAAATTTTGGCATGAATTGTGATTTATGAGGGATGAGTCCAAATAATAGGTGCTTATATTCTATATGCAAACCTTTCTCTATGGTGCAACACTATGCGCCGTCCCTAGCTTTCAGCCTAGTAACGGAAACGGTATCTGAGATGAAGATCCCTACCCAGACCCTGGTTTCCTGATTGGCTGCTTGACTTCTTGCTACTCATTCTGGTTTGACTTTAAATGCTGATTGTCTATGGTTGGTGGAACCCACTGTTACTTAAAATGTCCCAACTATTGATCAATGCCCACCTTTATGATCCTTGGTCGGGAATTTTGCAGCCATTCCATTTGGGGGATAGGAAACTTAATTTATTTTCTTCTACAAGTTGCGCGTTAAATTTTGATAAGTTCCAGACAATTCCTAAAAACTGAAATCATACTGCCTTGACTGTCTTGTCAGGCACTTGGAGAGTAGGTGGTGTATTGGCCATGTCCCGTGCTTTTGGTAACCGCATGTTGAAGCAATTTGTTGTAGCAGAACCTGAGATCCAGGTATTCTACAAAACATCCTCCCCTTTCCAGAATGTCGATCTTATATCGTTTTGATTTCCAGTAAAGGATTTTGATCATGTGATCAATTTTCTTTCCTTTGGTTTCAAGCATTTAATACAAGCAAGGAATAATTCAGGAAATCTTCATTTTGAGCAAGAGTAGCAAGATAATCGAAAATTTTGTTGATTTGTTTTACTTTCACCATAAGAATAATCCAGGAGAGGAAATTACCTTCCTCAGTTGACTAAATACATTTATAAAGTGTCTTAATGTAGGATGCTATATCATAAATGCTGCGGTGTTTACAGCAGGAGAAAAGTAGGGCTTTCATTGTTTCGACTTTTGATCTTGGTGGTTTTTCTCAATCGCCTGAATTTGTAATATCAACAGGAGGTGCTGGCTAATTAAGATTGTAGTTCCTCATTGTCATATCAAAGAAGCGGGATTTGAATTGTTAATCTTCATTAAAATATGGAGGTTCAAGGATTAGGGAAAGCTTTTAATGTTGTATAATAGACCTAAAAATTAAGTAAGTATTCTCAGGGCCTCTTTCCCTTCAGTGCTGCTCTGTGTAATGTTTCTAACTGGTTGTTAATGGACTTCTGCTTATCTTGGTGTCTATAGGTATAGCATTCAGTCTATGATTTCTTCCACTTGCCTGGATCAAGCTGTATGTAATTTTTCCAATCGATACAAAAATTATTTAGCAACTTGTTTGTATTTTTTTCCTCTTTCAGGAGCAGAAAATAGATGAGGAATTCGAATTGCTTGTGCTTGCAAGTGATGGACTATGGGATGTGGTACCCAATGAGGTAAATATGCTAACCCTCGCTCTCTCTCTGTCTGATACATGGAAGTGCATTTGCATGAATACATGTGTCTTTTCTCACTTTTGATGAGAGATTCCACTGGATTATGTGAGCGGACCACTCACATTTTTGCCCACTGCTTAGAATACGAGGTAAATTGGCTATCATAGAGATAATTGGTTACTATATACAATGCGTTGAATTAGCATCTGATTGGTGAGAGGGGATGCTGGCGGGATGCTGGCCTGAGGTTTCTTTTCCTTGTGTATAACTTCTAGACATTGAGCTGTTTTTGCTTACTTCCGCATGCATCATGTGTAGGATGCTGTTTCCATTGCCAGAACAGAAGAAGAACCTGAGGCAGCTGCTAGAAAATTAACAGAGGCTGCTTTTACACGGGGCAGTGCGGATAACATAACATGCATTGTAGTGCAGTTCCACCACGACAAGACTGATCCATCCAAGACTGATCCATCCACTTTCCAGGAGGATTAGGCATTGCCACTTATTTTGCATGTATAGATTTATTGATGTTCTTGCTAATCTAGTACTGATATCTATGCATGCATAGCTGAATGTGCATGTGAAGGACCCGATCTGTTTATTCAATTGTCTTTTAATTTCTCAATTTACCCACGTTGAGAACATGGACTTGTGTCCTGTTGTTTGTCAAAAGTAATTCAAATTTGACCGAGCCGTTTTCATCTTCCAATTAAAAAAATTACCATAAACAAAAGTTGGTCTAATCAGGTTTAAACTAAAGCTGATTTAGCATCTTATTTGTGCGCGTTGGTAACCAATTGAAGCCTCGAATAGGAATAGAACTCAATCTAAGCATAGATTTGTCTGCTTTAAGATACATGAACTACTACATGCAGCTGTGAGAGAGAGCAGGGGAAAACATAATTGAGCTAACCTGCTCTGGCCTTGATCAAATTCAGGCTTCAAAACCTGACGCAAAATCATCTCTGCATGCTATGCAACCGAAGTAATCTGTGGAAGGCTAGCATACTCTGGCTAATGCAGTTTCCACTCAATTGTTGTCAGTGCCATCTCTTTTTTTTCGAGACACGTAAATTGATGAATGGATGGAAACCATACCTAACTTAGAGACTAGTCTAGGAAATATATATCCGTAGATTTTATCTTCAGAGAGAAACATGAATAGCTTCAGAATGTAGCGAGCCGAATTTTGTGCCTGCCAACTTACTGGAGCCAGGCCCTTTTTGCTCCATGAAATTTGGCCATTGTTGCTGTGTCCCTCATTGCTCGGTTGGAGGGGGCTGGCAAATGAGAAAGTATGACTATTCTGTGAACCAAAATGTGACTTCTGTGTTCCATCTTTTTATGCGACTGATGCATGATTTGGAATCATCGGCTTCATAAATGCTTGAAGAGGTAGTGTTTCAGTTGCATGCATCGGCATCCTTCAACAAACAGAACAACAGTAAGCACACTAACAGTGTAAATTTTCTAATTCCTGTTGTACGAATTCATAATTTGCATGTTCTTTAAGCTCTTCAGTTCAATGAAATATCCGAGAACATTGTTATCTTAAATGAGCAATTCTTGCAGCAAATTTGTAAAATCATGCGCAGCATAGATCACTAACCTAACCATACGACCAAGAAAACAAAAAATAGAGGAGAAAGTTAATGTGGTAAGGAAGACTCACACTCTCTCACAATTGATCATCTGTGCTGAGCAGAAACTGCTTGATGCAGGGTTCGCTTTGAGAGAGCTGAAAATAGGGCTTGTGGAATCAATCTGGAGATGACCAGTAGATGGATGTGGAAGCCGTGGTGGATTGTTACATCCCTGATGTAGGTTGTGAACTATGGTACCAAAACGAAACCAGTACTAAATCAAAATGTATTCATAAACAAGATTAGAATGAAGTAAAGATGCCATGGATTTTGGCCTCTCAGATTTTCAGAATATAACAAGTTCATGTCACTTTTTACGTCAATCAACTTACCGAAACCAGGTACATGTTGCTCTGGTGGAAGGTTCGGGGAAAAAGAGTTTGGAATGTCTGCTACACGAAAAGCTGATACATTTTGATTGTCTTATGCAACTGATGCAGGATTCAGAATCTCTGACCGTGTTAAGGAAGGTACCCTGTCAGGTGCATTGCCTTCCACCACCATCCTTCAACAAACAGAAGAGCGGTAAGTATATGGCAGGTTAAACCCAAGTATTCTCCATTATTCCCGCTAAACCATCTGATAATTTGCATGATTTTTTATCAGTGCATTTGTCGATATTCATCCAAATAAATACAGACTTATGCTCACATAAACGTGCACTAGACCAGGCCTATGGAACCTACTCAATTGCTTGCCCCTACTCAGGAACAGCACATCCCTGAACTCCTTCCATTTCAAATACATTCAGTGCATGTAGCACACTGATTACTCACATGTATTCCACATCCAGAAGCTGTTACACCTAGATTCATCAAGTTCCAGTCGGATATATGCTTTCCAAATTGATCTTACTCTATAATGTTACGCATACGTTGGTATAGTTTATATAGTAGCATTTAGAATACACTCAATGAGATATAGAAACCTCTAGCGGGAAGTCGGCACTTTGCCACTGGTTGCTGCAAGCATATGAAGCATCCCGAAGCTGTTACACCTAGATTCAACAAGTTCCAGTTGGATAGCTGCCAGAAGGAATTTTCACCCTCTCCCATAATTCATCTGTGCCGGGCATAAACTGCCGGATGCAGGGTTTTCATTGTGATAGCTGGAAATAAGGCTCCTGGAATCAGTCTAGAAGTGAGCAGTTGATGTATTTGGAATCTGTGGGGGCAAGACTATTGACTGTGATACAGAAAAAGAAACCATCACTAACACAAATGTTGTAATGACAAGTTAGACTAAGCACTTCTACTTCAGCGGCATGACTGAGAATTTAAGGCTTGCATAACGACTTAAAAACAGTTAAGTGAAAATTAAGGAAATTGCTTATGTAGTTGTGCTTGGATAGGTTTATTTGTTCTCAGAATGTCTCGAGTACTAGTTGAATTCATTCAGATATTTCCAGATACCGAACTTTGTCTAATAGTCTTTAAAAAGTTCTGGTTTCTCTTTCTCCAATTGATTCACGAAAAGAAAAATGTCAGAGCTGTTGGAAAAGGAACATAATTTGATAAGTCAAGAATTTGAAACCTAGCGGATAAAGGCAAGCAGCGGATAAACATAGCACAGAACAGAACAGAAGGAAAGGTTATCCTTGGCAACATTTAATCTTCAATGATATTTTATGAGGTCTAAAACCTCTCCCTTGAATCCTAGTGTTTATGACTCCCATAAGATTGTCGAAAGTCACAGCATTTTTGTGTCATGATCCGGCAAGAACTTTAAAAGGAAGGTAGCCATAAGAGGAGATGCTCCAGCAATTGCATACAACATTTACATACTTGCAGGGAGCACCAGGTGTGGTTTTTTTAATAGGAAGATGAGGAGTCATAAATGAGCCTTAGTAGCAAAGTATTAACCCCCACGGGCACGGGCACATTATGGTAGAATGTTGTGGAAAGAATTTACCTGGTATGGGCTGACTGCCTTCTTGAATGGGAGCCAATGAAGCATTATGAGATGCAATAGAATCCTGCAGAACACGCTGTGGTGGCACTGAACTAGAGCCCGCCATAAGAGAACCTTCTTTTGTTAGATCTTGTTGGTTTCTTGGTTTCACTGAACTAGAGCCTGCCACAATAGCACCTCCATGCGTACGATTTTGTTGGTTTCTCAGTGGCACAGAACTAGAGCCCACCTGTAGGATTTTGATGGTTTCTTGGTGGCGCTGAACTAGAGCCCGCCATAGGAGCACCTCCATTCGAGAGATTTTGGTGGTTTCTTGGGGGCTCACGAGATATACTTGTTGGGAATCTTTCTTCTCCTGCTTCCTGTGGAAGTTCATTTTAATTGACAGGTAATTTACGAAGATAATTGGCAATGTTTTGGGCTACTGGCAATCAGTCTTTTATAGCTTCTGTGCACGCATCATAGTTTTCTAATGAAATGTGGCTCAGTTATAGAAAAGGAGAAGCTAGGAGTTGGGGACACGTGGCAGATGGTGATGATTCAGGCTGTTAATACAGTTTTTAGTTAGTTAAGAAGAGTCAGTTAGACAGTTATTTTGGAGGGACAGCTGCTAGCCCATTTACAGGTTTTATTTCACTGTGAAATGCCTATTCCAACAGGATCTTTCCAATTAATTTCACTATCTGTTTGAACACCATTTAGAAATTTTGCAGATTTTAATTAAGTTGGTCTAAGCACATTTAATCAAGTTGATTTCTGTGTCTTATGTGTACCTGCACTTAATAAATTTTCTGAACAAGTAAATTATAATTGTGATTTGGAATGAAGCGCAACCTAACTCAAGGTGATCCAGTTCAATCTACATAGATTTTCCTGCTTCGGTATACAAAAACATACACGAAACATCTGTTCTGCTACAAGAAATAAAATGGGAAAAAATACAATGGCGGGAAGATATTTTACGCCAGCCTTAATCAACTTCAGGTTTCAAATTTACCTTGACGCACTAGATGTTCCATACAGGCAAGATAATCAGTGGTTTTTTCTAGTCTGAGCTACATCTAGGCGATCCAACTCCCGACATGATTAATATTGTAAGGCCTTGCCTTAAAATTCTTCTTCTGATTGAGAGTCCAAGGAAGAAACGTTGAAGTAATCATCAACTGAAACAATAATGGAACACAGTACATAAAAAACTGGAGGCTGAAGAAAGTCTAAGAACATGAAGGGAAAAGAATTAAGATTTACCATCGATTTTTGGCTTTGGAGGATCAAGTAAAGTACCGAAATCTGGATGGAAATTTGTCTCTGGAGTGTCAGGCAATATGCTATTACCAGGATTGAAATTTGAGTCGGGAAGATCAGGCAATATAGCAGAACCTGGATTGAAATTTGGCTCTGGAAGATCAAGAAATATACTAGAAGCTGGATTAAAATTTGGCTAAGGAAGGTAAGGAGATATACCAGAAACCAGATATTCTGTTCAAATTATGGAAGAACATGGATTGTGAACCTCAAAACAAAGAAAAAGGACATCTTCATGAGGTTATGTAGGGTAGGTTAATTCAGCTGTGAAGTTAATGTCTCTTCTTGAGTCATGTAACGATAAATGGATGGATGAAAACAATGAATTACTTGAAACTAGTTTAGGATCAAATGAATATGCCATGGATTTTAACCTAGGAGAGTAAGAACCTCGAACAACTTCAGAATATAACGGGTTCAAATTTACCACTTGTATCGGTCATGTAACCGAAGACAGGCCCAGGTTGCTCTGGAGAGTTCAGACAAGATAAGATCGGATCATGTTCTGCCTCTGTTTGATCATTGTCTGCAACTGATACAGGATTCAGAATCTCCAAATTTATAAAGAATGGGACACGTGCTATATCAGCTGCATTTCTGTCCATGGCCATCCTTCAACAAACAGACGAGCAGTAAGCATGCGACAACGTAAACCCTAGCATTTCCTATTATTCCTGATGTATCATTTGATAATTTGCTTCTTTTTTTTTTATCCCTGTGCATGTCAAGATTCAATCCCTTTATTTGAATAAAAGTTTATCATGATTTTATATATCTATATGTAGACTTATGCTAACATAAATATAATCACCAGTTCAGTAAATTTGCAAGATCATCTCCATGATAAATTAATTACTTAGCATATGACCGAGAAAAATTAATTGAAAAGGAGAGAAGAAAAATCTAATACGAGGGGGAAGACTTACAATCTCTCAAAATTCATTTGTGCTGGATGGAAACTGTCAGATGCAGGGTTTTCATCATTTACAAGTTGTCTGCAGGAAACAGTGCTCAGGGAATCAATATAGGGATCACCAGATGGAATTGGAACCTCTAGCGGAATGGTGTCTCCCCAGGGTAGAATGTCAACTGCAGAAAGAAACTAAGCACTCTTACTTCTGGGGCATGACTGAGAAATTGAAAATTAGAAGGAAATTGCATATGTTTTGTGCTTGTACGGAGTTTCATCTGTCCAGCACTTGGACTCCAACTTGTGCCTACAGAAATGACATTAGTAAACAATCAAAAGTTGAAACCATTGAGATTTATCCAGAGGCCAACTTTATGTTGTTAAATCTATTATATTTGGAACACAGTAGAATGTTTATGGCAAGAAACTTACCTGGAATGTGTTGAAAGTCTTCCTCAATAAAAGCCAAGGGATCATCTAGACATGCAAGGAAATTCTCAAGATCGTTTTGCTGCTCAAGTAATTGATTGGATGTAGAGCTTGGTTCTTCCAGAATCAACTTTGTGTAAAAATCCTTGAAAATTTCTGGCTTCTCTTCCTCCAGTTGATTCCATGCTATATCATGAAAAAAAATGTCAGAGCCATTAGATAAGGAACATACAAGAATTTGTGGATTCATATCGAACCTTGCTTACACAAGTAATCAGCAGATAAAGATACCATATAACAACAGAACAGGGGAGAAGGGGAAGGATTATCCTCAAGCAACATTTGATCTTAATGACATTGTATGAGGTCTAAAGCTCTCCCTTAAACCCAAGTGCTTATGGCTCCTGTAGCGTAGTCGAAGGTGATGACATTGCTGTGCCATGATCTGGCAAGAACCTTTGAGTGAAAGTACCGAGAAGAGGAGAAGCTCCAAAAATTGTTTACAATATTACATACTAGGAAATTTCGATTGGCTCGTGGGAAGGAATGAGTGGTTTACCACTTTACCTAAGCTTGTAACAGCAGGGTCAATTCCATCTAGTTCGAATAGTGTCTTAACCACATCTTCTTTATTCATAAACAGGTGCAGGCAGCTTTCAATTTTATCTTGGACCTACGCAGCCAATTGTCACAAATAAAATGAAAAACTCAGTACAAAACAGGTCAATTTCACTGGATAAATCAACAACATTTGTACTGACGCAGATGAAAATTACATGAAATGTCTTGCCTCTTTTGTGCTGCTGTTTCTTTCACTGGACACCGGACTAGAGCCCACCACTGGAGCCCCGGGTGTGATATTTTGTTCATTTCTTGGTGGCTCCTGAGATGCCGTTGCTGACAATCTTGCTGCTTCTGCTGAATCTTGCTTCTCCTGTGAAAGTTCATTTCATCTAGTAACCAAACTAAAAGGAAAAGGAACTAAGTGCATCAGAAGCAAAATATTTATACCATGACCAATACTCTACATTATCTTCAGATGACCAGCTCAGATTCTGACAAGGAAATCAGTACCTCCCCCATGCTCATCTCAATTCAATGCAAGCAATCACTTCTCCTATCTGGGCGTGGGATCTCTCTTGATGCTGCATGGTAAATGCATCATTATCTGAATGATTTCTGTACTATTATGTGTTAATGCTTGTTTGTTTCTTACTGCAGAAGAAACCGAAATTAAACAAAAAAACATGAAATTCACTTGGCCAAAAAAAATTAATGGGATTTCTTTCTTGCCTTTTCTTAGCAACCAAACAGAGACACTTTGACAAGAGGGCAAGAGAATGCTATGAATCAAAAAACAAAGAAGATTATCAGGAAAGAAAAGTAGCCATCCTCAAGGAGAAAACGGAAAGGACTAAACGTACCAATAAAGGACAGAACAAAAACAAATTAAAAAAACCACTGAAAAGAAACAATATGGAATTCAAGTTTCTCTTTCTTCTTTCTTGCATTTTCTTGGCAACCAAACATCCCAATGCTCATTAAATGACAAAAATACCCAAAAGTTAAATGGACGTGAGGATTCCATGTGACACAAAAGGACAAGAAATTTCCTGAAATTGTAATCAGTTGAATGTTCTATTTTGCCTTTTTACTTCATAAAGAACCCAGGAGCCAAACAAAACACTGAAAATTGACAATTCAACATTCAAACTCCAAATTTTCTTTCTTTCATTTTCCAAGGAACCAAACACGGCCACTATCCCACAGATGACAAAAAGAATCAAATTTACGTCAACAGTCAAAGAAACTTGAGAACTCGCATCTTAATTTGAACTGCTCATGACGACTCACCTTCACCAGTACTTGCTTTCTTGCCACTCTTGTTTCTTGCTAACCAAGAAGACACAGAAAAGGGTGTTTATTAGCTAGTTTCTACCCTTCCTTCCAACTGCAGAAATTTTGGTCTTTATAGGCGACCAGTCCTTTTATAGGATTCAGACTGTAGCACTTGCATGCAAACATCTACTTACGTCGGGTTTGAGGATGATAACTCTGTTAGGAGTCGTCTTAAGGGTGCTGAAAACGTA
>Ga0325411_1005378_pt1 | contig 14174 bp, 10 predicted proteins | sample PopdelMetagenome_13_FD_206181 | JGI IMG/M metagenome (GOLD analysis project Ga0325411, IMG submission 206181) | Populus deltoides microbial communities from Bellville, Georgia, United States - Xylem-PdIQD-R4 | ecosystem: Host-associated > Plants > Phyllosphere > Stem > Wood/Secondary xylem... | reverse complement strand
TGTGTGTGTGTGTGTGTTTGTGTTTTCAAAATAAACTAATTGTTTTATAGCTATTAGAGTGTTTCTGATAGCTAAAGCAGTTGACCGGTTTAAAAGAATATAGCATTCGGTCAAGCGGTTCTTACAATTTTTTGAAGTGTTTATCACAGATGAATAGTGATATACCGGTTTACTTGGTATGCCTAAGCGGTTGGAATGTATCTGATAGCTAAAGTGGGTTCAAATGACTATATTATTTGGTTGATCGATTCTAACAAAATTCTTCGGTATTCATTATGGATGAACAATGACCGACCGGTTTGCTTGGTATGCCCAAGTGGGCGAACGGTTCAACTTAAAAACCAATTTTGACAATTTCAAACATAATGAAACTTGAACATCTTAAATGTATATCAATTTTATTTATACATGCAATGTAAAGTGTGTGGGTTTATTTTAGTTGTTATTAAGTAAAATATGAAAATATAATAATAAGCATGAAAATAAATCTTTAAAAATTAAATTTTCACCTGCTTTACATCTTAAATTTGTAGATGAATTTTTTCATTCAATTCTTTATACATGATGATGTAATTTTCATATAAACATATTTAAATTTAATATTAGCCAAGCATATTATTAGTATATTTTTATTTAATTATTATCATCAAAATATATACAAATATTAATATATAACCCAAAAATCAACAACTTCTTAGTTATTTTTAGTTATCATCCATTAATTATAGCATTTAATTTACTTGAATTCTCTAACATATCAATTTACCAAATCACATAGGCAATATGTGACCGATTTTAGTATAAAAATATATTTCAAGTTAATAATATGTGTGTTGGTGCAAGAATTCGAAGTGCATTGAAATTATTACATGTAGTGCACACAAATGTTATTTATTTATTTATTTATTAACTTAAATGAGTTTTTTTATATTAACTTATGAAAATATTTTCGCAAACTTATATTATAATTATCGCATGAATCTAAGAATAGAAAATAAAAATGGGGCAACTTTTCCTGTAAAATCATCGAAACCAAACTAACCATTACCATCTATAACCCACGCGTCCAAATCTCACTCCAACTCGGCATCCAGTTTCCATAACATCACCCGCACCCAACCAGCCCTGTATAATATAACAGGTGGAAAGGTCTCGGCGCAGTCCATTTCCAGGGAACGCCTGAACGGGTCTGGAACTCAATCTGTCGCGGGACCCTCGTAAAAAAAATTAAATTAAATAAATAATACGAAAATGTATTTTTCGTAACCGCGGCAGCAGCAACAGCAACAGCGACGGCAAGATATCACCTTCCTCTGCTCTGCTCTCTCCTCTTCTCCGCTCTGCTCATTAGCTTTGACACTCTCTTTCTCCTGCCTTTCAGAAAGCTAGCTTTCAACAACTCTCTCTTTCTTTTTTCTACAATGAAGAAAAAGAAGAGAGAAACCAAACAGCGTAACATCGCTGCCGCCGTGCTCCACTGGATTTTCTTTACGCGTCACTACTTGCTTCAGTTTCCGTTACTCTCCGCTATCTTCGCTTTCCTCCTTTTCTTTGCCGCCTTCTCTGTCATCTCTCCTCTTCCTCCTATCATCAACCACCACCGCTCCTCAAAGGTATTGTCTCTGCCTTTCCGATTTTCGCGGCCGTGGTTGTTTGTTTTGTTCGTTCTCATTTGAGCTGGACGTTTACGTTTCTCTTTTTATTGTTTTAATTAATTAATTAGTAATTACCAAGCTAATGAGAATGATTTTCTGTTTTGTGTTATGAGGTAGTTAAAAAATGGAGCTAAAGTAGACGAATCAACGTTTAGTACAGAGACGTCGCCGTTTCGTGTTCCTGTATGTAACTTATACGACCAGTCTTTGTTCTTTAGCACATCGTGTCTGTGTGTTTAGCTTTAGTTTGCCTGATTTTATTTTTTATTTTTTGGTTTTCTGAAATGGTTAGAGAAGTGGAGGGCGTCATTTTTGGAACTCAAGGTTATCGAAGTTTTACTATGGCTGCAGTAACGCCAACGATAGCTTTCAAAGTAAATTCTAGTGGCTTTAATATCTGTTGTTTTCCTCTTTATTTGGAGATTTTTGGTTTTGATAATCTTGTGTTTGTTTATGAATTATTGGAGGAATGCTTAGAATATTAAATATTAATCACATTGAGAAATTTATTAAAAAAAGATGACGAAGTTGGTCTTAATTAGAAAGCGGGCATGTGTTTAATCTGGGAGTGGCAACAGATTTCATGTCTAATCTTGTTCATTTATGGAGTTATGCTAGGGAATCTTTTTAATTTTTTGAGATATATTAAGGAGTATTTTTTCTTTTCTTTTACTTTTAACTGCTAATCTGATCAGAAGACTTTAGACATTAATCTGGAGTTGTGTTGTTATATGATGTAGCTGCTGATTTGAAAACGAATAGTAATCGGTACTTGTTGATTGCTACAAGTGGAGGGTTAAATCAACAGAGAACAGGGGTGAGTTTCTTACATTTTGAGTTTTGGAAATAAACTTGATGCAATTTTAGCTGATAGTTTACTGCCAATGGTGGGTTTGCCTTAAAATAGATAGGACGGTAAATTAGTTTGTGATTCTGAGATTTTTATAACCATTATGGCCGCAGATAACAGATGGTGTTGTTGCAGCTTATATTTTGAATGCTACTCTTGTTGTTCCTAAGCTGGATCAGAAGTCCTTCTGGAATGATAGTAGGTATGTCCGCAGATAACAACCTGTATTCATTGTTAACATTCTCAATTCTTTTTGCTCAACTATCAGCATGTTCATATTATTCTGGTGTTTGATGCAGTGATTTTGCTGAAATATTTGATGTTGACTGGTTCATTTCATTCCTATCAAAAGATGTTACTATTATCAAACAGCTCCCCACAAAGGGTGGGAAAGTTTTGACCCCGTATAGAACGCGTGCTCCGAGGAAGTGTACTCCAATATGCTATCTGACTAAAGTTTTACCTGTTCTTAATAAGAAGCATGTAAGCTTTCTGCTAAAAGTTCAGCTTGAAAATCGTGTTTCTTTAAATTCTATGTTTTCATTTTTTTTCTCACTTCATGATTGTACACGGTGCAACCTAATAATATGAAAAGCTTTAACAGGAAACAAATTTATCACTCTTACTTTTCTAGTATTGTTTGGTAGATTAATGAAAAGGTTGAATATGGATATAAATCACTGACTTATGAGTTCAATTCTTTCAACGTTGCATCAGCAATAGATGCTAGAGGAATTTGATATGTCAAGCTAATCAAAACATATCTGTATAATGAGTTGTATTATGGTTAATGTTTAGCTAAAATTTCAATCTATCATGATTGTGTTAGAATTCATGAAAGGATGCACAAAATGGAAAATAATATAACTACAGTTTCATCAACTTCGGTGTTTGTATTTACTTAGGTGAAACCCGGGAATTTTGGAAAGCGACCATCCTTGGCCAAACTCTAATTTCAATGTAGAATTTGATATGCATAGAAGCAGGGACATACGAACACAATATTTGTGCGGTTGTGAAACTGAAAACCAATTAGGGAAAGCAGGGACAGAATATCTGAAACTGTTGGATGTTCATTTTGGTTTCAAATTTTGAAATATTTTGTTAGTTTCTTGTTTTGCAGCATTAGTTTCAGGGTATTCATGAGATTTTAAACTCATGAACTTTAACGACACATTACTTATGTTGATTGAATACTGCTCGGCTTCCTGGTTCTTTTTGTTTATGTTAACTAACATTTGCTGGCCATCCCTTGATTTTATAGGTTGTTCAGCTCGGAAAGTTTGATTACAGGCTCTCAAATAGGTTGAGCCCAGATTTACAAAAGCTAAGATGTAGAGTCAACTACCATGCTTTAAAATTCACAGACTCAATTCTTGAAATGGGCAAAAAGCTGGTTCAGAGAATGAGAATGAAAAGTGAGCACTTTATTGCCCTGCACTTGAGGTAATATCCTTCTGAATGCTTGGTTTATGGTAGTTTTCTTCTAGAAACTTTATTGTCGTTTGAATCATTGTCTGGCAAGTTTTTATTATTATAGAATTGTGTTGGGGCATTTTTTTTCCACCTATGCTAAGCTTAGAATAGTCAACATAGGAAAGGGTCAGAGCATTAACACAAATTTAACGTTATCATGTTATAGGTTTGAACCTGACATGCTTGCATTCTCTGGATGCTATTTTGGCGGGGGAGAAAAAGAAAGTATGGAACTCGGCGAGATCCGGAGAAGGTGGAAATCTTTGCATGTGAGACCCCTGTACTTTATCAGAACACATTGCATATCCTAAATGGTTTTTGAAGCATGGCTGATATGTTTATTTTGATGTGAACGCAGGCAAGTAATCCTGACAAAGAACGGAGGCAAGGAAAATGCCCTCTCACACCAGAGGAAGTTGGTCTTACGCTGAGAGCTTTGGGTTTCGGAAGTGATGTTCACTTATATGTGGCTTCAGGTGAAGTATATGGAGGTGAAGCAACATTAGCACCACTCAAAGCTCTCTTTCCAAATTTTCATTCAAAAGAGACTTTAGCCAGCAAGAGAGAGTTGGCACCATTTTCATCATTTTCTTCTCGAATGGCTGCACTAGATTTCATTGTTTGTGATGAAAGTGACGTTTTTTCTACCAACAACAATGGAAACATGGCCAAAATAATAGCTGGTCGAAGGTATGTAGTTCTTTCTTTCTTGAAGGCATGAAGTTCGTTCCTTCTTTTTGTTTTATGCCTACAGTTTGTGCAGAAGCAATTCCAAGGTCTTATTAACAGGTGAATAATTTTCTCTTAGAAATGCTTATGCGCTCTTCTTGTTTTTGTTTTCAAGTCCAAACGGCTTAAACATTGAAGTATTCAATTCGTGGGGCTGGAAAAATTATAAAGTTCTCTTGGTGCATATTACATTTGCCTTCAAAATCTTTTAAATGACACACGAACTGTTCTACATCCTTGTAGTTTCCTAGACACCTTTAGTCTTGCTTTATGGCTATGGCAGCGCACTTATCCATGGCTACTTTGTCATATTTTTGTATTGCAGGAGATACTTTGGGCACAAACCAACAGTTCGTCCAAATGCTAAAAAACTATACAAACTGTTCATAAACCGACATAACAAAACATGGGAAGAGTTTGCGTCCAGGGTTCGATCTCACCAAATTGGTTTCATGGGAGAGCCAAATGAGGTGAAGCCTGGCAGAGGTGTGTTCCATGAAAATCCTTCATCCTGCATATGTCAGGATCCTGTAGCTAAGGCTGGGGCAGGTCTAAATCCTACCCCTCAGACTCTACCACGCGAGGGACATAAAAATGTGAAAGAGAATGCCGAGAGGAATGGGACTAGTGATGTGAGTGATGAGCACTCAATAGAGGACGATCATGATCAGGATGCGACTGACGTGGATTATGTGGACAATGGAAATGCGATCCAAGGTAAAGGCCTGGCTGGTGAAATGCTTTCGGAGGAATTCTTTTCGGACTGAGGAAGGAGACTGCATTTCTTCACATAACAAGAGTAATGAATTCTTTAACCTAACCCAATTCGTCAACAAATTCTTTGGGTCTTCATCTTGCCCCCTTCTCCCCTTTTCTTTTCAATGTCAACAGTTCATCGTCTTCTGCAGCTGGCATAGTGTGAAAAGAACTTTGTATATACAGAGGCCTTGGCAACCTTTTGTTTTTTCCTTATTGGTTGGCGATTCTTGCCGTAAGGTAAGATGGGTACATACAAGTAGAGGAGCATGGAGAATATACCAGATAGACAACTCAGCAAGGAAAATAAAATCGAGGGTGGTTTTGTTTTGAGTAATCTATGTTGGAAGGATGGTTAATCTTAGTCAATGATCCATCGCTATTGATTAAAAAAATCCCCTTATTTTAAATTTTTGCTATTATTATTATTATTATTTCGCGTCAATTTAATCAACTAAAAATCCATATAAACCACATGATGATTAATTATTAACAATCAAATTCTTGTTACCTAGATTCTTTCTTCTAATATATATTAATCTATGGTTGGTGCTGATGTTTAAAAAATAATCAATAACATGTTTTGCCATCTACTTGTGTGCATGGACTATGGACTCGTGGGAAACACCCACTTGCATTTTCTTTCAATTCTCTTGAATGCCTTGGCTCTGAGGCCCAGTAGTAATTTCTTAATCCTTCACTCTCCAATTTAATATGCTTTAAGGCATCGTATAGAGCTCAAGAACCCTAGGTTAAGCCGTGAGAATTGGAATGCCTCAAAATCAAATAATTAAGTTCTGTTTGTTAGCTGGGAAATGGTTTCTTAATCCTTCACTCTTCAAAAAACTATTTTTCATGAAACAAACGAGCAGGGACCATCATTAATGCCGTCATGGTGATATCAAGACGGAGACTACTGGATATGGAAGAGTAGAAAGGGCCACTTATGTCTCTGTAACGGGCTTGGACTTCTTGCAGAGCGTAGCTGCTATGAAACTGTGGTCCATAGCAGTGGCAAGCCCCACACACATAGTGATGCTCTCTCTGTCATCCACAAGGAATGAGCTGAAAGGACTGCAGTCTAGACCTGTCCACGCCTATTTTATGTTGACATGTCGTGGCCAGTTTGGTATTGCAAAACTTATGATCTAGGTACGATTTAGGTACAGTATATTTCTACGTTTTAAAAATATAATTTTTAAAAAATAATTATTATTACACTTTCAAACATAGCCAATTGCTAAAAGCTTTCCTTTGAGCACAAGATCAAAAAATTTAATTTTTTATTAAAATTTAATGTGTTTTATATTATTTTGAAGTGTTAATGTTAAAAATAATTTTTAAAAAATAAAAAAACATCATTGACATATATTTTAACATGAAAAATTATTTAAAAAACAACCACAACCACACAATGTCTCAACCACGGATAAATCTTATAATATAACCTGTAAAATTATATTATATGTTAATTAGCTAAATATTTTTAAATATATAATTAAAACAAAATACAGATGTAAAAATAAATATAGCGTATAATCTTCAATTTCTTTTCTGTCATAATTAACTTTTCTTCCAGATTTGGAGGTGAAAATCCCAGGATGTCAACCCCTTAATTAGTTGAACCCTCCATTCAATTATGTTACGCAAGTTTGGTTTTAGCTTGACTAACTAAGATTACAGAAAGAAATAGAAATTAAGAGAAGATCAAAATCTTAAAATTGATAAGAACTGAACAAAAATATAGAATGGAGTGGTGCATGATTAGCCATTAGAAATAAATTATAGAGAAATGATTACTGTCTCTTTTTTCTTTCGTTTTTCCTGAAAGATAAGGAGATGGAGAGGGCCATCAAATTTTGATACCGCACCAAGGAGGAGGAGCCTCCTAGTCGCTCTATCACTGTCAAAATCATTTGGAGGTCCTTGCACGAATTTGATTGGAAGCCAGCTTTCATGTCTTCCAAGATTTTAACTGCTGTTAGTTCGGAAGGTTAATAATTATTGGACTTAAGAGTTAATCCGAGTTAGAGTTAGGTTTGATATCAAATCATCTCGAAGTTTAAAAAGGTCAAATCAAGTTGGCCCAATGAATAACTCGTGATCTTTTGAAATCCAAGCTGAAATCTTATTTATTTAAAGGGTGATTGAGACAACGTTTTAACAAGTGTTTTTAAAATTTTGAATTTTATTTTTGTTTTAAATTGATTTTTTATGTTTTTATTTTTATTTTTATCTATTGATATGAAAAATAAATTTCTTTTTTGTTTTTAAATTATTGTGTTAATTTTAAAAATAATTTTTTAAAAATAAAAAATATTATTTTATTATATTTCTAAATAAAAAACACTTTAAAAAATAATTACAACAATACTCTCGTTGTTGCCCGTGAACCAACAAAATATATTAATAATCGGTGATTTGGTTAGAACTCCTCCTTAATAACAACTAATGATCTCATTTATTGGATCAATGGACCCTATGAAAACCAATCACTTTGGTTGGTGAAAGAAGGAAAGCGAAAGGCAGACCTCGAAAGGTCCCTTGTCTGTGAACCTTCTCTCGGCCGAGCCCTCGAGCAAGTTTCTATCACCACACCAACAGGACAGTTTGTATAATTTTACGAGTCATCTCTTTTTAATTTATAATGTTATAAACAAGCAACGAGTACTGCTGTGATCATTTTAGACTCCACTGTGTTTTTGCAAAAAAGCAATTGTATACCAAACACATCCTAATTCCCATATCATATGTAACATTGTCTTTCTGAACAAAAATCTAAATAGGTTTCCATCAGAAAAAAGAAAATATTGATTGTGGATTTGCTATAGAAGGCCTAGCCACTGCGTGGCCTGCAGGGTCTGGCGTTTGATTTCTCGGAGGCCAAATGACAACAACTTACGAGTAACGAGGAGACTGAGGAAGAGGCTCGTCAGGATTTTGTATGCTTAGTGAACTGTTTGTACCTCTCTCTCTCTCTTTCTCTCTCTCTCACACATGCATAACGTACCAAAATTAACAAGGACTTATCTTGAAATCCGCATGCAATGCCAGCACAAAGCCACCGTTACTCAACAACACATGCCCTGGTCTCCCTAGCAAAGCACTCTTTCTTTACTTCTTGTGTGTCCATGTGGATACTGTCCTTGTAATAAGATTTGTAGTTGCCTCTTATTAGCAGTGTTCGAGGATTAAAAAAAAAACTGATAGAAATAAAAAAAGATAAAAATCACTCCTGACCATGGCATTGGAATACTTGGTTTCCCTTAAGAAGCCAGACATTAACTAATTAAGATTTAGAGTTTAGAAGTGCCCAAAACAAATGAAAAAAGTATGTTCATCGGTCTGCTCAGCTTTCCCATATTCCTAAAAGAGCAATATGATTAAAACTGGCCTCACGATCTGGTTTAGTGGAGTTGAAAAGGTGGATGTCTATGGAGGATTCTGCATAAAGTCCCCATTATTTTAGGCTTTCTATAGATTGGTAGGTCGGTATGGATATTCTCACCCTCAATATTCCTTTATTGACTTTGATTATGTTTTGTTTTGACTTCACTATGCTAATCTTTGATTAAGAACATCATCACAGCACTCTTCATCATGACATGTTTTATACAGTACCGTACTACGCTTATATTAAATACATTTATTTTTTCCCATTTACAAATCTTACTGCAAGAGAGAGGAGAGTCATTGAACTTAACCCTACCTATGATCCGGCTTAATTGAAGTAGGGCTGTCTGTTTTACCATTTTTTTAAAAAATAAGTTAGAACGGCATTGTTTTGCAGAAAACTTTTAAAAAAAGATCTTTCAGATTGGTGAGCTAGCTAGAATAAAAGGGAGTTTAATCAGATTATTTATTTATTTATTTGAGAATGGGAGCATAATTAATCTTAAGAACCAGTCGGTGGTGCATATCCATTACTCAAACCTCACATACCCAACGGCACCTTTCGATTCGCAGGAGAAAGATTGTGGAAGACAGGGATCAAGAATATTAGTTTAGATTAAGGTAAAGAACTGCAGTGGAAGACAAGACCACAGATTAAGATTTAATAGGAAACTGAACCTTAAAGAAAGGAAAAGACCTAGCATTGTTTCCAACAACGAAGATTTTCATGGCAGCTTGCTCCACTTCTTGAACGTGAGGGTGCAGAGATGCAAAGTGAAAGTGAGTGTTAAGAGTCTTCACCCAGCTCACTGATCACTCGGTACTTTTCACAGATTAATAGGCTCTTACTTAAAAAGAAGAAACAAGTATACTTTGTCACATGCATACTTCCCTCTCGAAGGACCCCCCTTTGCCCCCACTCCATGTTAAGCTGTCCATCCTTCTTCCCATTCTTTTGTTTTTTCTTGCATGTTGTCAAGGACTAGATCAGCAGAGAGAGAGAGTGGGGGAGAGGGGGAGAGGAGCTCTGTATAAAGAGTTCTTGAAGGGCACCATTGACTAGGAGGGTTTTTGGTGATTATCGGTACTTTAAACGGTTCAGTTTTGATGGAAAAAAAATGTATTCAAACTGAATTTTGTTCTTAAAATTTTGAACCGAACAGAACAGGATTGAATGAAAGAATTGATTTTATATTTTTTTTAAACCGAATAAGTTTAATTTAATTTATTAGCCTTGTAATTGGGCTATTTTTGACGGGTTTTGATCTACTAATCTTTATTTTATAGTCTGGTTTTGTAGTGTAGTTCGGTTTGATATTTTTATTTCTAAATTATGAAACCAATATTGAATCTAATCTAATTAATTTTTTAACTAAAATTATCAAAAAAATATTAAAAACCATTTAATTTAATTAATTTCAAATCAATTTTAACAAAATATCTCAGATAAATCGATTAATTTATTCAGTCAGTGTGTGACATGGCGTGGCTCCGAACTTCAAAAAATATCCATGTGGCCGGGTTACATTTTCTTTTCCCGTGTGCCTTAAAACTAAATTCTTTTTCGTTGGATAAAATGAATTTTATTTTCTTTATCCACTCGACTGGCACAAACTTCAATTCCTTAGACAGAGTAAATGTTCAGAAACAAACACCGCAGTTGTTTGAAATTGTATTAGTTTTTTTAAAAAATATTTTTTTATTTAATTTGTTTTTAGATAATTTAATATGTTAATATCAAAAATAATATATATTTTTAAAATAATATATTATTGTGAAAATGACGTGACAATATGCAAACAAGTTCTGTAAGTTGAATTATGTATTTGACAGCACTCATGAAATTAGAGGTGAGGTCCCATGCTACCGAACCATATACTGGAAACAAAACAATACCAATCCCGATGAGTTAGGGCCCGGGATCTTTGCAAACAGAGCGCCATTAAAATCTTTTGTTTTTATTTGAGTTGGATTTAAGAAAAATTATAATTACATGTAATCTGAGTTAATATGTACCTGTATTAGAATTTGGATAACAAGTCCATGAAGTAAGTAAATAAAAAAAAAATCTCTTTTTAAATGAATAAAATAACATTATTCTAAAAAAAATCCAACAAGTTTTTTACCGGGTTTAACTCGGCTACTCTTAATCACAGATTAATTTAAATCTTTAAAATAATTATATCGAATGAATTTTGTTTTTATTTCTTGTAAGACCTGACTCGGGCAAGATTCTGGTTTGACTTGTCGGGTTGGTTTTGATTTCATGGCTAGAATCAACTAGCTTCTATATATATTGACGAGTCATTTTATATTTATGTTAACATCTTATTTTTTGAAATTAATATAAGTGTTTGAGTTAGATTGTGTATATCTCGATTAATCCCACAAGTTTTGAAATTAACAACCAAATAAACCTTTTATAATCCTGAAATTTATAAAACTTAAATTCATAACCTCTAAAAAATGAATTTAAAATCTAACGAGATGATCTCCAGCGTTCATTTTTAGATCATATTATGCACAGCACAGCTAAAAGGTACCCTTCACTGGAATTACAGTGAGGAAGGCGATGGAATTTGGAAATAATTTTGAAGTCGAACCTCTGTGGTTTATTTAAAAGCTGAAAGCTAGATCCGGGGAGTTTAGGCACATGAATGGTTCAGCACAAACTTTAAGCATCTCTCACGCACATGACACAAACATGATCTGCTGAGATCATGTTCTATTCTTCTTTGACTGCATGACCATCCGTACACATACACTCAATTATATTATTAGTAGATTTGTCTTGCCTTGAGTAATCCTTAATTAATACTAATATCAATGGAGTAACAATATGCCCCCACCTGCCATGGCTACTCTTCCAGCTGATCAATGCCCAGGACCTGGTGGCCCACTGGGGTCCGACACCTTGGATTCTTTTTAGATGATGGTTCTCCACTTGGAGAGTGAATATGGCATTGCTGGCTAGGGTTTTAGCTACTGAGGTAGGTGGAGGAGTGTGTTGGTGTGCTGTTAAGAGGGATGGATCGTGAATAGATTGGGGAAATTTGATGCACCAAAGGGAAATATCAATGGTGCAAATTGGTACAATAAATTGTGTTTCGTCAATTTTTTTAAAAAAATAAATATCAAAAGGAAATAAAGATTTGGTTTTGGAGATAAAGGATACGTACAGACATAAAATACATCTTTTTTTTTTCTGGATTGATTTTAAAATTAATTTATATATTTTAAAACCATGAAATATAGAAAAACATGTCGCATGTATCTTTACAATCTTTATATTTTATATCTCAAAACAATAATTAAAGTCTACCTAAACATAAGATGAACAGGCTCTATTGTAGGGTGAGCCAAGCATGGTTGAACAACTACTAGTACGAGATTCTCTCTGCTGATGCAAGTGATTAGGTAAAGCTCTCGTGCGTGAGGTGCTAGTATGTGGGCGTACATGTATATTCTAGCCTAGAGAGAAGAGGACAAGGTTCTTTGCAGTTGATTGAGCGTGAGATTTAGTCTAGCTTTCTTGCTGATTTAAATAATGAGACCATACGAAGTCGTCGTGGCCCTTATCATGCAAACAGTGAATATGCTTGCCGATTGACGAGGCAATCAATGTGCTAATGGGTTTTCTTTTTCATGATCAGTAAGTGTACCTTGAAGATGTCATTCTCCAGGAAGATTTCATTTTCAAGCCCTGGTTTTCTCCAAGGACAAATCATGGTAGATCACAACAAGAGAAGATTCTCAGCAAGGATGAAAATGATTTTCTCTTGTTCTACCAGGAAAAGATTTCATGTTTCTGTACTGTACGTGGTTAATTGCCATTTGCCAACAACACATCTAATCATGAAAGAAAAGAAAGTAAACAAATCATGTCATGATGCCCGATCGCTATTGGCCTGACTGTTGTGTGATTTGATTGTGCCACTGAAAATGCCTGCAGAAATTGGTTGGTATCGATTTTTCTTTAAACAAGTTTTTACATCAATCTTTTCTTTAAATAACTTCAATCTTTTTTTAAAATATTCTAGCAAAAACATTAAATTTGTTTTAAAATAACGTTGATTTTATAGTGAAAATGAGATAAATTAATATAAAAATTTATTAGATAGCAAGATTAAGACTGTCTATATTTTAGGGTCATTTTTAGATTTATTTTTTCCTTTATTTTACATTTAGGTAGTTGATACTCTCGTTGGCATATAAAAGAATTTGCCAACTTTTCATACCCACACAGAAACAACAAAAAAAAAAAACTATAAAATTTAAAATTCCAAAGATAAAATTATGAAGAAAAAAAATATTACCGATGAAAAATATTTTGTTTATGTCTTTATAACACTAGAATATACTTAGATATTAAAAATGATATTTTACCATGTTCGAGACTCATGTGATTTGTCCATGTTACTGTACATTACTGTAGCATAGCGCTTGCGCTACGGCGATGTACAGTAACATGAATAACGCGCATAAGAGCGTATTTGACGGTGTGGTTGCGGGTGTTTTTCAAATAACTTTTCGTGTCAAAATGCATGTCAATGATGTTTTTTCATTTTTTAAAAATTATTTTTGACATCAGCATATCAAAACGATCCAAAATATACAAACCATATTCAATTTTAATAAAAAAAAATTTTTTAAATTTTTAAAAATACAGCCGCAGCCGCGTTCCCAGACGTAACTTAAATCTCGAGACATGGTAAAATGTACTGTAGCACAACACTTGCGCTACAGTGATGCACAGTAACATAAATAACACCCATAAGTCTCGAGACATGATAAAATATACGCTACAGTGATATACACTAACATGAACAATGCGCATGAGTCTCGAGACAAGATAAAATATATTTTTTAGTATATTTTACAATGATATGAACAATGCACATGAGTTTAAGGACATGGGAAAATATTATTTTTACTTGAAATATTTTATAATTGTAATTACAACTAAGAAGTCATTGGATTATAGTATTCAACACAATTTTATTCCCAGTCTGACCTAAGATCTAAACCATGTTGGTTGAGAACGAGGGTTGTCCTCCTAGCCATCTGCTCATATATATGCCAGAATGGCCCTGTTTTCAATTTCGACACCAGACTGATGACTGCAACCCTTTTATCCAGTTGCACCACATGAGGATTCTCATTGAATTTTGGACAACGGAACAGTAAAGTTTTATTCTTGGTGATGGCTTTTTCATTGATACCCATTTACCGAAAGCTGTTCATGTGAGTCCTTTACTTTGCACTTTAATTATAAAAAGGTCCAGAAGTACAAAACACCAATATCGCTAAAAGAA
>Ga0325411_1005376_pt1 | contig 14177 bp, 5 predicted proteins | sample PopdelMetagenome_13_FD_206181 | JGI IMG/M metagenome (GOLD analysis project Ga0325411, IMG submission 206181) | Populus deltoides microbial communities from Bellville, Georgia, United States - Xylem-PdIQD-R4 | ecosystem: Host-associated > Plants > Phyllosphere > Stem > Wood/Secondary xylem... | reverse complement strand
GGGCTTGTAGGTTTGGCCCATTAACCTTATCGTTCTGTCCACAAATAATGGTCAAAACTCAAAACCTTGATTGCCCTTACAAAGGTCAAAATCCTAATGTTCTTTAACTGGAAGCCCAAATTACAATTTTTTGTATCGAATTCTTGTTCTAATAGAAAGCCCCACCCCCAAAATTCTCTGGAAAATTGCTGATAGTTATAGTAAAATACTAAAATTTATCTTGTTATTCATCATATATATATATATATATATATATATATATATATATATATATATATATATTAAAATGAATGAGGTGAAATTTGGGCATACAATAGGAACGCAACAGCACAATATCAACCCATTGATTATAATACACCAAATTTATTTAGTAAAATATCCTTCAAACTACACGAATTTAAAACCAAATCCATAAATAAAAACTACCTCTAAAAGTTTACAAATTTATAAATGCATACCAGACTCACATCCTGCTATGTCAATTGTCAAATAAATAAACTCTTCCAACAATAATGCCAAATATCATTCATTACTCAATACTCAAATACATTCAGACTATTTAGGATTTTAGGATTATATAAATAGAAGGTATAGATTTGCAATTTAGTGTGCTTAGGTCTTTTAAAAATACTAGAATTAAATAGGTTTTTCAAAGTGAGAAAGAATAGAACTTATGAATATATATTCTATGGTATAAGGTTTAGAACTATTTAAGGGTGAACCTAACTCATAATGAACAAGTCTAATATTTGGCTCACAATCCTGATTTGGTATCTAATCAAGGCTTAAGCCTATCAATTTTATAATTGGAGGGCTCACCTAGCACTCCCAAGTTACTAGTAATAAATATAATTATTGAAATCAGTCCAGCCTGGGAAGTTAACTTAATATCCGCCAAATCAAAGCCTAGCTCAGGATGGGTTTGCATTTAAATCAGTTAGAAAATTGAGCCGGTCAAACCCGAGTGATCTAGCAGATCAACCAATAACCTAATTGACCAAGTCAAACCTAGATGAGACCCAATCATGTTAACTTCAATGATTATTGTTTATTTTATATCCAAAATGACAACATTTTAACTTTTTTTTAACTCTTTTTTTTTCCAAGATGATGTCATTTTGGGATATACTGAGAATGACCCATATATTTGTTAGTTGATCTAGCCAGCTCATGACCTGGGTTAAATATAATAAATGTGGTAATAAAAAAAATAAAGCCCTAACCCACTAGCCCCCAACTTTTTCTTCTTTTCATTTAGTTGATAATTTTCTATTCTATATTTTTCTTTAATCGCCTCTTTTTTGATATCTTCATCATTTGCACCAAGCAACCATCAATTCAGTATCATTATATGATGTATGATCTTTCAAATATAAGGATAAAAAGGGACTTGAAAAGATTTTGAGAGTTCTATTTTTAGACCCAATAAAAGTTTAGAAGCCTGCTTTATAAGTTATGGAAACTTGGTAGATATGATGTTGTTCTTTACATATATGATTCTATCAAAAGAATTAATGTAGCTTGTCTTAATCCCTTTTTATCCCAATTTTCCTAACTTTTTTTTTAAATTAAAAAGTTTTTTTTTAAATGTTTTTTTTGTGAAATTTGTTCAATTTATTTTTTAAATTATGGCCATTTTATAAAATTTAGCACTTTTTATATTTTATTTTTTGTGTTGAGCTTTCAAAAGAAAAAAAAAAGAGAAAAAGAAAAGAATCTATTTTTAAAAAAAAAATTCTTGGTCTACTTACTACTATTGCATTTTTTTCACCTGATTCATATAAAACCAATTGATTTGGATGGTTGGGATTGTAACCCGGTATTGGGTTTCCCAAAACATATATACACCATGGAAATGGTAAACTTAAAATTTTTTAATATCCTCAAGAATCCTATTAGACAAATCCAGAGTTGTTTACGGTTTATGTGATAAGTACTTCAGGATCATATTTTTTTTTTTGGCTTTGAATATTTGTTTCAAGTATGGGTTGTCATAAATCATAAGTTGTCCAAGTATTCGGTCTCTAATAGTAATCTACATGAACCATCATTGAGAAATATCCTAAACCCTTTTAGGAGAGAGAGATTGCTATACCTTAGAATGCTGACTCTTTTCTTTTATGTTTTATGTGTTTCCATATTGTACTTTTCTCACTCTTTTTTTTTTTTGAAAAAAAAAATAGGCATAACATTCTATTTATAGGAAAAATCTAAAAACCCTATAAATAATAAAATATCAATATGCCTTTTAAATAATATCACATATATTAGTTTAGGATAATTTTATAAATTTATTCAATTAAGTCCTTACTTGATTTTTTCTAGGTCTATAATTGTAATCCCTTGTATTAAATACAATCCAGTCCTCAATTTCTAAAATTTATTTATAATCAAGTCACATTTGATTAATCATCCAATTTTAATTTCTAACAAATGGTTTTTATTCATGTGACCCATTAGGTTCCCTAATGAATTAGTTCAAATATAAATCATAATCTAAAAAAAATAAGATTAAATAAATTAAACAATTTAAATTATTATCAATTCAATAATTAATTGATTTATATTTGAAGATCAAGTATAATGTCTAGCAACTTATCATGATTCTTCAAATGTTAAGAAAGTCATAAGTGGTTTTACTTAACCTTTTAGTGACTAGTTTCTTAGTGTAATTATTATCCATTCATTAAGAATGTTTAGATTTAAAATTATAGCATGAAGTATGCGTATTTTGTCAAATCATGTTAGTTCTCAACATTATAGTCATTAATTATTTGAATAAGATTTTGAAACTCTTTTCAAAAGTCATTTCGCCTTTCTTAAAGATTTCACAATCAATACTATTTGAGAATAAATGAAATATTTGTTCTATTTCATATAGGGTGATGAATTATGTCTTAATTACTTAAATATCTTCCTATATAGTTTATTTTATACCTAATGTCTGTCAATTTGTTACCCTTAATTAGGACAACGTGTGGTTAGGATCAAAGCATAACACTTCTTATATAAGATAATTTAGTAATATTAAGTATAAGGATCATTTACACAATTATCATGTGAGCTTTTCTAAAAGAAAGAACATGATTTATACTCGTCTTAACAACTTTAATTAATATTCAGTCTTGATAGAACATTGACTAGAAACATTTAGGAACAATGTTTTGATGTAATGAAAATCTCATAATTATAACAACTTTGTAATTTTCATTGCAAAATATTTTTTTCTCATGAATTTTATCTTTACTCTAGATTCATAAATTAAATATTAAATTCATTAATCAAATATAAATGGATATTAAAAATAAAAAAGTCTTTATTAATAAACATGTTTTACATAAATAAAATCAGTGTCGCGTGTAATCAATCGATTGATTATATGACATATTCACCATCACCCGAGTCATTAGATTTTTGTTCTTTCTTTAAAATACACTTGCGACGCTTAAATAATTTTTGGAAAAAATAGCACAACCATGGCACACTGGAAGCCCATGTCTAAGTAGTTTCTAACAAGTAATCTATATTTTCGATTTTTTTAGCCCATTAATATATTGTTCCAAGTTAAAAAGATACAAACATGATATACAGTGAGAAGAGCATTATAATCCATAACTCGTAGGTGGAGCATAAGAAAACTACTATGAAGAAATCTATGCTTAACTTAGCGAAATATTATGCTAATTTTGTAGTTAGAAACTATATGCATTTTTACTTTAAAGATAAAAAGAATATGTTAAACACCAAGCTTCTTCCACATTTGGGTGCACCTCAAAAGTCTTTTTTTTTTAAAAATAATAATAATAATAATTAAAAGTCCATGGCAAGCAAGAGTGCAATCACAGGCGATTAGCTCAATCTAGAATAAACCCTTCTACGCGCTCACATCCAGCACTTTTGCTTAACTTGGAAAAGTGGGTCGCAGCACTACTCCTTTATGGGTGGTTGCCACGACTATTAACTGACAAGACACCGACCTTTCTTATGTGAAAATTATCGTCTGCAAGAAATATAGCAAAGTCGTCTTCCCATTATGGAAACTACGTTACCATCCATCTCTCTTCATAAATGGAAAATCTTCCCTTTTTTCGAAGAATCTATTCACTTTTAACATGCACCGTGATGAGAGGTAAAAAAAAAAAAAAAAGCTTCGTCGATAGCGTCTGTCTTACCATGGATTCTATACCCAGGAAATTAATAACAATTCTTTTCTTTTTATTAATTTGATTTCCACCCATTAACTAGAACAACCTGGATGTATCCTCTCCTTAATCAAGGATGGCAAGAAGGGCTCTTCATAACGTTTTTAACAGGAACGAATATCCTAGGCTGGCTCCAAAAACATCTACCATCATTCATGGCAAGAAAGTAAAGATTGATAAGTAAGTAAAAGAAATAGCTACATTATGAAAAAAAGAGAGCCAAGCATCCAAATTCTGTGCATGAATCATGATCCTACTCGCAGATCATGCCTTTCACGTTTAGGCCTCTGATTCTTCAATGTCATGTTGCTGCCCTTAAAGTTCCCACTTGCTTATAAAGCAGACCAGTGGCCACAGATGATTGCTTTTGGAACCACGCTGGCTTGATCCTTGCTATCTTTCCAAAGATGGGGAAGTCTTCAAAAACCATCTTTAGCCTTGAAAACGATTTGAGTTTGACAATTCAAATCAAGATAGCTAGCAGCCTACCACTTACGTTAAACGCTGTCAAAGAAACACTAAACTCTCTCAATTTTTCTTAACAACCAATCAAATACAAGTACGTTTTGCAGTTCAACTGCGGTGGACGAACGCAATCTGCTTTGGTAAACTAATTAAAACTCTACTAGCTCTGACTATCCTTTTTTGGGAACGTGTAAGCAAACGTCCCACATAGACTAATTTTATGCATTTAGGTGATAAACACGACAATTACCCATGGTTTCCATGGATGAACAAAACTTAAATCAATCAAACAATTGATCATAAACCTTAAGCCTAGCAGGACTTCACTTCCCTCAAGTGCTGCCATAATTGCATGCTTTCAAATATCTACTGCAAATTTATACTACAACCTAGCACTACAAGAGATTGAACTAGAATGTATTGTATTCCAAAAGTTTAAGCAATTAAGAATATTGTTTAGTTTAACAAAAACAAAACATGCTAAACAAGAGAATATTTCAAGAAAAGCCAAGAGTTCATAAAAACATAAATTTATAAACATGCAAAATAAAAAACTTATGACAAACATGCTTTCAATACAAATATAATAATAGAATTCTAGCATGCATCCTAAGCATATATTCAAACTTGTAATTAATATCAATTAAAACAAAGGAGGGTACTTGATGAAACACTTTAAAGTAATTAAACTTGTTGTTGTCAAGGATAAATTCTTTGTTCTTAAGACTTTATTATTCCTTACTTGTGCAACTAGGATGTTTGTAATACATCTCTCAAGATTCTAACTCCACCAACTTAGTTTAGATGCACTTCTAAATTAACAAGGTCTTTGAACTAAAGATTATGTAACTCAAATATCTCTCAACAATGTGAACCTAAGCTCTAGATACGGGAAAAAAACTAAAGCATAAAAAGAGAAGGAAAAACACTAAAATAAGGTGAGGAAGTGTGTAAAAATCTGGAAAAAAAATAAACTTATATAAAACTCTCCTTCACCCCATTTTTATAATAGATTTTAGAAGCTAAAAAGTTGAAGAATTAATTCTGGTAATAATGAGAATTAATTCACATTATTATCAATCTTTGATTAACCACCATAAATCAATGATTAAATTTGAACATAATGGTCATAAATCTAATTTTTTTGAGTTGACAAAACTATTTAGATTTGCAAAAAAAAGCTTCTAGAACAGACAGTTAACATTCATGGGCTATAATGAACAAATAATGGGCTGGAAGAAATAGTTCTTCATGGACCAGACCTAAGTCCAGATTTTAAAAGGCATCAAAATATTATTTTTCAATAAACCCAAACTCAAACCCAGGCCCGACCTAAAAATCCATAGCAAGTGTGTGGATTCAAGCCTAAATTCCACTTTGCTTAAAACATCTATCTTCTAAAAGTTTTGGAGTCCTTTTAGCCCAATTTTAACTTTCTAACTTCGCACTTTATAAATACCAAGAAAGTTTTGTATCTTTTTTATGTGGGATAAAGTTCTTTTAGAGAGTTTTGGATTTTACCAAAACTTGTCAACCAATGGTTCTTTGAGATCAATTTCTTATTCACTATAATTTAATTAAATTATGTAAATGTTCCAGATTAAAGACCTTATGTTAGATATTAGATTTCAATAAAGTTTTAATCCAAAAAGTGAGTGGGCCCCACTATTAACTTGGTCTTGAATGTTTCCATTAACCATGTTTTAACAAATTTTCCAACAAACTCCCACATGAATGGAAATTGTTTAACTAATTTGAAAGCATATTGAAGATTTGTTGAGAGATACTGATTTAGTAGATTACTACATCATGATAGATAGCTTTTGGTTTTGAATATTCCTTAGTGAAATATCATTAGATTTACACAGATAAATAGTAAATGCAATGTCTTGAGCTATTCAGCCTTTTGTATACTCACATAATTCAACCAAGACAATAGTACTCATATAATTCTTTACCTAGAGATTTCGTTTGGTTCTTATTGTTGTGTTCATTTTGTCCCTAAACAACTCTTGAATTTATGAGTGCTATAAAGAATCCAAATTTTATCAAAATTCTCAAAGAAATAGTCACATTTCTCACCGATATAGGTGATTTTTGATTAAAAGTATTCTATTATAATACACAGGGTGTAACTAGATATAAAAATCATTAAGAGAACAACTCACCCTTCATCATGCTGCATCTAATACTTATTTCATCATGGAAATAAATATAAAATAATACTTTTTTAGTGTTACAGAGGTATGGTTACCATCATTACACTCTTTTATCTTTAAAGGCTTTAAATAATTTCTCTTTATAAATTATACACAAGCTCTCTTGATAAACATTTGGTTAGCGGATCCGCAATATTTTTCTTTGACTTTACATAGTCAATGAAAATAATTTTATTCAAGAACAAGTGTTTAACGATATTATATCTATGCTATATATGTCTAGACTTATTATTACACATAGTACGTTATGCCCTACTAATTTCTAACTGATTATCACAATGGTCACAAATAAATGGCACTAGTTTTGGCCAACATAAAATATCATCTAAGAAATTTCAAAGCCATTCAACTTCCTCTCTAGCTTTATCAAGAGAAATAAACTTTTATTCAATCATGGATCTTGCGATGCATATTTTTTTAGAGGATTTTCATGACAAAACTACTCCACCAAGTATGAAGACATATTCACTTAATGTCAGGCATTCAATTAACATCAATATACATTTCTAGTACCACTTGGTAACTAGTATAGTGTAGTCTATAGTTTAAGATGTACCTCAAATATTTAAGTATCTTTTGTATTGCCTTATAACAATCCATACTTGGATTACTTGTAAATCATTTAGTTTGCAAATCGAGTATACAATAGCAAGCCTTATGTCATTCATAACGTACACCAGACTTTTAATTATTTAAGAATATTCCAATAGGTTTATTCCTTTACCTCTATTCTTGGACATATGTACACTTATATCAATTGGTATTTTAACGGTGCTATGGTCACCTTTAAAAAATCTATTGAGAACTTTCTCAACATAATGGGATTGGGACAATACCAATCCATCAGATGTCCTAGAAATTTTTATTTGTAGTATGACATCCGCAAAGTATTTCATGTCAAACTTATTGGTTAATATTTTTTAGTAAACTTGATCATATAATCATTGCTGTCTAAAATTATTATATCATCCACATAAAGACAAATAATATCACAAGCCTTTATTTGAGTTTTTCATATAAACAAAATTTTCAAGTTCATTGACTTTAAACTTGATATGATCCAAACTACACCAAAGAATTCAATAGAAGTCCTAGATGGGCTAATTACAAGATCAAGGGCAAAGAAGCTCGAAAATGCATTTAATGGGCTTATTTAGAGTATTTGGGTGAAGGTAAATTTCAAGAATACCATAACTTTATCAGTGATGATTAGATCTTAGTCAACCTAATTTATGCACAAAAGGGGTATAATCCATCTACTTCACGGGCTTAATTAATTTTGGTATCATGGGCTATCCATAGAGGGAGCGACAACTATAAGATTATGTATTTTCATGTGTTTTATGAATTTCAAACTATGAGAGAATTCCTTATTCTATGTGGAAACATAGGAGAATAAGAAAGAAGTAATTCCAAAAGTTTTCCTTAATTGTTTTGGATTATAAAAGGGCGAGATACTTTAGGGTTTATTTTAATTTTGGTTGATGTTAACTCATTATGTCAACTAAGGTTTATTTTATCTCAAGTATAAATATTATTTTGTAAGACAATACTTTTTTAGGTTGATTAATACATTATTGCCACATCTATTGTGTGTGTGAGAGAGAAAATCTCTTGTTTTGGTTCTTCAATGAACTAATCTGACTTATTAAAGTGTTAACCAAGCTTCATGATGTCTTCCATACTATTCATTCTTGCCCCTAAATAGACATTGGGTGGGGGTTCAGTTTCTATAGTCTTAGTATCTTGGTACAAGTTATCGTTGTGTCTAGCTCAATCACAAGCATGAATTTAGATTTCTTGGGAGAAGTTGATTTAATTATGGTTTTTTGATCTTTATGTTCACAGGGTCCATATCAATTGGTATCAAAGTAAGACTCTAAAATCAAGTTATATTCCTTTATCTTTTGGTTTTCGTGTTATTTTATCGTTGTCATCATCTAAAACCTAGTTGTAAAATAAGTTAAAAAAAAGAAAGATTATTTGTGATATGGTTGTTCCCAATTACAAAAAAAAAAAACAAAGATCAAATAAAAAAATCATAAAAGAAATGATTAAGGTGTAGCTATAAATTAGAATTTTTATCAAATCTTGGATTCGACAACTCAAATATAAAAATTCTTTATTTTTGGGATATCTTAGTGTCATATCTTGATTTTGGGATTATTTAGACATTATTTGTGAGATATCTCTAAAAATACAACAAAAACATTTATAATGGGTAGTTTTCCATCAATATTTTTCTTTCTTTGTTAGTTTTAGCTAAACTAAAAAAAAAGGAATATTATATTTACTTAGCTTAAGTTATTTGAGTATTATTTCATTATTTTTTTTCTAATTTTATAATTGTTTTTATGCGCCTTTATATCATTCTCATTTCGCATGAATTCTCTTTGCAATTTGTGATTTTGTATTTGCGGTTTCATATTGATAATTTTTGGTTTTTTTTATTGCTTCTTGAGTTTATATGTTATTTTGGATTGCTCCTTTAACTTGATATTTTTTCTATTTTGTTGTGAATTAGGTCCTTAAAGAATTGAAGTTTTCTAGATTGAGTGGTAAAAGGTGAAAAGTGAGTTTATTACAGCGAAAGGCTAAAAATTTATGTGAAACACAATAGCAATGACATCTATTGACTGTAAACACGTGAGGAAATGTGTGAGGATATATTTTGCTTGCTATTAACATGATTTTCAAATCTGAGGATCATCACCATCAAATGATAAGAATAATTATTAATAGGGTTATTTAGCTATGTAATAATATTAAATATGATAAACTTGAGGTTTGAAGAGGTTATGAATAGGATGGTTGGATTGAGAATCAAAGTAGTTATCCTTTAAGATAGGCCAGTCTATAGAGTTACTGAGGATATAAGGCCTATGGGATAAGTTATTTCATCTTTAGAAGAGTTTATAGCCCAAAATACAGATGAGGAGGCCAAGGATTTTGATCATGAACATGGTATTAGAATTCAGCAGCCTAAGACCTGCAGAAATATAGGAGTTTGACCATATGATTATTTTGTCCGTAAAAGATCATATATGGAGGATGGATTTTGTGCTGGTTTGGATAAAATTTCAGGGAGTATTAAGATGGAGATTTTAGCTTTTTAGGGGAAAACAATCCTGAAGCATATTTGAAATGGAAGAAGAAAGTAGATTTGATCTTTGATTGTGACCATTATTATGAGAAAAAGATGATAAAACTTGTTATTGAGTTTACTGATTATGATATTATTTGGTGGGATAAAATTGTATTAAAAAGAAGAAGAAATAGATAGAGACTTATAGAGAATTCAGATGAGGTGAAAACAATAATGAGAAAAAGATTTCTTCCTAGATATTATTATAGATGAAATTATTTTTTAATCCTGAATCATATTTGAAATGGGAGAAGAAAGTAGATTTGATCTTTGATTGTCACCATTATTAAGAGGAAAAGAAGATAAATGAGTTTATTAACTATGATATTATTTGGTGGAATAAGATTGTATTACGGAGAAAAAGAAATAGATAGAGACTTATAAAGAATTGAGATGAGGTGAAAACAATCATGAGAAAAAGGTTTCTTCATAGACATTATTTATAAGAAATTATTTTTGAGATTGTAGAGTTTAACTTAAAGGTCTAAGAGTATAAAGGAGATACAAATTTTAATTATTAGAGCTAATTTTATAGAGGATATAGAGACTATAATGACAAAAATTTTGAATGGATTGAATAGAGAGATAACTAATGTGGTTGAATTTAGCTTTACATTGAGTTGGAAGATATGACTCAAATGGCTACCAAGGTAGAGAGATAGTTGAAAAGAAAGAGCAATACGCATTAAGAAGGTAAGTCAATTTTGTTTTAGCTTGATTGCTAAATTATAGAAAGGAGAGGGTTGCTCCATCAAATCCAAATACAACAGGAAACAAAGCTTAACCTTCTAAAGTTATAAAGAAGGATTCAACCATTGTTGTCCAAGATAAAACCAAAACTTAAACTAATTGTAAACATGATACTAAGTATTTAAGGTGTTTGGGTAATGGACACACGATTTCGCAGTATCCAAACAAAATGGTTATGGTTATGAGAGAGCATAAGGAGATTGAATTCAAAAGTGACACATCAAAGGAGGATAAGATGCCATAACTTAAGGATTATAGTAATGTTGTCTATCCAATTGATGGAGAGATTTATGATTAAAAGATGACTCAATGTTTAGATTAAGGATGATGACTGTCGCAAGGTGACGTAAAATGACGCGCTAGCCTCTTGAGAGGTATTGTTGGAAAGGAAAGGGTTTTAGGTATAATCATAAAATTATGATTATAAAGTTCAGGAGTCGTCACCTAGTATTATAGTTACTAGAAAACCTATGGTCTACGAGAGTCTAGGTAAGAGACTAGTTGTACAAGGAGAAGACGTATCACCCCTTGTGCACCCTACCTAAGGTAAGTTGCATTGTTGTTTAATTGTTTTTCTAGGTCACTCTTCTATCCATTGGTTTTTTTAGGTCCAAGACAGATCTCTCTTTGTGAGAGAGTCTCTACTTTATTGGGTGAGATCCTAATCATTCTAAATTCAAAGTTATAGCATCACATATATTTCTTAACTAATTCCTAACATTCCAAATAGAATAATTGTTATGGGTTTTTTGTATTTTACTCAAACCCCAATGGATAATCATAAACTGGTTATGATATCAATTTTTTTAAAAAACAAGGCATGATAAAAATACTGTGATTTTTATCTTTGAAAAAATATGCTTGGAAAACTTTTAGGATTTGACCGTTTGCAAAAATAAACATTTTTTTAAATGAAAATTTATTTTCATTAAATTTTTTTATTTTTCTTGTATTTTTTTAAGTTTCATAGGAAGTCGGATATTTTTAATAATGGATCTGTATTTTATAATATAAATTTACAGCCTGATATTATACAAAATTGTTAGAAAACACATATGAGGGAGGGGCCCATAAATATTTTTAAAATGACTCTTGAAAATTTTGATTTTTTTATATTATTATATTATTACTAAATATATTGGGTTGGGACGGCCCAACCATCTAGGCTAGACTCAGCCGAGTTGGGTTGGGCCGACAGTGGCCCAACAAACCTAGCCTTTTTATTTATTTTATAAATATGAGTTGGGTTGGACCTGGCCCATCCTTTCCCAGCCCACATGGTTGTTTGCCCGACCTAGCAACCATATTAATTAATTTACCTTTTTTCGTGCAAAATGAATTCTCATTCTGTATGTAGTGGCAAGTCTTGTGGCAAGGGGAGAAGAGTTACACCTAGAGTAGGGGGTCGTGGTTAGTGGTCCTACTAGTGATGCATGGCATGGCTGGAGGTGGTGAAGTCAGCGGTTAGTGTTGGTTACTAGATGTGGCGTTGGTGGAAGAAAAGCCTGCGATGAAAAGAACAAAAAAAAATTACAATGATAATTCCTTACATGAAGGTGGCTAGCTGGTGCTCGTATTGGCAGCTCGTGGTGGAGGTGTCGAGGGAGAAGCAAGCGGTAAGGTGGTTAGTTACTGTAGAGGCCAAGGTCATCATGGCAAAGGAGGAGAAAAGTGATAATGGCAGAAAAACTTGGGGGAAAGCTATTTTTTTTTTCAATTTTACATCCGATTTTCTTCCCCTTTAAGCCACGAAATTTACCCCTATTTATAATGGTGGAAGATGAATACTTCATCTTTAATAGTGCCAAATCTTGATCCTTGATTCAACTTGAAAGGATCTCAACCATTGGCTTAAAGTTGTAATTATGGCTTGAAAAAGTTGTTGTAGAAGGGTTGGTCGAGTTGGTCATTTTAGGGCGACACTATAGCCGCTGTGGTGTCAATTGGCCAGAAAAGACCATACTAAGGTGTAGTTAGATGTAGGTCATTGTTTGCGTGCAAGTTTTGTCAAATTTTGTGTAGAAATGAAGCATTAAATGCCCTGAAGATGAGGCCAGTCGAGCATCCTTTTCAGATGAAAATTAAAAAAGAAGATGAATAGTAACCATAACGGCATTGTTTTGGTTAAAGTTAATTTAGTCATTTGATTTGTGATTTCTCTCAATTACACCCTTAATTGGCTTTAAAATTTCAATTTTGTGCAATTTTACCCAGACAAACTTACAACTTTGGATTTCTTCAATTTAGTTCCTAATTGACCATTAAACTTTCAAATCTCTTGAATTTCACCCTTGATTTCATTGAATTTTGTCTCTATAGTTAAGTGTTTTTTTTAAATGATCATTAGCTGTGAATTTCTTTAATTTAGCTCTTAATTGACTCCAAAACTTTAATTTTGTTGAAATTTTACCTCTGATTTAAACTAATTGACTTTGTAAAAATTAAGTTTGGTCTCCTAAAATTTTAATTTTCTCAATTAAGCTCAAAATGGGCTCCCAAACCTAATTGTTTCACCAATTAAGCCCCTAATAAAATTAATTTGACTTATTTAAAGTATAATTAAGTACTTGCACCTAATTAAATCCTTCAATTGAACCTAAATTAATTCTTAAATATAATTAAACTTTAATTTGGCCCAATATTAAATCAAATTGACCCACTAAAAATCTAATTATGTCCCTAGGTTTAATATTTATGCAGATTCGTCCAAAAATTATTTAATTTGACTTGGAATCTGCATTGTCTCTCTAGTTTTTGGTAAAATATGGTACAATCATGCTCCCGATTCTATTCAAAATTGTAGATTAATTTTTTTCTTGATTTTGCTAAAATGTCAGTCTCTTTGCTATTATTATTTTATTTTATTTTATTGGAAAGAAAAAAAAAGATGAATTTGAGAAATAATCCAGAAATGAGTTATGACAGTGATATAAAGCAACAAAGAAAAAACGTATTCCATACTAGATGCCACATAACTAACAAGGTATGTTATACGATTATTGATAGTGAAAGTTATGTTAATGTTGCCCTTGTTCTATAAACATTCCTTTTTTTTCATAGAGTACAAATTTATCACATTTAAAGACTAACTTATAACTATTTTTGCTCAACAATGATCCAAACATTAATTTTATCTTAATGTCAACCACATGAAACACATTATTAAGGGTTAGAAGTTTTTTGAAAGTCTTCTTTAACATGATCTTCTCAACACATAGTACCTTAGAGGTTGATGAATTCTTTATGTACACGTGTTCACCATCCACTTCTTTATAAATGGAGACAATCACTTTCTCGATACATACATTTCAAGTTATGCTAGTGTCAACCCACCATTGCTCAAGATATTTTTAAAAAATAATTAGATTGACTTCGAAAACAACAACAACAACAACA
>Ga0325411_1005373_pt1 | contig 14184 bp, 5 predicted proteins | sample PopdelMetagenome_13_FD_206181 | JGI IMG/M metagenome (GOLD analysis project Ga0325411, IMG submission 206181) | Populus deltoides microbial communities from Bellville, Georgia, United States - Xylem-PdIQD-R4 | ecosystem: Host-associated > Plants > Phyllosphere > Stem > Wood/Secondary xylem... | reverse complement strand
CTTGGGAGACAATTTACTTTATTCTCGATTTCTGATAAAAGATGGGGAGTGAATATCTAATCCACACACGATCATGTACGCACCAGGGAACATGCCCATGTGATGCCGGGTTTATAATATATTTGTGTATTATTATGAATTTATATAAAAAAATTATTACCATTCATAATATTTTAAAAGAAAAAACTACAAAGTTATATTTTTAACCAATTTAATATTAAAAAAATTAATAAAAACAATTATAAAAAAAAACACAAGAAAAATGAAAAAAAAAGACAATTTTGAAAGAAAAAAAGAAAAAAACAAAAAAAAAAAAACATGTGAAGAAAGTTAAAGCTAAATTTTCAACCAACTCAATATTAAAATCATTTAAGAAAACACTGTAGTAATCTATAGTATTTTGCAAAAAAATATACAATTATATTTCTCAACCAGCTGAATATTTAAAAAAAATCAACAAAGATAATTTTGACAAATATAAAAAAATAAAAGGAAAAAAAATATGCAAGGAAACACTATAACAATCTATAGTGTTTCATGAGAAAATCTATAGTTGTAATTTTTAACCAACTCAATATTAAAAGCAATAAAAACGACAAAGACAATTTAAAAAAACAACATAAAAAAATCATACAGGAAAACACTGTAGCAATCAACGATGTTTTAAGGAAAAAAAGCTAAATTGTCAACCGGCTCAATATGAAAAAAATAAATTTGACAAAAACATATTTGGAAAAAAAACATCGATTAAAAAAACATGTGGGGAAACACTGTAGTTAGACAAAAATCATGTGGAAAAACATTATAGCAATTTACAATGTTTTAAATAACTACAAAGCTAAATTCTCAATCAGTTTAATATGAAAAAAATAAAATCGACAAAGATAATTCTGAAAAAAAATTATTTAATAAAAAATCATGTAGAGAAATACTGCAGCAATCTAGTGTTTTAAATAAAAAAAATTAAAAAACTAAATTCTCAATCAGCTTAATAGTAAAAAAAAATAATTATGAAAAAAAAGAAAATATAAAGAAGAAGACAATTTTGAAAAAAAAAACGTGGAAAAAACTAAAGTTAAAGCTAAATTCTCAACTAACTCAATATTAAAAAAAAATTCGACAAAGATAATTTAAAAAAAAAAACATGTGAGAGAAACACTGCAGCCAAACAAAAACCATGTAAAGGAAACATGTAGCAATCCATAGTGTTTTTTTTTGTTGAAAAAAGCTACAAAGCTAAGTTCTCAACCCGCTCAATATATAAAAAAACCGACAAAGACTATTTAAAAAAAAAATTCAATTCTGGGTAAAAAAAATGAAAAAAAAAACATGTAAAAAAAAGGAAACAAAAACGAACAAAAAAAACACGTTGGGAAAGCTATAGTGTTTTAAAGAAAAAAACTAAAAAATAAAATTTTCAACCAGCTCAATAGTAAAAAAATAAAATCAACAAAAATAATTCTGAAAAAAACAAAACAAAAAAAATGAAAATATGTAAAAAATGAAAATTTTGGAAAAAAAGAAAAACAAATAAAAAAAAAAACATGTGGGGAAAGCTAAATCTAAATTATCAGCCAGCTCAATATTAAAAAAATAAATTCGATAAAGATAATTTAAAAAAAAAAATATGTGGGGAAACATTGCAGCAAAACTAAAACTATATAGGGGAAATACTGTAACAATTCATATTGTTTTTTTTTTAAAAAAAAACTACAAAGCTAAATTCTCAACCAACTTTATATAAAAAAAATAAAATCTACAAAGATCATTTTGAAAAAAAAAATCATAAAAAGAAAAACAAACAATGTATGAGAATATTATAGTAATCCACAATGTTTTAAAGAAAAAACTACATGGTTAAATTTTTAACCATCTCAAAATTTAAAAACATTAGCAAAGATAATTTTGAAAAAAAATTTAAAAAAAAGAAAAAAAAAAGAAGAAGAACAATTTTAGGTAAAAAAAAGGGAAAAAAACATGTAAAAAAAAAGAAGAAACAAAAGAGAAAAAAACTGCTACAGTGAAAAACCTACAAGTTTTAGAGTATTTATTAATTTTTCTTTTCTTTTATTGTTCCATTTCTTTTCCTTTCGTGGTTGCAATACTTTGCCAGGCTCAAGACTCAAGTCAGGCCTGTTTTTGATAATTTAATATATAGTGTTTTTTTCTAAAGAATATCCTAAAATTAAAATAATATCTTTTTAAGATTCGTTTTATTTTTAATATTAATATAATATCTTTTCATTAAAATTAGTTTAAAGAGTATAATAAACTATAAAAACAAATAGTTTCTTCATCTTAGATTGATGATCATCAATTTAATTTTTTATTTAAAAAAACTAAAATAATATTATTTTAATAAAAAAAATAAGTTTTTCAATAATTTGACCTACACTAGGTCTTATAACTTAGGTGTTGTATGGCTGCTCTTCCATAAATAAAATAAATCTTTGATTTTGTTTTTGAAAAATTAAATATGCAGAGGTAAAATATAATCTATAAATAGATATATAAAAGAATAAAGAAACCTAAGCATACATAAAAATAATAAATAACCAAGAACCCAATACCAAAGAAAGAAAACATATGTTAACAAACTCTTTTAACAATGATCATCTCAGCATATTGTATCCTCTAACCTAGTTGAATATTATCTCAATTATAAACTTTAACTAACTTAGAATCACCTACCTGAGATGTTAATCATCAAGATTTGTCTCGACAGAACAAGAGTATAAATGAGATGAAGAGAAAAAAATATTTCCACCATCAAGAAAAATACCTACACCCATTTCTCAACCGCCCTAGAGTTTACCTAGTTCTCCCAAATCACCCTATCAAATTGACATAAATTGTCACATTATAATGTCGCTAGGACTCCAAGAAATTAAGGAAAAAGAATTGAAAAATAGGATTCACCTTCTAATAATTAGAAGAAACTATGAATCCTAAAGATTAGCACTAATTCCAACGATTCAGGTAATGGGTTAATTATGTCTAAGTGAAGAGCGATGTCACTCTTACTACATCCTTTCTTACAAAATGTTATATTTACTATATGTTTTTCTCATAAATTTATCTTTTTTATTGTCTTTAATTATCCTAATTATTTTTAGCTTATTTTCAATTTATATTTTGATTTGATTTCTAATTGTTTTGTGGAAAATTTAGCATCAGTCTTAAAAAATAATAGACTCATTGATTAGACCATTTACGAGTATTCTAACGTCTGTCCCTTAAACATGATACTTGTCTTTCACAGAAATTTTGATATAAGTCTTTTAAAGAAGAAAACTTATCAAAGGAATCCATTCATGAAAAACTCTATGTTGGTCCCTTAAAAAAAAAACATAGTAGACCTAACCGATATTGGATCCTTGAAAAAAAAAACTTATAAAAAAGGTCCTTTAAAGATCTAAACTTCAAAATTCTAGATTAAAAACTTCAAATTTTATTCATACCAATTATGAAAAAAAACATAGATGAATAATTTTATAATAGGGAAGGGTATCTAGCAAATTAACAACATAGTAGACCGAAAGTTACATGACTTAAAAAATTTTATTCTAGTTTGGCTGTAACGCTCTAGAATTCTCCATGTAATTTTGACACTTCTAATCAACCTGCATGTGTAAAATGAGGTTTTTTTTTTAAGAACTTTTAAACATTTTAAATCAATTCCAATGTTAAATATAATGTACATTACACATTCATAATTTTTCATCCCATGAAAGTTTTCTTTTCTTTCTTTTCTTTTTTTTCTTAACAAAATTTTAACAAAGTTTTCCTTAAGTATGAACTTTACTAAAATTTTCATTTCACCTTGTAATACCTCCAATGACAACACCCATAATCTAGACATCACAGTTCACCATCTCAAATTGACAAGCAACTTATGGTATGTTATATAAGCCATTATGCCCAATAATTTATTTAGGATTTCAAGATTTCTACAATATTCAACTAATTTCATATCCTTACATAAATTATTCTTTTTATTATATAAAATCCATAACTCATTTGGTGTAATTATATACATTAAATTTACTTATAAAATTATATAATAAATTTATTAATTTATACCTAAGTATGATAAAATAAAATGGGATTCATGATTTTTGGATAAACTTCACATTATCGATACTTTTTTGGTTACTTTAATATAAATTATTCATTAAGCATATTTTCATATTCATTCTCCCTATTAAATATCTCTTTCTTAGTATTGTAGTTCTACTATTCTTTAACATTTCCATCATTTCAAGATCTTATTAATACATTTCTATTCTCTCAAATCACTTATTCTTTGAGAGAATCATATCATCATTTTCGTGACTAGATTTAGATTGTCATATTTATATAATTATGGGCCATTATGGTAACTATAATTCCCATATTACAATCCAGTTGTATTGTCATTCATTCCAAAACAACAATTGTCTCTATTAATGATTTATTCTTAATTTTTAAGATTCATTAGTCCATTTAATATGTGTATTACATGCTTCGTTTTATTCTAGATTCATTACTCTATCTAACAATCATAGCTCATACTTTCCTTTTACTATTGGTCTATTAGTCCAATGAATTTCAAAAACTCTCTCCCCAATTCAAGTAGAATTTATTACTTCAAAGAACTACTTATTATTCAAGCTTCAAGTAAATCATTTCATCGTCATGGTTAAACATTTACTACCCTGATCTTGGGTTTTCTAAAACAAAGAATATTTTACTAATTATGATTCATACCCAACATTAATAAGACATTAAATATGGAATAACCTACCCTTTCCAGTACAACCAATTCTCCTCATAATATTATCTATGAAGTACTGGAAGTTGTTTATCATCCTTTACACATATATAAATACTAGTTCTTTATTAGTGAACACGACATCAACACTTAGCACAACTAAGTCATACCAATCGTGCATTTCTAATTTTCATATATCATCATCATTCTTATTACATGGTTACTCCTCATAAAAGTTTTAATTTTTAAGACATCTAACTTTTGATTTGATATTTATATCATTATATTACAATTATCTAAATTCACACCTTCCATTCCTTAGTTATCTATCTTTCAACTACTAAATATCAATTACACTTGTTCCTTATTTCTCATTCTTTCAGCTTTTAAGTAATAAGATTTTTCTTGGCATAACACTTAATTGATCTAACATTAGCATGGTCTCATCATAACTTAACAAATTTAATGTTATCCATGCACATCTAACTTCTTATGTATCATCATCATTCTTATTACATTATTACCCTACATAAAAACCATTATTCTTTAGATGTCTAAATTCTTATTTACTACCCATGTAAATATCTTAAGACCAATCAAACAATACTTTAATTTCTTGGTTATCTACCCTTTTAATCATTTAATTTTATAGTTTATTTTCTTAGTCAATGTGTTAGTTTAATATTTCTTGTAGTCAATCGATTGGTTACAAGTGACATTATTACATTTATGTAAATATATATTTATAATTAATAAAAACTTAATTTATCTTTAATATTCATATAATATTAGATTCATTATATTCATATAATATTATATTAATGAATCTAATATTTTATTAATGAAATTAGAGTAAAGATAAAGTCCATAGGAGAAAAATACTTTGCAAAGAAAATTATAAAGTTGTTATAATTATGAGATTCCTATTACATCATAACATTGTTCCTAAAATGTTCATAGTCGATGCTCTCTTAAATACAAGATATTCAGTAGAGTCATGGAGACTGATATATATTATGTTTTTTTCTTTATGAAAGGAAGCAGTTGTTCTCATAAGCTGAGGTATAAAAGATATCTATAACTAATATTTAGGTGTTCGTCATATAATATGTTGATACGAACCAAGTCAGGTCCGAATTTGACATTAAAATGCTTGCTGACTAGTTTTTCGAGATTGGACATATCTCTCAAACCATTTATCGGAACGAGCTAAAATTTTACAAGGAAATACTAGAAATATATGGAAATATATTTTTGTAAATGTTCAGTTCAAATGAAGTTCAGGAACATATTATTTGAAAGGGTCAAAGTTACTAGACAAATCTTATCGAATCTGCCAAACTAGACTTTTATGTACTATTTGAGACATATCTGACGCCACATGTGGAATTTCTCTGTAATTAAAGTTGGTATGGAAACTAGACATCCCAAGCTTTCCAAACATATATGTTAGGCCAGTAATTGATCAAAATGAGAGAAAACAACGTGTTTAGATTCAAGACTAGAAATTTGCCAAGAATGTGTGAAAATTAGAGATTTAGGCTATATAAAGGAATTTTGCCATGAAAACTTCCTTTTTTATTATCCTATTTTATTTATTTATTTAATATTGAATTATTATTTTTAATTTGAGTTTGTTCTGGCCCATTAGATATTATTAAGAGGTTTATTTCATTATTGGGATTATGTTAGTTGATTACTAGTTTAGACCCATTAGCTTGCAACCTAAAAGGGGTTCATTAGGGTTAGTTAGATGAGACTATATTATATTTTTTTAGTTGCAAATTTCAGTAGCAAGTTGGAGAATAAATATGATTTTTCATTTTGTTTGTTTGTGGCAAAACAACTTTTCATTGCAAGGACAAAAATCATACACTGACTTATCGAAGATTAACTGGATTCATGGTGTCATACGCATACTTGGGGTTTTTAGATACAAGGTTATCTTTAGGTCCAAGTTTTTTCCCAATACATTTGGTTTTTAGGTACAAGGTTACCTCCGGATCAAAGTTCTATCAAACTTGATTTTCGACTTTTCGAGTTGTTATCTACTTTATTGGCGGTTACTTGACTACATAATCAAGAGATTCATATCAGTTGGTATCAGAGCTAGGCTCTAAAAGTCAGGTTATATCCTTTATTTTCTTCTTGTTAGTTTCAGTTTCCTTAGTTTTAGCTGTCTTTGATTCAATTTTTTTATTATTTCATGTCTAGAGCTTACTAGTATGCATATAGGGATTCTTAAAAAAAAAAGGGTGTTATTATTGTTTGTTATTGTCTTAAAATATACCAGTATCATAAAGAGTAAAAAATAAAAAGAAAAGAATGTTTAAAAGTTATTTTTGTCGAATTTGCCACAATACACAAATAAGGGATAATTTGGATCAAACCAATTCATAAAATTCCCAAATTGTTTATGCTGGTTCTAGGAGTCCTAATATCACCCATTATAAACTTTTAGTTCATTTGGAGATTGTTTACTATAGTAAACAAGGTTAGGATTAAAATTTATCATAATAAGTTAGATTCGTATCAGAAGGGAATTTTGGGTCAAATAAATTTATAAAATTCTTAAATTTTATATACAAGGTTTTAAGGTTGTAATCGCACCTAATATAAAATTTGAGGTCATTTGGAGTTTGTTTTCTAAAACAACTAATTTCAGGATACAAGTAGTTCTACTAATGAAGTCATAAAAGAAACTCCACATAGAAAAAGGATTTTTCATGAACTACGATCATAAGACAAGATGAGGAGGCTTGATATGGGTCTTATGTCTAAGCTTACTTATTATTGGGTTTGATCGGTGACTTAAATTTTTTCTAAAAAATAAGTCCTTTATAAAACGAATGACTCTTTAATGATTAAATCAGTAGTTATATGAGATAAAAAAAAATATACAAGAAAATTGAGAGAAAATATAAGTGTAAAGAAGTGTCAAGTCTAAGAAAAATGTGACTTATTCTATTTACTTTGTGATCCAAGGTATTTATAAAACTTGGTTACATTAGCTAACATCAGAAGTTGCATGAAAATATATTAGTAAAAATATTAGTACCCATCATTGGATGTAGTGTCTAACATATCATTGGTGAATGTTAGTGACAAGTTGGCTAGAAACAATCATTAATCAAGAAAAAAGGCGTCTGATTGCATTGAATGTGATGCATGTTTACACTATTCAACCATTAACTTAGAAAAGGTTGTGCTAACCTTGTATAAATGATGTACTTACAAAGAATATATCAATAAATCACAAAACAATTACATGTATGGATGGTGCATGACACCACATTTTAACTCCTTAGAACTTGAAAAAAGTATATATAGATGTGTGCCAGGAGCTAAGAGTTTTTCATGGTATTGGATCAGAACCCAAAGCACTTTTCAGGCTAACAGTTGGAAAGAAAAAGGAGAGGGGATCCATGTTCGGGTTGTTGGCCTAAATGAATGACTACAGGGTAGTCAGTTTAGGTTGTGGCTCTCTCTCTCTCTTTGATTTTTTTTTAAAGCTTTTTCTCTTGAATTTTTTTTTCTTGTATCATCTATATGGGTTGCTAAACATTATCCATGTTTATCCTTTGTCCATATACATTACATTATATAGTTTTATTAATTTGATTGTCAGGTTATTAAAAAACATAAATAATTGCTTTAATTATTTTTATTTTATTTACAATGACATATTAAAAAGCACAATGAGGTAAAAGAAAGAATATGATGAAAATAAAAACAATAGAATAATTGTAGAAAATGAGAGAAAAAATATAAAAAATATAAAAGAAAAATATAACATGGTCAATATTAATGCTTTGCTTTAATGATATTTATTTATTCTTTATTGTAAAATATTCATTTGAAGCTAACTTGGTTGCAATTTATTTGCATATAATTTGTATCTATGAATTTGTTCTTCTATTTAGCATAAGCCAATATTTTCTCGTATTATTCTTACCTAAATAAAAATCTAATTAGGATTTCTTAGTTAAAACTTTTTTTTTCAATTTATTTTTTTCAATTTATTGTTTATTTACCATAATATCTACAACTTGTTATATATTTTTTTTTATTACTTTTCTTAGCATAATTATTATTTTTATATTAGTTTCTACTTAGCTTTTATTTATTAAAATCTAGTTTTATTGCTTGAAACCCCATAAGTTAACTCATTGGTTTCAATAATATAACTAGAATATATATCCTATTTGATTATAAGATACTTATTCTCTCATTAACAAGTCAAATTCCAAGTATTATCTATAATTATTTAATGGAATAATTTATTGACAAAACTATGATGTTTCAAATGTCCCACCTCACCTTCTTAATGAAGTTTATCACTAAATTTAAGTTAACGACACATCTAAGTAGGAGTTGTAAATTCATCAATTTATTTTTATCCAATAAGAAGTTAATAACTTCTATATGACAAACTTAACTATTTGCAATAAATTTCCATCTCATCTTTTTATTTTGTTTAGTACTTAAACATGACATATTTGAATAGAAATCTCAACTGATGAGGTTGGAAAAATCTATAGCATCCTTAACTAAAAAAGACTTGAAAACAAGAAAAATCCCTTAAAATAAAAAAGGATCTCCCAATACTTGAATTTGCTTGCATGTAGAGGAAAAGAGTCAAGGTTGTACATATATAAATTTAAATCTATATGCTTAACATATATTTATAAACAATTTTGTTAATCCACTTGTTACCAATCATTTTGGATTCCTCGGAGAAAAAAGACTAAGAGAACTAATAGTCTACTATAAATATTTGATGTTGATGGCATAAGCTTTATTAGTTGTAAAAAGTAACCTAGACCTAGTTTTGAGAGCACCGAGTGTCTAGGACACATACTATTTAATCAAATATTTTTAAATTTGTGGTTAGGAAAAAAAAATGGTTTGTGTAATGATTGATTGACCTGCAAAAGAGAAGTGAAAAATAAGTAAAATTAAAATCAAAATAGGAGGAAAATAAACAAGGAGCTAATGTTCAAAATAAAAAAAGGGATCAAAATAAAATTAAGTTACTTGGGGACCAAGAAACTAAAAAGAAGATAAAATTTATAGGCTATAAATACATAAGTGAATAGTAGAGAAAGACCCATCACACAAAACAAACTATTCATCATATTTTCCACTAAAAACCTAACCACCATAAATAGAGAGAGAATACGCTAAAAAAAGAGGGGAAAAAAAAAGAGAGAAAAGAGGGGACTATACATCATCTTCCCCCTTATACTCTTCCAAAACCCTAAAACCTAAGCCACCAAAGATGAGAGCCACCATAATTGTTTTTTGAGAGAATACGAGCTAAAATATGGAGAAATAAACCCTAAAAAAACACTATTCATCTTCTACTACCTTTTCCAACAAAAAAACCTAGCCTTATCTTTCTCTTTTCAAAACCAAAACTTCCTCTTTAATCTCTCTCACCTCTTACCTATATATATTACAAAACCACCATCATTATCTTGATCTCAAAACCCTCTATAAAACCCCTTAATCAATTGAAATTGATGACCCCTGCATCGTCGCAGATCGAGGAGAGAGAGAAACAACCACCAAAACTTATCTCTCTGATTTGTCTCTCCTTAAACCTCTAAACAAGATAAGATCACTGCCATTTTTCTCCTTTTGATGAGTAATACAAACCATATAAGCCTTATAATCCAATGACCTTTGTGTGAGTAACTAGAGAGAGAGAAAAAAAGGACAACAGTGAAATAACCATAACCACCTGACCTTTAAGGCGTTAGTTCTCCCTCACCAGTCAGTGGTGACTTACAAGCCCTTCCACGCATTAAGCAATTATGGGTGGTGCATGGAATGACGCACCAAACATGACAACCTCTATTAAAACATGACTGCCACATGCCAACACTGTTTCTTTTGATCCAGTATTGTTTTGCAACTATTTTAGTCTTTTTTGGTCCTCCTCAACCACCTATAGAAGGTCTATTTTGAATCTTAAATATCTTTTAAATAATTATCTTGTTTATTGTTGGTTTTGATGTGTTTTGTGATGAGATTTTAAGATTGAGCAATGTTTATTAGATTGATGCTAATGTTTGAATGTATTTGATTGAACCTCTTAATTTTGCATTTTGTTTTCTTTCAAGTCCCAAAGAAGTCGTATATGGTTCCTACAAAATACCTAAACATATTTAAATACAATATCAAGTTAACTTGAATTTTAAAAAAGTCAATAAATTGATAATCAACCATCAATAAATATGAAATTCAACAGAAACATGTTTTTACAATCACGGACAAAATATATTGTTTCCTGAAAAATAGGGATCAAATTATAATTTTACAATATTCAGGGACTAAATTGGAAATATCATAAATCAATGGTTGAATTGGAATTCTTCATCTTTAACACAACAATCAGTTTTTTCTAGAATCCCAAAATATGTTTCAAGGGTAAAATTGTAAATTTTCTAAAGTTCAGGGACTAAACTGTAATTTTTTCAAATCAAGGATTGAAGTATAATTTTTATCATCTTCGAAATCATAACTAGATTTTCTAGAATTCAATACTATTTTTTATTAAGATTTCTTATCCCTAATACATCAATCAAACCAAATGAATCTCAAATCAATATTCCTAACAAAACTATACAAAATCAATCAATCAATCAATTTATTACCCATAATAATTAATTCATTAAACTTAAAAACATAAACTTCAACTCTTCATCAATATAAACAATTAAAAATCATAATTAACAAGAACAATCATATAGATCAAATTATGATTTTACCTATAAAACATAATTCCACCATGACCCATGATCCATCCATTTCCTTTCTCTTTTTTTCCTTCTTTCTCTCTTCCTCTTTGTCTTTTGGTTCATCTCTTCTTAGTTTTGGAGTTCTTCTTCTTGTTTTTTTACTCATATTTATATATTTATCAAATTACATGATTTTTCCAGTTTTCCTTTCAATCAATTAACAATAATATTTATGTATAAAAGAGCAAAACTATCTTCCTTTATCCTAATAGAGACAAAGAATACAAAGAGGACATGAAGATTCTTGAAAGTAAAGCAAGCTAATATCTTGAACACCGACTGGATGTAGATAACCACTAGTTCATTGGCCTGCACCCCATAGTGGGTCAATATCATTTTTTTTAAAATTAAAAAAATATTAAGAGTATGAAGAATGTTTTAATAGTATTATTAAACCTAATCAAGTGGATTAATTTTTAAACCTTTAATCAACTCTTTGTCAGACCTGAGTGCTTTGGGTCTAGCAGCCATGCTAGTGCTAGACCCATGTGTTTTTTTTCTTTTAATATAGTAATTCACTTAATTGTTCTAAAAACATATTTATTTTGTATTTTCATCTTTGTCTTTTTAATCAAATATATTTTTATCTTTCATATAGTTTTTTCTTCTATTTTGGGACATTAACCACATGTATCCATAAAATTCACTCAATTGTTTTTATTAATCTCTAATTTTAGTGAAGAAATCATTTATAAAATTGCACAAATTGAGATAGTTAAAAGGACAATAAGTCTTTTACATATACAACATTTTCTTTTCCTACAACATATTGTATCAATTCAAAAATTTTCTCTTATGATCATATATTTTAAATTTTAATATATACTAATAGTTATAACGTAGAATAAACTCTACTTGTAACAAACTTTAATAATTAAATCATCCAATAACATCTCAAATTTAAAAAAGCATGAATCCTTTAAAAAACTGTCCAACACTTAGATGGAAACATAAAATTAATATTTTCATCCACAATGCATACAAAAAAGAAAAGCTTATTTTTGAAGACTTGAAATAAATCACTTAGAACTCAACATTGTTTTCCATTCTTTCCTCTTCAAATATAACAAATTTATAAAACAGGTTGTATAAACAAAATAGAGTTTGCAGTTAAGCTTTACTGCATATGAATGAAAAATCATGATTGAATAAGGCAGTGTTTATTTTTGCAATTCAATCGTGCTTTGAAAAAATTTTAAATTTTTTGACCCAAGTGTTTGGGTCTGGCAGTCATGCCTGATTTGACAAACAACAAATAAAGAGGACAAGTGTGCACTTTAGTTGTCAGGAGAGAGAGAAAAAAGGAAAAACATAAACAATCAATCACTAGCGGCAATCCAATCATTAGATGTCTACATGTGCCATACTATATGGAAAGGGGCACGTTTGCGTATCCAATTAAACAGCGAATAACTAGATTTGACCACTGGGAAGCGTCATACCCGCCTCCTTAATGGCGCGGGTGCTACCCACTCGCTGGAACGCGTAAGGAACACACGTTCGCAACTTTTCAATTAAAAAAATAACAAATATATAAAGAAAATACTAAAATGCTCATCATGATCCTCTTAATTACACAAAATACTCATGTAAAATACCAAAATAACCCCAAATGCAAAGCTTTTTTTTTTTTTTTGTCTTTTCTGAGGCTAAAAGCGTTATTTGACTGTACTTGAAAATTGAAAAAACCTGAATACCCTTGTGGAAGAAAATCAAAAAAACATTTATCTGCTCGTGAAAATATGAAAAATTAAAAATAAAATTACTATTAAAAAAATCTCTTAAATTACAATGATTTCCCTACATTATTTAACTTAAATATAAATTAAAGGAGGACTTCACTGTAAAAAAAATAGTAATAATGTTTTTTTTTTTATTTTTGCTTGTCAGTCATTTTCATAGTGTATACCTCAAGCATGTATGAAACCGACATAAGTTTCCCAAGCAAGAGGAAACGTGCATGGCTTGATATTGAGTGTGTTTGACAGTGTGGTAGCGGTTGCTTTTCAAATAGCTTTTCATGCCGAAATACATGTCAATGATTTTTTTTATTTTTTAAAAATCATTTTTGACATCAGCACATCAAAACGATCCAAAAAATACAAACCGCACTCAATTTTAGCAAAAAAAAAATTTTTAAATTTAATAAAACACAGTTATAAACACAATGCCAAATGGTGTCATTGTCAAGGACCAATTTGTACCTGATGACCTAAATTAGTCGATGTAGAAGGTATAAGGTAATAATTTTTCGGACATGAATGTTATTTATTTATGATTTTTTTTAAATTAACGTGAATGTTTGGATTAATTTACATTTATTTTGACTAATTTTATAAATTCTAAAATTAATAATTATATATAAAGTTTTAATAATTTAAAAAAAAAACTCATACTCATAATTATTAAAAATTAAATCTAAAAATTAACTAGTTAAGCTACCTCCGAAGTTTGCAGGAATGTTATTACTATGTGGATCAGTTATGCAACATGGACGCCTAATTAATACAAAGGAGCAAGGAAAGTTGCCAATGGCAAAGCAGATTGTGTTGAGCTGACCAATCAGATCTTCTAAATGCATATAACATCTCAGATAATAATTTATTGTATAATATCTTCCGAGTA
>Ga0325411_1005367_pt1 | contig 14198 bp, 5 predicted proteins | sample PopdelMetagenome_13_FD_206181 | JGI IMG/M metagenome (GOLD analysis project Ga0325411, IMG submission 206181) | Populus deltoides microbial communities from Bellville, Georgia, United States - Xylem-PdIQD-R4 | ecosystem: Host-associated > Plants > Phyllosphere > Stem > Wood/Secondary xylem... | reverse complement strand
AAAAAAATAATTTTTCAGTCAAAAAAAATTTGAGTTGGTTTATACATACAAATAAGACTCTTATTTATGCAATGAATCACGAATCAGTCCTTATTTTCTAAAAATCTCAGTGCTATCTATGAATCATTTAAGTAAATAGTTGTCTTGTTAATTAGTATAAAAGGTGTTCTTATTACATAAACATGAAAGATTTAGCGTTTTACCTGCTTAAAATGTTTGGTCAAATTCAGTGTTTGCTAGCAAAAACACCAAGCACGCACGCACTCTTGTGGATCCTGGACGTGACTGCAATTGTTGTCAACACTGTTTATTGACAGCATATTGTCAGCCAATCACCAGCACTGAGTCCAATGTTTCTGCAAGACATCATTAAGATGCGTGGAGTTATCCTCTCTTTTTTTGACATTATTGTCATATCGCGCTATCATTGAAAAAGTTCTCGTGATGGTGACAATGGTGATGGTGATTGTGATGGTAACAGTGATGCGTGTGATTCTTCTAAAAAAACTGAAGATGTCATGGTGGTAAAACTTTATTCCAAATTTAATTTGATTACAAATTTAAGCTGAATAAAAAATAAAATTGATTGGGTTAAGTTTTTAAACATCGGTTGACTAAACTAAACCCTATTAAAACTTCAAGATGAACTTTAATATCTATTTGATAAAATAAATTAAAACAATATTATTTTAATAAAAAAAATAACCTGAGTAAATCTAGAACCGATAATTTAACTCAATAACTTATTAGTTTTTTTTCTTGATAATCATAGGTGTCCGAACTAGTTTACACGCAGCTTAACTAAAACATCGAAGCCTGAGACCTACTAGTTTATTCGTTATAAACTAAGCCTGACAAATATATTTATTGCTGGTAGTAGATCGATGATTGAATTAAATTTATTAGATTTTTAAAAAAAATATTTATAATAAAATCAAAATTAACATAAATGAATCTAATCTTCATAATTAACTCAATAACCTACTACCTCACACTTTTTAGAAACCAAGTCCGACCAGCATGCTATGCTTTCTACTAGTAGTGGCTAGGATGGTGAGCCACTAAGACATAACTTTCTTTATTTTCAAAGTTGAACATTTGACTAAATAGATCAATCTTCTTCTTTTTTAGACCAATCTTGACATTATATACATGTCTTGGCTTGTTCTAAAATAAGCTAAAATGTTATTTGAATATTGGTGGATACGACAATCATAGCTCGGACAACAAGTGTTGTCACATGTGTGGCTTGTATGGTGTACAAATGCAGACCGAGAGTTAGCTTACTATTCTCAACTCAAATCCAACACTATTGTCTTTTGACCCATCAACAACAAATCTCGTCTTTGAAATTGACAAGAAAAGAAAATGTTCCTTTTATTTCAAAAAGATTATCATGTTTGATTAAAAAAATTATTAGTTCAATATCTCCTTTCGTTGTTCACACCTTCTCTCTTTGTGCACGAAAATCACCCTGCAAACAATTGAAGCTAGAGGTTAATTCTCCGTAAACCTGATTCTCGGGTATAGTAGTGGATGTTATTTTTTTATTTAAAAATATATTAAAATAATATATTTTTATTTTTAAAATTTTATTTCTGAGATCAATTAATTAAAATAATATAAAAATATAAAAAAATTTATCTTACATAAAAAACTTTTTTTTTAACAAAATAGACTTATTGGTGCTGCAGTGTCAAACATTCATTCAATCTTTTAAAGCACTAGAACACCGTGTTTTAATAATAATTATTCAACTTTACGCAAGACATTTAAGACAAGCTCAATGATTTTCCAATTGTTAAATTTCATTAATATACCTAGAGCATTTTTTTAATTATAAAACAAATAAAACATTAATATCAAATATATTTTTTTAGAAGAAAAAAAAACCCATCAATTCAGTTAGATATATCCAGCTAGCTAACAGAGGTGGGGTCACGTTCTGTGGGCCCAGCACAAGAAAAAAATTTAAAAAAAAAATACAGAACAAAAAGGTCGCTTCAATGTATAATTTTAATAAATCAGCTTTAGACGATGTAGACCGCCGGCCCCACACATTAGAATTTTAAGAGCACGATTGTTTCGTATCAGCTATGTGGTCATGTTGTCGGGCGTTAGGCATCGCGCGATGTTGCTCCCCTTGCTGACGAGTCCTTGGATATAAGCTTTATATAAAATATCAAATCCCAATCATTTAACTTGCATTTAATTGTAGAGATTAAAATCTATTTCTTAAAAAAATTATTTGAAACTTTCTAATTAATTATTATAATTATAATATCTTATCTAAAAATTATGTGGTCAGTTTTTATTAGTAGATTAATTTAAGTTAATTGTTTATATTAAAATAATAATATTTTATATTTTATTTACCTGGACACAATTTGATTTGGATAAGAATTTACAATATCAACTAAATTATTAAAAAATCAGCTAATACAACAGGTTTGTTTGACTGGTTTAATATTATATTTGATTTATCTAAAAATCTAGCTAGATTTAACGACGCTACCCCTCGGCCCTCACTATCTAATTAACTATCAAAAAGATCATAATTGCTTTAGAATTTTTTTCAATTGCGCGAAAGCCGTAGATTCTCTGCTTGGTCGTAGTGACGTAGGGACGGCCCTCGCCTTCGACGTCAGCACCTCTACCGAACGCCTAAAGTTGATTTGTTTTTAGTGTGCCTAAAAAAAAGATTAAAAAGAAAATCGAAGCATGTTAAGCTGCTGACGTGGTGAAAAGAAAGTGAAAGCAATAGAAAAAATCAAGGTAAAGTTTGGAGGGATTAAAGCTTTCTTATATTATATTATAAAATATCAGATAATAGTTATTATTTCGTTGATATATATATATATATATATATATATATATATATGGAATTAAGATTTGAAGAGCCTAGACAAGATCACCCATCTTTTATTTTCCAAGTTCCATTCAAAAAAATACTAAAAAATCATTCAGAAAAATACTAAAAAATAAGGTAGGTGTTGTTAATATATAGTACGGTGGGTTACTATATTGGTGGCCTTATTAAATAATAAACCGGGTTAATTTTAATTTTTTTAATAAAATTACTCAAACAAATAATATTATTTTTAAAACTTGAGTTATTTGATTTGAATATGTTAAATAAACTTGAATGATTAATAATATAATTATAAAATAACATTGGCTACCCATCAACATGGTAAATTAAGAAAGTGAATTCCAATGAAAAAAATAAAACTATATGTTTATATTTGATTTTTAGTTAATTTTTTATCTGATTGCTTTCAATAATCTATTTGTATGATCAAATTTTATTTTTCTAATTTAATATTTGTCCGTTAGTCAGTTTGATAGGTGTTGACTTATCCGTTATAAAAACAAAAGTGAAAATAATAAATTATTTGAAAAGACACGTGCCCACCAATCATTAGTTCTGAGAGATAACGCCGCCCACAAACTTGTTATTTTAGTGCAAGAATCTCAGCAATTCACATGACATGAGATAGCATTAGGACACGCAGGTGGACCTTCGACAAGACAGTCCTCTCTCCCTGGCATCGCGCGACGACGTTAGATGTTTTTTTTTCAACCCAGCAGAAAGCTTGATTTCTTTCTGCAATTCGAAAGCAAAGCGCACGATTACTTGCGAGAGAGGTTCCTTATCAGCTAAGTAATTTTTTGAGTTTTTTTTTTAATAAATTAATTTTAATATTAATACATTAAAATAATATAAAAACATAAAAAATAAATTTTAAATAATTATTTATAAAAATATTTTGATTAAATATTGTTTGAAACGCATTAACCCTCGTGTGCTTGCTTCTTCATCATCATTATCATCCTTTCTTTCTATATTTTCTTTCTGTGTTGGGACAACTAGGTAATATTATATATATATATATATAAAAATTATACATCAAAATTTTATTTGTTTTATGTGATTTCTTTTTTAATAATCTTAACATTTATATATCAAAATTATCCAAGAACATATAAAAAGAAAAATTACTTAAAAATCATTTTCAAACAGAATCCAAAAAAGCAAAATAAATGTATTGGATTGCAACCCGTGGTAGTGCATAACATTGAACACAGTCAAACTAAGTTATACAGTTAAAATAAATAAGAAATTTAAGGGTAATTGTCGAATCGGTGTTGTCACCATCAAATATATAATTACAATTTAGCGTCTTGTTTATATACACAAGTTATATGAGTTAGTTTGTTTTTTTAAATATTTTTTTAAAAAAATTTTAAATACTTTTTTTTATTTTTTTAAAATTAGTTTTTGTACGAGAATATTAAAATAATTTGAAAAAAATAAAAAAATCAATTTAAAATACAAAATATAATTTTTTTAAAAAATACTTGAAAAAAAAACATGCGATCGCGCATCAATTACAAACGCCACCATCTGAACATGTTTGACTGTGACATAAATAAATAAACAAATAAGTTGTACGGTCATTGATTTTAAGAACATACGGTAAGATTCATGGTATAATCTACCTAGAAGCGTAATGCATTTCTTGCAAGAATTTATTAATACATGTTTTTTTTTTAATAATATGGAAGGGCCCACGTGGTACATGTTTCAACATCTCACGAATAAGATGGTCCATGCATGCATGATAGCAAATTTTGTTCATTTCTTTGGAAATAGATGGAGATTGGACCGTTTGTTTAATCCATGATGGTGACCATTTTATATCTTTTAACCAAACTATTATATTAACATTGATCATGATATTGCGATTTTTAGCCCTTTTTTTTCTTACCATCATTATAATTATTATACCCAACTTAAGAAATTGATATAAAAAACTTATGAAGTGAAGGCGAATTAGAAAAGATATTAATATTACAAACCCAATTAATTTAGTGAGTTTAACAAATTTTGCTTTCAAAAGTAATTTAGTTATTTTATTTTTTTGAAAAAGTTAAACAACCAAAAATCTTTATTTATCAGATTAATTTTTTTTATTTCAAGATTAATTAAATTATTTTAATATGAGAAAAGATAAAAGAATATTTTTACCCCCGATCTTCTGTTATCATGATGGGAAAAAACATAATTTTACCCCTATATATATATTATGTGAAATATTTTTATTGTTTGACTTTTTAGTTATCCATCTTTAATTTTATCTAATTGGATCGTTGGATTTCATAACGCTACACCTCACTATCTAATCACAAATTAATTATTTTTTTAAAAAAATAAGAAAATTTAAAACTTGAGTTATTTGATTTGAATATGTTAAATAAACTTGAATGATTTAATAATATAATTATAAAATAACAGTGGCTACCCATGAACATGGCAAGTTAAGAAAGTGAATTCCGATGAAAGAAATAAAAACTACGTATTTATATTCAATATTTAGTTAATTTTTTATCTGATTGCTTTCAATAATCTAATTGTATGATCAAATTTTATTTTTCTAATTTAATATTTGTCGGTTAGTCAGTTTGACAGGTGGTGACTTATCCGTTATAAAAAAAAGTGAAAATAATAAATTATTTGAAAAGACACGTGCACACCAATCATTAGTTTTGAGAGATAATGCCGCACATAAACTTGTTATTTTAGTGCAAGAATCTCAGCAATTCACATGACATGAGATAGCATTAGAGCATGCAAGTGGACGTTCGACAAGACAGTCCTCTCTCCCTTGCATCGCGCGACAACGTTGGATGTTTTTTTTTTTTTTTTTTTTTTTTTTTTTTTTTTTTTATCGCGCGAAAGCCGTAGATTCTCTGCTTGGTCGTAGTGACGTAGGACAGCCCTTGCCTTCAACGTCAGCACCTCTACCTAACGCCTAAAGTTGAATACTTTTTTTTTTTGTGAGTGTGCCTAAAAAAAGATTAAAAACAAAATCGAAGTATGTAAAGCTGCTGACATGGTGAAGAAAGTGAAAGCAAAAGAAAAAACAAGATAAAGTTTGGAGGGATTAAGGCTTTATTATATTATAAAATAAAATAAAATATCAGATAATAGTAATTATTTCCTTGATATATATGGAATTAAGATTTGAAGGACCTAAACATGATCACCCATTTTTTATTTCTCAAATTCCATTCAGAAAAATACTAAGAGATAAGATAAGTATTGTTAATAGTACAGTGGGTTACTAGATTGGTGACCTGTATTAAATCATCTCATCGACCGGGTTAATTGTTTTTAATATAAAAAATATTCAGACAATAATATTATTTTTAAAAGAGTAAGAAAATTTAAAACTTAAATTATTTGATTTGAATAAGTTAAATAAGCTTGAATGAGTTAATAATATAATTATAAAATAATAGTGATTACCCGTTAACATAGTAAATTAAAAAAGTGAATTCCAATGAAGAAATAAAAACTACATGTTTATATTCATTTTTTAATTAATTTTTTATTTGATTGCTTTTAATAATTTTTTTGTACCATCAAATTTTATTTTTTTAATTTAATATTTGTCAATTAGTTAGCTTGATAGGTGCTGACTTATAGTTATGAAAAAAAAAAAAGAATGTGAATTTTTTAAAAAGAATTGAAAATAATAAATTATTTGAAAAGATACATATGCACACCAAACATTAATTTTGAGAGATACATGCCGCACATGAACTTGTTATTTTAGCATGCAAGCGGACCTTCGACAAGACAATCCTCTCTCCCTTGCTTCGCGCGACAACGGTGGATGTTTTTTTCAACCCAGCGGAGAGCTTGATTTCTTTCTAGAATTCATGGACCCACCACTACAATTAGATAGCAATGCGCATGATTACTCGACAGAGGATTATATCTTTTTGTTTTTTAATTCTAAAAATATTAAAAATATATATATATATATATTAATAATTTTAAATCTTGATCTGTTAATATTAAAAATATATTTTTAAAAAAATAAAAAAAAATATTATTTTAATAAATATCCGAGTAGAAAAACACTTTAACAAATAATCGTAACTACATTTTTAAACACCCTTTACTCGCTAAGTTTACGGTGTAAGATTCTAATTATTTTTTTAAAAAATATATATCAAAATAATTTAAAATTAATTTTAAATAATTATTTTTTAAAATATTTCTATAAAATACGGTTTGAAATACAATTCCCAACACTCTTTTTTTTTTCTATCTTCTTTTCTGTGTCGGTACAACCAGGCAATATATATATATCTTTAGAAAAGTGCATTTGTACTTTAAAAAAAAATATATAAAATGAATAAGAAACCAAAGTGTTACTGTCGAATCTGAGTTGTTACCATCAAATATATAATTACAATTTACCATCAATGATAAACGCCACCAACTCCATAAGTTTGACTGTGACACAAATGAATAAAGAAATAAATTGGACGGTCGTCGATGTTAAGAACATACGCAAAGTCTCATGGTATATAATTCATCTAGAAGCGAGCGTGATGCAGTTCTTGCAAGAATTTATTTATACATGCTTTTTTTTTAATAATAATAATATAGAAGGGCCCATGTGGCACACATCTTTCAGCATCTCACGAATAAGATGGTCCATTTGTTTAATCCATGATCGATGGTGACCATTTTATATCTTTTAACCAAGTTATTATATTAACATTGATTATGATATCATGATTTTTAGCCCATTGGTGAGATTTTTATCTAAGTTCATTACAATTATTAGACTCGGCTCGGAAGGTTAACATGAAAAATTTTAAATTCAAAAAATTAAGATAGTTTGTGTATAATTTAAATTAGAAGAAATATTATATATGATTTAGTTGAGTTCAATATCAAAAATGTTTTTAATAAAATAATTTTAATGAGAAATAATTACTAACCTGACCTTCTCTTTTTTTTTAGTTAGAGACTAGGCTGAGTATTATAATTACTACTAGTGGTTTTTTTTTTTTAGCACAAACCTTAGACTTTGGTAATTCCACTCTGGGTCTCCCATACTTCGGATCTAGACTGGTAATTATAATACCTATCACATCACATTCAATAAGAACAAACAGTCAATACTTATATTAATTAGATGTGATGGCACGAGCAGTAGAATAATATTATTTTACTATTACGAGATTACATCTCTATCTCTCCTATGTTGTATGGAGCAGGTCAAGTCAGGTAATATAAAAGGAAGCATGAGTATATAGGAAAGAGGTTCGAAACCTTATACTTTGAGACATAACACAATCCTTCTTCTTCTTCTCTAACTTCTATATTTTATTCTCCTTATTCTTCTCTATCTTCATAAAAGCTCATTAATATTTTCAGTAATATCTTTTGCCGCATAAAAATACCTCGTACTGTCTTGATCTTTAGAGGCCCCTCCATCAACATCTCAAGGGGTCTCTAAGGAACTTTATGTAGGTATTTATTCAAGAAGAGATTCACACCCCCTGGAGAAATCCATTGAAGAAGAAGCCAATGCAGTCTTAAAGTGAAGGTCGTAGAACACACTGTTAATGATGTACAAGAATCCCAATAAATAATTCATTCCAGAATATTTCCCATGATTTTTTATATCGCCATCAGTATTTTATATAGTATCATTGTGTTTTGCTTTGCTTTGACTATTATTATTGTGGTGGTGTGGTGAATTATGAATTGAAAAATAATATTTGGTAATTAATTATAATGTTTTTCAAAAAGATGATTTATATGATAAAATAAAGTATAAAAGAATATCAACGACAGGATCCTTCAAATTTTTTTTTTCTAATTTTTATTTAAAAAATACAATCCACGTCACGTCATTGGCATAATCATCAATTTGATCAATTGAATAAATAAAATCAAGTTAACTGAACTAATTGTATACAATCCACGTTACATCATTGAGATAGTGCATAGATTTATTCTGTCCAATTTATTATAGAACGATTAAATTAGCTGAAATCAAATAGTTGATGTGTATATCTGCTGTTTTTAAACCATAATTTAGATTAAATGATATGCTACAATTTAAATTAATTAAAAAATCTTATTTTTTTAAAAAAACTTTAAAAACACAAAAATAAATATACTCTCATTCATCAAAGATCACATCAATTATAAACGCCACCATTAATTTGACAAGTTGGACTGTGACATGAATAAATAAACAAATAAGTTGTGCGTTGATTGAGTATAATCTAGAAGCGTAATGCAGTTCTTGCAAGAATTTATTTATTTTTAATAATATGGAAGGGCCCATGCATGTGGTGCATCTTTCAACATCTCACGAATAATTAAGATAATCCATGCACGATAGCATAAAAATCACCCAGAAAACAATTGAAGATAGAGGTCATCTATAAATTTAATGGTGAAAGTTGTTTTCTAAAATAATTTTTATTTAGAAATATATTAAAATAAAATATTTTTTTACTTGTTAAGATTCGTATTTTTATTTTTAATTTATTTATTCTGGTATCACCTCAATTACTGGAATTAAATTGATTTAAAACTTAGTTGTCAGTTTTTATTAGTAGATTAATTTAAGTTAAATATTTTTATAAAAACAGTAATATTTTATATTTTATTTAAGTTTTTTCCCCCCGAAAATTAAGAGATAAGGAGAAGGAGAGAAAAGAAGAAATATAAACTCTGCTTGGTCGTAGTGACGTAGGGACAGCCCTCGCCTCCAACGTCAGCACCTCCACCTAACGCCTAAAGGTGGTTTGTTTTTTTTAGTGTGCCTAAAAAAAGATTAAAAAGAAAATCGAAGCATGTTAAGCTTGCCGACATGGTGAAGAAAGTGAAAGAAATAGAAAAAAACAAGGTCAAATTTGGAGGGATTAAAGCTTTATTATATTATAAAATAAAATATCAGATAATAATTGTTATTATTTCGTTGACATGAATGGATTAAATAAACTTGAAAAATTTAGTAATATGATTATAAAATAATAGTGGTTACCCGTTAACATGGTAAATTAACAAAGTGAATTTCAATGGAAAAAATAAAAACTACCTATTTATATTTAATTTTTAATTATTTTTTTTATCTGATTGCTCATAATAATCTATTTGTATTATCAAATTTTATTTTTTAATTTAATATTTTTTGGTTAGTCAGTTTGATAGGAATGTGAATTTTGTTTAAGGAACTGAAAATAATAAATTATTTGAGAGATATCTGCCGCACAGAAACTCGTTATTTTAGTGAGCAAGAATCTCAGCAACTCACATAAACAAGTGGGGAGACAGAGCTAGCCTTTTTATTTCAACATATAAATAAACGTGGACGGCACATAAGATGATATAGATCATTAGAAATTGTTTGGAATTTTGTTTTAAAATTATTTTTTAAAAAATTAAAATTTTAAAATTAATATATTTTTAATATTTTAATATATTGATATTAAAAATAATTTTTAAAAATAAAAAAATTTATTTTAATATATTTTAAAATAATAAACACTTTAAAACCCAATTTCAATTCCAGTTACATAAGTGGACGCCGGACAAGACAACGTTGGGTGTTGTTTTCAACCCAGCAGAAAAGGTTGAATTCTTTCTTCAGATTCATGGACCCACCACTACAATTGTACAATTAGAAATCAAACCGCAGAATTACCTGCGAGAGATCTTTCTTAACGTGATTGAGAATGTATTTATTTTTTAAAGGATTTTTTATATTAAAATAATAATTTTTATATTTTTTAAAAATTATTTTTAAAATTAACACATCAAAATAATTCAAAACATATAAAAATTAAATTTTAATAAAAAATAAAAAATTTTTAGAAACACGTTTGCATCGCGTTCCCAAATGATTTCTTAGACTGGCTGCAACTGTTTGAAGGTGGATTATAGTAATTTTTTAAAGTGTTTTTTTTTCATATTAAAATGTATCAAAATAATATATTTTTATTTTCTAAAAATTATTTTTAAAATCAACAACACATAAAAAAAAATTAATCACAAATCAAGATAATAACACAAGTAATTATTTTTTTGATATGTTTTAATATATCTTAACATCTATATATCAAAATTATGCAAGAACATATGAAAACAAAAACATACTTAAAAATCATTTTCAAACGTAATCCAAAAAAGCAAAAGAAATGTATTGGATTGCAATCAGTGGTAGTGTATAACATTGAACAAGCTCAAACTAAGGTATAAAGTTAAAATGAATAAGAAACCTAAGGGTCACAGTAGAATCTGTGTTATTACCATTAAAATATATAATTACAATTTAGCATCTTATTTACATGTATAAATATTATTATGATAATGGTTACATTTTAAAGTATGGTTTGTTTGAAAATACATCAAATAATATATATATATATATATATTAAATTATTCTTAAAATTAATATATTAAAATGATCTAAAATTATATAAAAAAAGCTCTAACACATCAAATAAACAAATAAGTTGCACGTCAAATATGACCAGATCGTTATCATTAAGATTTTTTTTTAATTAAACAATATTGTTTTGATGAAAAATAATTCTTACCTTGACTTTTATTTATTTATTTTAGTTAATTAGAGACTGAGTTGAGTCTATCAACTATAATTAGTAGTGGTGGTAGTTTGTGATTTCCACATACCATATAAAATAAATATATATAAAAAATAAAAATATAAACAGCCGGTTAGAAAACATCAAGGCATTATTGATGTTATGAACAACATTATCAGATAAGAATTATCTGATAAGGCAGGGTTATCTGATAAGGACATTTTCTTTGCCACAAAATAAGCAGCGCAGGGTTTTTTCCTGTTATAATTATTGAAAACATCACGTAGTCTAGATTAAAGAAGAAAAGAAATCTAAATCCAGTTTTTGCAACAGATTTACCTGTCAGTGTGATCACCTGGCTAGAAAAATTTAGAACAGAACAGCCTTGTGAAAAGAATTGCATGTAGCAAGTGACAATCTAGAAGTCAACTAAAACTGAAATGCATAACTTTCATTAAGAAAAAGAAGCAATATATATATATAACAAAAGAAGATTTTCAAGCACACTTGCAGGAAATTCAAACCAGAACAAAAACTGATTCTAGAAGTAAACTAAAGGTACGTAGTATAGGAATACAGCACGTTTCGAAGCTGATAATTTCATTTGTGCCTGGACTAGATGCTTCTTCTTCTTCTTCTTCTTCTTCTTCTTCAAACAGGAGTAGTCCAACAATCTTGACCCCATAACCTGAGTTTTTTCTGTGCTTGAACTCCGAGTCGCAGACCCTCCTCTCCATCTTTCTCCACGAAAAAGAAGCTGACTTGATCGCCTTCTCTGAGATCCTTTTCTCTGGCGTACTGAATCCAGCCTGATGAGAAGACTGGTTTGGGGTAGACATCTTTTCTCCTTGTGGAACATCGGAAGCTCCAGGAGCGACCGGTATCGATCATGTCAATAAAAACAAATCGTTTGGAGTGTTTTCCCTGAGGGATTTGGAAAACATTGAAGTTCTGCATTGGAATGGTCATCCTATGTTTAACATCTGTTTGTGAGAGTTTCTTTTTGAAGATCAGCCTTGGATACATTTGGAAGATTCTAAATATTCTACCACTAACCAAGAAAATGGAAGCTACAGCTGTGGAGACTAGTGTATAGGCCCTATTTATACTATCTCGGACTGGCATGGTGGGTCATTTGCATGCCTAACTAGTTAGTGGTCTCCTGATCATTAATGTATTAATTATTTATTTTCTTGTTAATTCCACTCCATTATTTATTATAAGCTAAAATGTGAGGGTGTACATTCTTAAAGTGTTTTTTTTTTATTGTTAAAAGGATACATCATCACTCCATCAACTACATCATGTGATTGATGTCATGATATTATGTGTTCAGCAGTTTTTGGTGACATGAATAACCTCTGCAGTCTAGGTATAATTGGAAAGTATTTAAGTTTATTATATACCACGAGAGTCTTTCCCCTACTAGTTTTGGGTTTGTAACAGGAATGCCCATATGTCATGTACTCGGTCAGCTCAACATTTTCAAGGTATTATAACATGCAGAAGTTAGGGCACATGTCAATTTTCTGGTATATTAAACCAAGGGGTTTCATCATGGATTTTGCAGTATAGAAGTTTTCTTTCAGCCTGTTTCTTTTAGGTAATATGCTTTTCGCCCATTCGATAATTTTATCATAACCGGCCTCACTCAACCTTGTTACAATAAAACCTTGAACCCTGTTATAATAATCTATCATTCACAATTCTTGGGGTGAAACTCGATATATCTATGAATTTATAAATTTTATAGAATCTCTGTAAAATTACGATGACAACATGTATTAATTAACTATGTTAAATAAATATATTTTCTAAAATATTACCAGTAAATAAAAAAAATAAAATTTGATTGAATGATGATGCGCCGTCCATCTCACGGTATATAATATAAAAATAAAGATATCACGCAATCTTGCAACTTGATATTCGTCGGCTTTTTTCTCTTTGGTTTTGTTTCGTTTTTGGGGCACGAACCTTAAACTTTGGAAGTATCAACTTGGATAATGTGGTAGGGCCATCTCTTCTCGCATTTTTCAACATCTCACGAATGAGATGGTCATGCTTGATTTCTTCAATGGCTATGATGACATGATAAATTAAGAAAGGGAATTACAATGAAAAAACAAAAAAAAACATATTTATATTAAATTTTTAATTAATTTTTTATTTGGTTGCTTTTAATAATCTATTTGTATTATTAAATTTTATTTTTCTAATTTAATATTTATCGGTTAGTATAAGTGCTCGCTTATCCATTATGGAAAAAAGAGAGAAGAAAGCGAGTTTTTTCGGATAGCATTAGTGGACCTCCGACAAGAGCTCCTAAAATTATTCAATCCTCTCTCTCTCTCTCTCTCTCTCTCTCTCTCTCTCTCTTGCATCGCAACACAACGTTGGATGGTTTTTTCAACCCAACAGAAAGGTTGAATTCTGATTCATGGACCCACGACAAGCGCAGAATTACTTGCGACGGAGGCTTCTTGTTACATATTTATTTTTCTGTTTTAAATTAATATTTTTAGATTATTTAAATATGTTAATATTAAAAATAATTTTTAAAAATAAAAAAATATATAATTTAAAATTTTTTCAAATAAAACTACTTTTAAAAATAACCACTCAACCATCATTGGCAAAAGTGTCCAAGAGTGACGTGAATTATGAACTTGTTTAGTATTATTGATGTGTGTTGTGATTTGACTCGTGTGGTGAATTATGAATTGAAAAATAATATTTGATAATTAATTATAATGTTTTTTTTT
>Ga0325411_1005366_pt1 | contig 14198 bp, 3 predicted proteins | sample PopdelMetagenome_13_FD_206181 | JGI IMG/M metagenome (GOLD analysis project Ga0325411, IMG submission 206181) | Populus deltoides microbial communities from Bellville, Georgia, United States - Xylem-PdIQD-R4 | ecosystem: Host-associated > Plants > Phyllosphere > Stem > Wood/Secondary xylem... | reverse complement strand
AAAAAAAAAAAATTTCTTCACAGAAGAACTTTATTTTTCCACAACCGTATATGCTTTGGGTGAATTTTAAGCTGCAAACGTACAGATTCATTTGCTTATTAATAGAACGATGAGAATTAATTTCTTAAGAAATTAATTTGAAGAATGACATGTAACCGGACAGACGTTTGGGAATGATCGAGGAGGCGAGGAGAAATTGTTTACATACGGTTCAATTCACTCATGGAATTTGTATTAGCTTTCCTTTCCTTTGCAGTTTTGAAAGAGGGGCTATTAAGTTCAAGTTTGATTTTGAGTTTTAAAAATATTATTTTTTTAATTTTTTTATATTATTTAAATATTTTGATGTAATAACGTTAAAAATAATTTTAAAAAAATAAAAATATATTATTTTAATATATTTCTAAAAAAAACATTTTGAAAACCAAACTCTAACATATTTTCAAAGACCCCAAACTCTACTTTGTTTAAAGATGGAATACTGACTAATTAGTCTCAGGAACGTTTTGTCATTGCCGATCGTTCACGATATCACAAAACGATGGAAGGTATATAACAAAAAAGGAACTTGACAAATAAGAAAAGGTTCAATTACGTCTTCCTAATAATAGTCGACTAATAAACGGGTTCGGCGTGGAATGTTAATTTCAAGGGGGATGGATCGGCAGGCTAACAATTCTTTTTTTTCTTTTTTTCTTTTTTCTTTTTATCTCCGGGACGAGTCAGATTAGAAAGCATCTCTTTTGTCAAGTGTTTCCAATATTTCTTGATGCTTGACAAATGACATTGTCGGTCTTCTCAGCAGCCTACACCAGAGATTTTACGGAAAAAAGCTAGTGCTAAACACCAGTTTAGAAAAATATGCAGGGGACAGACGAGTCACTTTTGATCGCAAAATATTCTTATGCATCGTTAAATAATAAATATTGCGGAACAACAAAGCAAGCTCGCCGCATTGGCTAGCTACGTGTGTTGCGTTGAACATGTAGGTTAGCAGGCTTCGAAAAAACCATCATAATTTTGTCAAGGAATCTGTCTTATCCCTGTTAAAAAAACTTCATTTCGGACTGCATAATAAAAATATGCATTTTGCAATACCATGTAAGAGAGTTAAATAAATCTATAGGCTAAACCCGCTCATGTAGCTTGCTGGTAATTCTTAAAGATTGTTGACCTACAACTATTATTTTTTAGTTCTTATATAGCCATAAATTATCTCGAGTTGTTATTTTAAAACTATATGCACATGAATTTATGCATTTACAAGAAATCATTTTCCTTACTATTCGTTCTGAAAAATAACAAATGCAGCTTGCAATGATATTATAAATTTCTAAGATTAAGTTTTAACCCCATAAAATAAAATAAAAAGGTGATCAAGCATAGATCTATGCGAAGAGTATTCCACACCGACAAAATTTGCTAAGCTATACAGCTAACCTTCTCGCCCTTTTTTTGGTTTTCGATGGGAGCTGGCTTTTGCATTCCTGGCTACCCAACAAATTGGGACACGAATTTAAGCAGTCTAATTTTGTCTCGCCATGTGATGTGCCATGTGGTAGGGACTTGCAACTAGCAAGTGGCACTTGATGCTCGTGTCATGGCATGTTTATCTTTTAATATTTGGCTTGGGTTTATCCTCCCTTTCTGGCCAGTCGGTGGTGTCTATCAGAAACCTTTAATTGGGCCAAGTCTATATTCTTTTTTAGGTTCCACGTTCATGTGACAAGCTCCTTGATGCCGACTATCAGCCCGTTTTTACATGTACATGTAAAAAAGAAACAGAAAAGTTATAGAAACGTTTTTCCTTCAGGAAAATCTCAACGCTACGAACTTGAAATTTACTGCACGATAGTAAAAAGTTCTTTAAGAAACGGGAAAAGCTTGGAATTTAAATATACATTTTTAAAAAAAAAAATATTGAATGATATTTGTAGGCATGCATATATCTATCTCCTACCCGGCTTGTATCAAGTTTCAGCTCCTTTTTTTTAAAAAGTTGAGCATCTTTATTTCTTACACAAAATATGAAAATACCAGTGAGCACGATGCCAGCACTAATTAAGAAAAAATGGTGTGGATACTAATTAGATTGATGAACTTGAAAAGAAAACCGGCCACGTCCAGCACTTATCGGTGGTCCTCGAAAACCAACAGGCTCTGCAACTTGGTCTTTTTTTATGATTTTTTTTTTCTATCCTTTTCAATCATATTTTTAATAGCAAATTAGTACGAAATATGTGTGGTTGCGTGTGTGTGGATGTGATCAGGGAGAATCAAGTTGTGAAATATCTATTATATGGGTGTGTTTATATGACTAGCATGGGTAAATTAATAATTCTTTCCAATTGATTTGGGCGAACTTATCTTTCATTCAGAAAAGCAACGAGAAGACTAGTCACGGTACCATTGTCAAAACAAATAATCGATCTACGTGGACACTTCAATACAGGGATAGGCTTACATATTTTATCATTGGAGAAATATACAAAAGAAATTTCTTTGATTTATGAATCTTCCCTGGCCGAAAATTTCCAAACCGTTGTCCACAAGTCAGCGATGATACCACCACCAAGCGATCGAGCATCTTCAAACTCAATCATGAACGGTCGAGGAGACAAGAAAAAGTAGCTGTGAGTTGTAATAAACATAATTAAAAAATTTCTTAGAGATTAAAGAATGCTGTTGGAGAGCTTTCATCTTAAAGATTAGGAAGCTAAAAGTCAATTCATCTAGAGGGATTGATTATACTAAAGGGAGAGACTAGAAGATGAGTGGGAAGACCGGTAAGAATAGCTTTCGAGGAATTTTCGTGATTCAAAAATGCTGAAGGGGCCATGTTATGCCCCACCACGTAAACCCTATCCCGGGCAATGTTTTCCAAGCTAGATGCCATTCTCATTTCTTTGAAAGCTAAGCAACTCATGCATAAAATGTGAATTCATGGACCTTTGCCCAGGTCTTCTCGCTTGGAATTGCCAATGTGTATGAGCCAAGGCCGTCATCAAAAAGGAGAAGAGCTGATTAAAACAGATTTTACCATTAATTGAGATTCAAAAATAAGCTTGTTATCTCCTCCAAGTAAAGTTCTTTTCTTTACAACGTAAGATAGGGGTATTGCTTGGAATCAAGCTATGCTTCCTTTGCAAAGATGCAAAATAAATCATCTATGATTCGTAACAGTACCGTTGATAATTGACTGGTTTGATTAGCTGTTTCAAACGTTAAATGTTCGTGACGGTGGTCGGAGAGAAGAAGAAAACTATATGGAGATCACAGTTGATTTCATATGTTTTTTATTATTATTATTGATATGAATTTCTAACCAGTTTATATATATCTCAATTAATTTTATAAATTTTAAAATTAATAATTATATAAATATTCAATGACTTTAAAATTTATAAAACGGATAAACTCTTAAAAAAAACAAATCTTAAATTTCACCGGTTGATATCCATTCCCTCCAGGTTTGACGTGTACTCCTTTAAACATGTTGGATGAGGTGTGCCAAGTATAAAATCCGGTGGCTCATTTCTCCTGTGGCATCCCACTGTCGGGTTAATTTAACATAAACAAATGAAAAAATGCATGTTTTGCATGCCATGCCCTAACAGCAAATGCTGACAAAACGAAAGAAACCTTCTGGAACGAATAAATTAAAGCTAGAAGACTACAAGATACGCAGCCCCGAACAGAACATAGTCGGCCGAATCTGATGTCCACTGTGAAGATGGATTCTCCCTTGAACTGCCAACATTGCCGCCCCGAACCCCTCTCTCTCTCTCTTTTTAATATTAATTTTGGATGTGTTTCATATGTGTACGGCATTTGAGTGCTGGGCCTTTGCCACGGTAATCACGAGGTGGTGGCTCGTGGTGCCTGACCTCATTAACAAACAAATGTTAGATTTTAGTCAAATGAAAACAAGTGGGTTGCAGACCATCCGCCTTGTCATTGCCTACCATCCTTTACAGGCCGTGCCGTCACTGGGGCAAGTGGGCTGTATCTTTTTGCATAATTGCATGGGTGTTTTTATTGCTGAGGTAATTTTTATGATTATAATTTAAAAAGAGTATTTTGAATTATAATTAATTAGATTTAGATACGTTTTTATTTGATAAAAAATTAAAATTTATGTATAACAAAAAATATTTTGATAAAATATTGTGATTTTTTTTACAAACATAAAAAATAAAACCAGTAAAGAATATTTGTGAAATTCAGTTAAAAATATATATAAAAACTATTGTACAAAACTTACATTTTAAATTTAATTTTTTAATAAGTCTCAATTCTTGTATGCACTGCACGTGCCAATAATTTAACTCTGGTTGCTGGAGTTCGGAACCGAACACCAAATGACCAGACCACGAGACAGAAGGAGCACTAGCAACGAACTATTGTGCCAGTTACTTTTGCAAATTTAATTATGGCTAAATTGGTCAAATCATCAGGGGTGTTAAAAAAATAGTCATATTTAATATTTATATTATCTTATTCGACTTAACCCATCAAAATTAGTTAAAATAAATATTACAAGTAATAATTGATTAAAAAACCAAATAAATAGATATTATTGGTCTCATGAGGCTTGAAGTTTTTAAAAACCACCCAATCAGTATAACTCATTTAGTGTAGATATTTTGTTGTCCTCCTCTCCCTTCATTTTTTTTTTCCCATGTTTCTACATATCATTTTTTTTTATGTTTAGTACCAACTATATGAATGGGATCATTGCAACGTCAATTGTGATTAAAAACAAAAAATTATATATTTTAAAAAGTATATTTTTTTCTAAAATCATCAATGAACTGGGAAATTTATATGCTAAACCTACAAATATCTATAATATTCATATAAAAATTAACTCAGCCCAATATATCTAACCCTCTCGAGTCTAGATTTGTTTTGTACGACTGGATCTATAAATTATAAAATATTAAAAATTAAATTGAAAATAATTATGGATATCAACTTGACCTCACCAGCCATAAACACTTCTAAAACTATCCATGAATTTAAAATTATTTAAAAATTAATCTTAATATTTTTAATTTTAACCTCCATATATCTTTCTAGATTTAAAATCAAAATTTTCTATTACCTTTTCAAGATTCTTTCCATAATTTGCAAACAAGATTAATGAAATAATTTAAATACACTTGAGTTCAATACTTTTTAATTTAATTGATCGATTTCAAATTCTCCGTGGGAAAATTTATATACTGAAAGTAAGATTTAAGATTATGAATTTTCAATTATTTCTATATAAATTTTGGTTTTATTTAAAAAAAATTAAGAAAAAAATGTCAGGGCTATTAGTGTTTTTAAAAGTGAAAGAAGAAAGTGTACTTGGACTACTAGTTTTTTTTTAATGGAAACTATATTTTTTTTGGAAGAATTAAATTATGATATGAAATTTTAAAAAATAATTTTGTTAAACTAATCAACAACTTTCAAAACACAAAAAACTGACACAGAATCTAAAATCAATATAAAATCAAAAATAATCTCAGACTCAAACATGTTTTTCTAGATACTTTTAATGTTAAAAAAACACCTTATTTCAATACTTTTTTATCACGTGAAATTATTTAAAATAAAAATCAATTATTTTGGTTCTTATAATTATCACCAACAACTACTTTTTTTCTTTACGTGGAAATTCAGCGATCATTTTTTTTATTTTTCATTATAAAAAGACTGAAAATAAGTAAAATAATATTTGATATTATAATTATTTTAAAAAATAATTAAAGAAACCGATTACCTAGTAACTAGCAATCATAAGGAAATAAAATGAGTTTTTATTACAAATTTTACACCTACCACCTATTCTATTACTTGTCCTTTTTCATTTTAATGTACTGTTTTTCAATTTAACTCTAACTTCTAAAAAAACATGTAATTAAATATTAATTTAGGCTAAAAAAATAAATTATGCAGAATAAAAGTAAATATTAATTAAAGAATATTTACTATAATCTACAAAGTTACGCGAGGAGGTGAATACTAACACCAAAAACTGATGTCTTTTAATGTACTTTATAATTTCAATATTAGCGTTGGTGTCAATAACGTAGTTTTGGTGTGCTTGGCGATTTTTTTATATATATTTTATCCCTCTTCTCTCTTTATTTTAACATGCTCAGTTGTATTTAGATGGTGTTTTGAATAGAAATGGGGCTGGTTTTTTTAGTGGGATTTATATAAAAAGAATATATTTTTTTATTAATATAGTTGTTCAGATTATTTTACTCGCACCTCAATTAATTTCACGGATTTTAAAATTAACAATTATATAAACTTTTAGTATTTCTGAAGTTTTCAAGATTTGAACTGATGAATTTTAGAAATCAAATATATAACTTGATCAATTAAATTATATTTTTTAAAATAAAAAAATATGTATTTTTTATTTTTATAAAATGTGTTTTTACTCCAGAAACTCTATTTTTTAAAAAAATATTGCATTTCACGGCAACAACAAATATCGCGTTTCTCAAATTATAACTCGTACTAAACTATGATATTTTTGATAAAACCTTTTCAAACTATGTTATTTGTCATTTTGTATCAGTATTAATTTTTAAAAAAGAAACCTTTTTAGTGAGTTGGCATATATTTGTGAATTATTTTTAAAGAAAAAAGATATGCAAAGCCTTCATTGGAAAACAGTAGAATCTATTCAAATTTCAAAGCACTAGTGCTCGTGGCAACATATCGCGTGAAAAGGGCCGATACCACCAGGGCATGTGTCGAGTATATTTTGTTATTTTTTAAAGTGTTTTTTAAATTAAAATATATTAAAATAATTTTTTTATTTTTAAAAAATTATTTTTAATATTAATACACTAAAATAATGTAAAATATATATAAAAAAATTAATTTTTAATAAAAAAAATATTTAAAATTTTTTAAAGTCACAGATTGACCCGCATTTCCTAGATAGTTTCCCAAGAAAAAGCAATAGTAGATAGAAATATAAAAATCAATGGCTGACACGAAACAGAAGACAATAAATAAGCAACAAACAGCAACACCTAAAACACTGACAATCTGTAAATAGCGTGCACAGTGCCTCCCTTGACCAATCCAAAAAGAAAAGGCCCACGGATCAATGTACACGTATACCTTTTCCCGCCAAAAGATAATGCCTCTCCTCTCCTCTCCTCTCCTCTCCTCGGGAACTCCGGCAATTGGATCTCTTATCAATGTAAGGCTACTGGGCACGCAACTGTACTATGACGGCACTTAAAATCAGTGCTCTCTTTACTTCTCATCCGCCCGATCTTTATAAATCTGGCCTTTTGCAATCCCCACGCTGCACCACCACAAGGACAAGTTAATCAGAGTGGGGACTCTCACTTGTGATCGTTTCTCTGCCGTGCGATCTAAGATCTACCCGCATCAACAAAATCCTCGTGGAAAGGAACGCCCACGACAACGAATGACAGCTTCCCTTGTATCATGTCATGTGATTACTTTTAAAATTACCCGTCCATCCATCCACATCCATGACTATGCATGTGGGACCACTTATCAATCTTTCTAGATACCCATCATTTATTTTTTTAATTTTATAAATAATTGAGATTGGAATAGAAAATTGAAAAGGAGAGAGTTTTTTTTTTTTATTATTATTATTAAATAAAGAAAAGGAAAGTGCCACTTGACCTTCGAAGGGGTAAGTTGACAGAGTTGATTTTCGAGGAGGGGATGTGAGCTGACACGGCAGCTGCCAGACTACACCGTGAAGCAAGCGACACGGCAGCGTTAGACTTGGACATGTCATTTGAATTGAAAACACCTACTTGTCTCATCCTATTATTCTAAAATTTTGTATACAATTGAATAGAGTATATTTCTTCCAAGATCTATCCATCTATTATAACGTTAGTAATAGTGAAGCCATCATGAATCTTGAGGGAGCACATGTAAAATATTATACGGAGTGTGATGGCATCATTTTATACATGTCGATCCCGCTTGCCTACGTGGCTGTATCATATTTTTGTTAAATTTTAAAATTTGTTAATATTAAAAATATTAATTTAATATATTTTAAAATAAAAAATATTTTTAAAAACAATTACAGTAACAGTACAAAACACTTCATTAATCTAAGTCTAACCATCTAAACTTATGAGATTTAATCCCCCGAGAATTAGTATCATAATAGACCATCGACCTGCACTCTACCCCACTGATTATATTATTTTTTAAAATACAAAAAATAGCTAAGCATTATTAATATATTTTAAAAAAAATAATCATGAATTTAAAATCAAATACATGTTGGATGTTTTTAAAATATTAAAATGATAATGTATTGAATGATTTTTTAAAAAAATATTAAAAAACAATAAGTAAATTGAGTTAAAACCCGAAATAACCACTCAAACTCGTGATTTTATAAAAATATATAATTAAAAACATAGTAAAAAAAAATCAAGCAAATTTAGATTAACTTGTTAAACATGATATTTGGATTATGCGCCACACATGATTTAATAAATTTATATCAATCAAATTAATTTTTATTTAATTATACAACAATTATGCACATGAGACTTTTTGTATAAAATAACAAATTTTTATTAAAAAAAGAAAAGAAAAGAAAAATAGAATAGACACTTGAAAAAGAAATGAAAGAAAAGGGCTTATTTTTTGTAAGTTAAATAGCAAAGTATTTAAAAAAAAAAAAAAGTTAAAAAAACAAATAGGTTAGGGGCATGGTACACGAATAACAAAAGTATGCTTTGATTTTTTTTAAGTTGAGTAAAAGACACGTTTTTTAAAAAAGGATGAAATTTTTTTCTTTTATAAGTTGAGGAAAAAATGCATTAAAAAAATAGGTACCAGTGAAGAATGCTTGGCTCGTCAAAGCTTAATTTTTCTCTCGGTAAATTGTAGACGACGCGTCGTCAACAATAGACAGTGCGCTTTCTTCAACCCAAATTTTGGTGACCACATAATCGCTAGAAATCTAGGCTAAGGTTGTTTTACACTAAAAAAATTGTTTTCAATTATTTTTTCATTAAAAAAAATACAAGACCTAAGAGAACCTGTTTATGTCTTTAAATAGCTCAAAAATCCATTAAAAAAAAAACTGAAACCCAAGTTCATATTACATTTATTTACTTTTTGTGCAATTTCAAGTGTTCTAATAAAACTCTTTTTATTTGATAAAACTTGTTGCTATCAAAATTGATCATGTTTTGGTTCTTAAAATTGGTATTAAATGATATTTTCTTTATCTACTTCTAAAATCCAGCAATTCTCTCATGCTTTTCAAACTAAAACTAAAAATTAAATAAAATAAACTTTTACCAGGTTTTGAAGAACTATAGGGATAAAAAAATTATAAATAAAAAAATAAAGATCAAAATTAACTTTCTGTGCTGATTTTAAAAATACCATCTATTTTTTTGTATTTTCACTTTGGTCCCCTAACTCAACCATGCCTTTGGTAAATAAATTAGAAGCAATTGACTTCTAAATTGATCATAAATTAATTAAATCATTTAAAAAAAAGTTTAATAATTAAAATTAAAAAATATATTTTCCATGCGAATCCAGTGAAGTATGGGAGAGGCTACAATGTATTTTACACAATAAAAACCTTACTTCACGCCTAGTAGTTTTGGAACCCAAACGTTGTTATCTTGATCTGGGTTTTGTGAAATATTTCTACTTTCTCACGAGTACGTGTGGAAAAACTGTTAAAATATCTGTTAATGAATATCTATCTCCGCCGAGAATAAATTTAGATCCGCTTAAAGACATAACCATTCCCGTGATGATTGAAGTGCATCCAAAGGAAAAAAATTTGGAGAGGATTTTGTAAGTTTTATTTCCATTGATTTTGGTGTCAAAGAGGCAACAAGGGTTAAAGCTTCACGAACAAAAACACTTGTATCGATAATTTTTTTTGTTTTTTTTTTTTTATTATTCTCTTCAAATATCAATTTTGGTGGTGTTTGTTGTTGCTATAGTAATTATTTTTAAAAATATTTCTTATCTAAAAATATATTAAAATAATATTTTTTTTATTTTGATATTTTTTTAACATCCCTGTATAAAATTAATAAAAAAACACAAAATAATTTTTTTACAGATATACGACGAACCGCATTGCCGAGCAATTTTTTCAATTCGGATATCTGCGTATGGATGGGGCTAGACTTGGCTTTTTAGATTGTTTTTATTTTATTAAAATTAGTGCATGTGTGACACTAGTGAGCTTATACTTTTCAAATTATTTTTTATTTTGAAATATATTAAATTATTTTTTTATAATTTTAATATATTAATATTCAAAATAAAAAAATCCTGAAAGAAATAATTTTAATGTATTTTTAATTAAAAGACACTTAGTACCATATTATTTAACGAGTAACGTTCAACTATTATTCTGAAGTTTAAGAAATGGAAACAATAAAGATAAATAAGATAAAAAAAACAAATATAAAATTATATTTGATAGTAATATAAAAAATAAAATAATTATTTTTGTTTCCTTGTTTGGTTATAATAAATAATATAAAATAAAATATAAAAAAATTATCTTACCCTTATTATTATCATAACATGTACTGCTGTCAAGCTTATATATTTAAAACAATTTTATTATTTTATTTTATTTTACATTCTAACTCTGTTATTTTAAAAAATACATTTTGCTTCCTGAACTTTGTAGGTTTATAATATTTTTCAAATATTTCTTGTTTAGAAATAAATTAAAATAATATAATTTTATATTTTTTAAATAATACCAAGTAAAAAAATATATAATATAAAAGAAAATATGTTTTTTTAAAAAATATTATCTTAAAAAAATCCGATGTATTTCTTAATTTAGAAGTACAGAGATTCATTTTAAAATTATATTTATGGCAAATCTATTTTTATATTTTTATCTCTATCATTTGAATAGCACACATCATTGTCGCTATTATTCTTGTCTCTTCTATCTTGATATTGTAACCAAACATTGCATAAGATGTGTAAAGGACATGGTTATTAACTGTCGGTTTAATATTGTATTTTTATCCATGTTTAGGTGCATTTTAAAAGAGTATTTGTCATGAAAAATATTAAATTAATTTTTTTAAAAGTTTTTTAATTATTTTAATATATTCATATTAAAAATATTAAAAAATAATATATTTTAAAATAAAAAATACTTGAAAAATATAATGCATCGTAGTACCAAGATACTAAAAAAAATAATGATTTTAGTATTTGTAATCGTGACAATGATTATTTTTTAAAATGTTTTTTCCTTGAAAAAACATCAAAATATATTTTCATATAATTTTTAAAATATATTTTCCAACTTTAGCACATTAAAAAATTTTGAAATCATAAAAAATTTTAAAACAAATTTTTTTTTTTTTTTAGAAAACATCCCTCTAGCATAACATGGACCAGTAACATCGTGGGCTCCAAAGTAAAATTTGATAGAAAAGTGTTTTAAAAAAAAATTAAAATTTTTTTTTTGATATTTTTATATTAAAATAACTTTAAAAATAATTTAAAAATATTTATTTCAAAAAAACAAACACTTTATGCAGAACATGGACCGGTAACATGGTAGGCCCAGAGTACCATCTTGATAGAAAATAAAGTTTTCTCTCGGTTTCCGACAAATTGGAAATCTACGGTGGACGGGCAATGAGAAGATTGGATCTGGTTGTCTACCACTTGGGGCAGATATTTTTTTATTGAGAGAAATTATGAAAACCTATAGGTTTTTATGACGGACAAGTGGGCTCGTGTGTTTTGTAGTTTCTATGGCTCCTCCGTACTCGATGATCACTTTGTAATCACGTGATATACATGCCACCGTGTATATTTATTTGTGGTTGTGATAAATTTTTAAAATATTTTTTATTTATATAGTATATTAAAATAATTTAAAAATATTAAAAATATATTAATTTAAAGTTGAGAAAAAAAATAAAATTAATTTTAAAAAAAATACTTTAAAAATAAAAAATAAACATGGCCGAATCTTCGAAATGCTTTTCACCTTCGACGCCCTTCTGCGCTCGAATTAATGAGTTGACGTGTCACCGTAGATATTTTCTACCTCTTCCTGTTTTTCTCCACATGATGTCCCCATCGGCCATCACTTTACTTCGTTCGGTGGCAAGAAAGAAAATTTGGTGTCAATAAAAACGTTTCTCGAATGATTTGAAAGAAACCAATAATACATTTTTTGTTGTTGTGTTCATATTGAGTGGTCAAGATATTCTTTTATCACCCTTTTACGTTAAGATAAAAAATCTTTTATAGAAAAGTTACAGACAAATTGTCTATTCATAAAAAAAAAACCAATTCCTTGCTTAAATTATTATAAATAGCTAAAACATATCAATGTTTTATTATGTACTGCACATTTAATTTTACATGCATAACATGAAATCTGTGAAGTGAATATTTAGAGTAGGCTTTGTCAATGCGAGGATGTTGACTGGGCTATGAACATAAAAAAATATTTATAGGATCTTTGTTTTTTATGTGGATAATTTGCCTTTAATCGAATTTGAAAAATAAACATGTTTTCAATGGTTTAATATTGATTTAAAACCAACCATTTAATAGGTGGTATAGTGGTAAGAGCTTGAGATCAAGAGATTTGCTCCTTTATAATTTCAAGGTCGAGCCATGTGGTTGCTAATATGATGATCAGTTGAGACTTACATGACCGTTAAATTCAGAACCAGTTGGATTATTCGAGGTGCGCGTAAGCTGACCTGAACACCCATGTTAATAAAAAATAATAATTTAAAATTGTGTTTTTCCACCTCCAGCAAAATAAAAATATACAGAATAGCTTGTAGATTAAATGTGGCTACGAGACATGCATATTTATAAATACAGACTTATCAAATGAAAAGTATTCTATCTATACGTTAACTTGATAATATAAATCAAAGTTTATAAATATATAAGACTAATATGTAAATATGATTGGTTTATTATGATAGGACTGTGATTTAAAAACATGAATTAGTAATTTATTGTTACAAGAACCTACCAAACAAAAGATATCGTATATACATGTCTAAATCTATAAACTTAAAATAAAAATATTTTAATTAATTATGTTTAAATTAAAACTAGAAAGAATATCTATTTGTTGAAGAATTTTAAAGTAATTAATATTTTTGTTATTATCTATGACAAATCATTTATCTTCAAGATTTTACTACCCTTCACATGCATAACTAGGATATATGTAACATACTTTTTAAGATTTAAATAACATCATTTTGATTTATATGTATTTTAAATAAAAGATATTTAAACCAGAAAATATAAAACTTAAATATTTATCAATAATATAAACCTAAGTTATTAAAACATGAAATTAAAAAAAAAAAACACTAAAAGTGAGAAAGTGTGTAAAAATCAAAAAACTTTACGGTGTAGACTATTCATCTACCCCGCTTTTTATGGTGAATCTTGAAATCTAGAAAATTAAATAATTAATATTTTTTTTACTATTATTAATCTTTAATTAGCTATTATAAATCAATAATTAAACTTTAAAAAAACAAAAACTACTTAAATAGAAAAACCAAGAATTTTGTGAAATTAATTTCCAACTCACTCGTAACCTGTTTAATCAGAACAAGTTTTCAACAGGCAATTCTTCTTTGACACTACCAGGAAACCGTGGTGCGAGATCTGGAAGAGAGTTGTTATTTCATCTTTATGTTTCCAGTCAAATTAATTTTTTTTATTTAAAATCTAAAATCTAATTTCTATATTTTTTAAGCTTCTTTGTTTTGTCAATTCAACAATATTCCTTTCCAAAACATCCTTTGTTTTTAATCACAGTATCACATGTATTTAGAAAAGCACAAACCGTCAACTATAATCATGGGACTGATGCATACCTTAAAAACCAAGACTGGTTATAAAATCATATTATATACAGTAACTAATTTGTAATTTAGTCGAATCTTGCAACTTCACAGTGGAAAGGAGACTCGACGCAAATCGACTACCAAAAACTAGGTGCCATATCCAATGGCTAAATTGCTGCCTGTCCAGGCGGCATCAAGATGCAGTTAAGTGACAGACCAGATGTCGGGTGAAGCTATTGCTCCAGCCAGAGTTCCAAAGACAAAAACAAAAAAAAGAGAAACGAACTCGTTTCTATAGTTTGAAGGGTTAAA
>Ga0325411_1005364_pt1 | contig 14199 bp, 5 predicted proteins | sample PopdelMetagenome_13_FD_206181 | JGI IMG/M metagenome (GOLD analysis project Ga0325411, IMG submission 206181) | Populus deltoides microbial communities from Bellville, Georgia, United States - Xylem-PdIQD-R4 | ecosystem: Host-associated > Plants > Phyllosphere > Stem > Wood/Secondary xylem... | reverse complement strand
GGATCTGTGGAATAGGATTATGAATGAGCTCTCTGAATTGCCCATTTGCTAGAAAACTGTATGATAGCCTGGCCCATCTGCAAGTTCATATAATTTCTGTTGATAGAACTAGAGCAAACCACAGTAGTAGCTGTGGACTATGGTTTGATTAGGAACATTGATTTATAGGCCCAAGTCATCAACTTACCAGAAATAATTCAGCCCATCATGAATCACATTGAAGCCGTTTGTGATCCCCAGAATCGGTTTCCTTGGGCCTTATGGAAAAGCTTCTCCTACCACAAAAGAAGGAGGAAAACAAAAAAAAAACAAAAAAGAAAGGCACAAAAAAATCCAAATCACGAGTCTCCTTGAACCCCACACAAAAACATATACTAGTACTCTTTTTTATTTTCGAACAGAAAGTTACATGAGGCCACAACTTGATTCTTATCTTCTTATCTGAGAAAATCATATAACCCATTTGGTATCATAGCTTTTGAAGCTGATAAATGTCATGTCCACAACCACACACATAGACGCAGTCTTATCTTTTTTCTACCGCCTTGTCCTTGCACGTCCAAAGTAGAAAAGTAAGCCAACTTGCACTTGTAACAACAAGTGTAAAACACACCTCGGATGTTCCATTTTCTGTCATGACCACTTTATACATATTGAAATTTAATTGTCCAATATATCAGTTATAATCTTCCCCTTTCTGATAAGATCGTGTTCAAAAAACGGAGTGGACAGCACCAACTATTTGATTCACATACCATTTTGTCCAAGCATTGAAGTTTCTATCATTGGTTCTTAGCTGCAAAAAAGTTGTTCACCCCAAAAGAAAATTAAATGGACGGGGTGGATACATGAAGCCAGTTGCCACTGGCTTAGGATTGAAGCTTAGCAGAGTTAAATTTAGAGGTGTAAAAGCAAGCCATATCTTTTAACCTTTACCTAATTTTAACTTTTGATCGAGTGATTTTCAATGAGTTGACTGCTGTAACTGTTAATATAACTTCTATAAGGGTGATAACGTGATGGTAAAGATGAGGAATATTAGCATAAATACGCCACTAATGATCTGTAAATTGTTGAGCAAAATAAAACACCGACCTGGAGATCCGTCTGGTAGCCTTGCCAGCAAAACTATTGTCGTGCTTTTATTCAAACTTTAAAACCAGGTTTTCACACGGTTGACCACCACCGCCCACCACAAAGCAAAATCTAGACCTTTTTAAGGAAGCAAATGGTGGTTAGAACATGGATATGCAACCCTAGTACATATAAATGCTTTAGGTGTACCAACATTATCAAAGCATGTTTGATTGTGTTCAGCAAAATAACTTGGAAACACACCTTGGATCCCTTACTCCACTTTTCCATGCAAGCATGTGCTAGCTATTAGTACTGTAATTATGTCTTGCAGGAATTATAGCTAGAAAAACAATCTGCTAATTATATCCCGAGATAATTATTATAACATGTAGTAGCCTTGAAAATTATAACATACAAAATCTCTCCATCCCTTTCTTTTTTCTTTTTTCTTTTTTCTTTTTCTTACAGGACACAAGAGAGTAGGGCCAATTAGCTTCCTATGATCATTTCATCTTTCAGGTCCCTTTCGTTGTACCTTAGTTGCGGAGTCAACAAGCGAAGATGCAGTCCATGGCATGATTGACTTGTGAGGGAGAGAGAGAACGATGATCCCTATAGTGAGTTATGTTCTGAAAGTACTAAATAATGGAACATTTGGTTGTTGTAATGACCATAACAACTTTGCTGAACCTCTAAAAAGTACGATTATTGTGTCGGATTTTTTGCTTCTGTTTTGGCCCAAAAAAACTTATCATGAAGTTTATCAGTTTATGTACACTATCATCATCACATTTTCACATGCTGGAGGTTTCTTAGTGCTCATTAGACTATAACTTCAAAGAGTAATTGTTGGGTTCCATTACAGACCCAGTCTACCACGTACTGCTAAGAATGGGATTGCTGAAATATTAATCTTCTGTTTTTGGGGGACAACAGCCCTGATTGCTTTTAGGAATTAAACATTATATTTCATCACCTTATAGTTGGAGTTTTCTGCCTCCTTTTGCAGGGTAGGCTATAATTTTGAGAAGTTATGGCATCCCATCAGGGTCACGTATATACATAGTATTTCTTGCTCCAATTTTGGCATTGGATATAAAGCGAACACTTAATGGTGGGCATGGAACAAATTAATGTCACATAGAATGGATGAGAGTAATGGGATTCAAATTAAGGTTTATTGCGTTTAATTTTACTAAATATAAAGCGAACACTTAAGGTTTTTGAATTTAAAATACATATAGATTTATTGCGTTTAATTTTACTAAATATAATAAAAATGATAACATTCAACTATTGATTAATTAATCAATAAAGTTATAATATTATGTTAAAAAACTAAATTAATTCAAAACTTAAGTTATTAGATAACTTTCTGAGATATTATTTATATTATTTTCTAATAATTAAATTTTTCAAAAACAAAACCCAAATTAATACCATGATTCCTTATGACTTTATTTTATAACATTAATATTGTAATTAATATTCTTTCCTTTATATTTTCTTTTTTTCCATATAATATGTATATTTATAAACTTATTTTACCAAATTAAAGATTTATAAATTCTCAGTGATGATGTCCCAAAATATTTAATTAGCTTAGAAACAAGACTTATATATATGTTGGATAATAAATTAGTTCTACAATCTGATCCATTCTCCCTAGTCAACGAGGTTGCTAGCTAGTGCCTATTGTTTGGTAAGTTAAGGTGGTTGATAGATGATACTTGTAAAAAGTCATATTTGATAGATATAAAGACTATCATATGCTTAATTAAATATCTTTGTAGAGAGAGAAAGTGAAATGATATTTTAGAAAGATAGACTCTTAAAATACATGTGCTAAAAAATATAAAGCCTGAGGAGATTGTGAACCTAAAATTTGAAGGATTCATGAGGTATTTATAGCTTATGAGTTTTATCCTTTTGTGTAGAGGAGTGGTTGAAGAGTCATTTCACCCTTGTGATATTTTGAGTTGTATTCTACTCAAAATAATATGTATTGGATCAATATAAAATATTATGGGATCTGTGTGGGGTCCTAGAAAAAAAATCCGAGGGAGTGTTGGGCTTGAGGGAGTTGCATGAGCCTGTTAGAGGGGGGCAAATTGGCCCAAACATGGTGCCTCTACCTAAGCATGTTGGGCTCAGGTGTGATAGCTTCAGCACATAAAGTGTTTGGTGTGTCCACCCAATAAGGTTGGGCATGTCAAACCTAGCATTTGGGCTAAGGCTACAACGTTCGAGCTTGTACGGTGCTGAGGAGCGTGCCTAGAACTAGGGATGCTGGGTAACACGCATACCATAGGTCGAGGCAATAGCCTAGGCTCATCTCTATTGGCAGCATATTAGGCTCGAGCATGGTAGCCCGAGTCTATATGGGTCTTTCTGGCCTTTTCGAGGTTTTCTTGGGTGAGTTAAATTTGAGTATATCAATATCTCCAAAATCTTTGTGATATTGATACACAAAGACTTGTAAAAATGTCTATCATGACAAGTTCATCATTTTTTCTTCATAAAGAAAAAGAGATAAAAACCCTGGGTTATTTAATGGAAAGCCCATGTGTAGAGGCATGCACCATGTTTTAAAAAATTTCTAAATATGCAGAGGGAAATCATTGAGGAACATGTACTTAGAAGAATCTCTTTGAAAGTGAGGTAAAATATACATGACTTTTAACTTAGAAATTTTTTCTAAAAGCTCAAAGGAACCTAGAGGTTGAGCCTATACTTACAAAAAAAATTAAGAGACTGAGGGGAACCCGTAAGGGGTGAGACTATACTTAGATAAATTTTTAAGTGGTTGAGAAGAATCGTGGAGGGTGATACCTTGCTACAGTGCAAAGTTTGTAAGCCATGTATCGATCCAACATTGTATTAGAGAGAAAGGCTTATAGCTTCTTAGTCAATAGTGTGGGGCTTAAGAGCTCACAATTAGAGAAAGATCTCACTTAAGAGTGGAAGGCTTATGATGATGGCATGTGGGTTTGGGATCCCCTCTAGAGAGTGGTCAAATTAGAGTATAGTAGATATGTGACTTTCTTACATTATCATGAAGCATAGGAGCCCCTCACTGGAGAGTTGTGCTAGTCCGAGAGTGCATTAGAGAGGCGGGAGATCCAAGATCAATCCCTAGTGAAATGGTGAGATGCCCTTTGGCACCACCTAAAGAATGTGTCGCACCCTCGCAGCGGAGCGCGGCGTCGCGGCGAACCCTCGATTGATTTCGGGGTCTTTTGTTTTATTGTGAATAAGGGAGTCGCCACCCAGTATTATGAAAATAGGTTTTTCAACAGGTTTTCTCTTAGCACAGATACGCCTGCATCAACTGTGATATTTTCATGGATAGAGTACTGATGAGATCGTACGGCCACTATTGAGACGATTATATGTACGTAGGGGAAAGATATTTTTACTTGGAGAGCAAGCTGGAACCTATTTGGTTCAATTTCAAACCACTCATTAATGATGTTGATCTCTCTGCCTGTCACTTTCTAATGCCATTTTCTTTTATACAACCATGGGAAATGAATTGATGGAGCAACTCTCTTGAGAGATAGTGGAGGGGTTGCATGTAAAGTGAAGTGGATATAATGAAATGTTTTTAATTTTGGAACACACAATCTCAAGTTCCAAAAGAAAAATAAACAAACAAAAACATAATGAAATATTTTACAACGCGTCGCACATAGGTGGCAAGGTGAAATTTATTGATGTGATTGATCATTTTTATAAGAATTAAAGTCTTGCTTATGATAAAAGTAACTATGCACCATAGTTTTGAAACTCGGTTCGGTCCAGCGGATCAACCTGGAATCCGGCTGATTTAGGACTGGAACTGAACCGGGTTGAAAAAAAAATAGAGAAAAGAAAAACTTGATGTAACCTGGTTGATCATATATTTTTATAATAATAATTATATATATATATAATTATATATATATATATATATATATATATATATATATATATTTTTAAAAATAACAAATAAAATTGGAACTATAACTTTTATATATAAAAAAAACTAAAAGTTAAATTGATCATCTCACTTAAATCTTAATCAAGTCGATTAAATTAAATTTAAGAAATTTAGTGATATTTTTTTGTTATTTTTAAGTTTTACAAGCTATTTAGTTATTATTTAAAATATAATGATAGTCTTACAATTAAATAGATATTTTTTGTTTATTTTTTTTGTGTTAATTCCAGAGAATATAAAATGTAATTTTTGAAAAATTAGTTGCGCAATATATATATATATTCTTTTAACCAATACATTTATGTTCGTTTTATATCTTTTTTCTGTTCTTGGATGCTAACCAAACATAATTTTAATGGGTTTTTTTAAAAAAAATAATATTTGGAAAAAAAATAATATTCAATTGGTCACCACAATCAGTAATCAAATTCAGAAGAGATGAGATCATTAATGGTTACAGCATTTTCAAAAAAACGAAGCAAAGAACAATCACCATAATCAACATTAGTTTCTCAACGTGGATCCCACTTTCTATACAAGGTGAAAAGGTTTTGTCTAAGCAAGGTGTGATCTTTTCGATACTGCTTTGTTTTGTTTACTGATGTAAACGGACGTCCTATACTACTAGCACCTATGTTATGGAGGATTGATTGTTCATGTTGTTCAGTGGGCTAGGCAAGCTTTGCTGTCTAGTTTCAACTATTAACAATTTAACTCTACAATATTGACAAACTGAAAACGATCGTTTAAAAAAACATAGAAAAAGGCTACTTTCATAAAAGATTCTTCTTATGGAGTAATTTTATATTGCAGTAATTTATATATGATTTGGTAATTATCTCCTTGACATATTGCTTCCTTAATATTAGCTCTGATGCTCTATGTTGTCGCCACATGTAAACCCTTATTTTTTTTTGAAAAATTATTAAAACATAGGTCAAAAATTGGGTTGCAACAGAATGTATCAATCTAATATTACACTAAAGAATGGGGATCCAAGATCAACCCCTAGCTAATTGGTAAGAAACCCTTAGACATCACCTGAAAAATGTGTCAGTTTGAGACTTTAATGGTGAATAGAGGATTCGAGATCAACCCTGGTGAGTTGGTGAGAGGCTCTTATGCATGACCTAAAGGATGTGTTACTTCGAGTCTGCATTAGAGAATTGGGGATCCGAGGTCAACCTCTAAAGAATTGGTGAGAGGCCCTTAGGCATTACCTAAGGAATATGACAGTCGAAGACTGCACGAGAGAATGAAAGATCTGAGATCAACCCCTAGCAAATTGGTGAAAGGCTTTTTAGCAACACTTAAAGAATATATAAATCCTAAATTGCATTGATGATCTGTATATAAGAAATGTATATCAAAGATACATTATTTTTATTTTAAAATAAACCTACATTCTCATTGATGATTGTGCATCTTGAGGTAATCTTAGTGATAAATATAGGGGAGGTTAAGATGAACATGTCTTGAAGGTGGTAGGTGTTTGCTTTGACTAACCTGATAACTTTGAATAAGTAATTTCATATTGATTTAAGGAAGTAATAAATCCTTAGGATACACCAAGTACCCATGGGTTGGTCCATCATGGTTTTTCCTCGAGCTTTTATTTCTACCAGGAGAATGATTTTTCTTTTAATGTTCTTTAAACTGGTTTTGCAAACCCACTTTACACCAATGGTTTTGTACATTTTCAAAAGATTAGCTAGCTCCCAACTATCATTTCTTTTAACGACATCAATTTAATCATCCATTACGTTCCATTATTTTGCTTATTTGATGGCACTTTTAAAAGTTCTAGGATCATAATCTGGAAAATAAAGCAAAGTGAGTGGTTCTATCTTTAATTTCAGTTCCCTCATAGTCTTTTATCCATGTTGGCCTTTTTTGAATACAACAAAGAGATTGAGTTACTACATCGGTAGCTTCTACTACTGCTAGTAAAATTTCAACAGTTGTTGGAGTTGGCTCATTTTCAGAATTATTGTCATAAAGAACTTAAGTAAACAACTGCCTATTCCAATTCTAGGTGTTTTCCTATCAAAGACAACGTCTCGGCTAATCACAATCTCCTTAGGTAATGGATTAAACAATTTATACGCTTTAGATGTGTTACTAACACCATGAAAGACATATTTTTCCCCTTATCATCATGTTTCTTCCTTTTCTCATTTCGGACATGTGCATAAGCAGTGCACCTAAAAATTTTAAAATGATCAACAACTAGTCTCCTTCCATTGCAAGCCTCTAATGGTGTTAATTTACTGTTTCAGGCCAAAAAGTTTTTGGAATTCTCCCTCTTGCCAACAAGTTTCTCACCATACTGAGGATGGTTCGTTTTATCCTCTCCTATACACCATTTTGTTGTAGTGTATAGGCAATTGTCATTTCCCTTTGAATGTCATGATGTGCATAAAAAACTTCAAATTTGGTTGAGCAATATTCTCCACCATGATCTGTTCGAAGGATTTTAATAGTCTTTCCTGTTTCATTTTCCATATAAGCCTTAAAGCTTGTAAATGCACAAAGAGCTTCTGATTTTTTCTATAAAAAATAAACCCAAGTTTTCGAGTATAATCATCAATAAAGATAATTAGATATGTTCTACCTCTATTAAAAGATGGTTGTATATTGCCACAAATATCAGAATGAATTAGCTCTAAAACACCTTTTTCTCATCATGATTTCCCTTGTGGGAATTGTGAACAATGTTATTTGCCAACAACATATTTTCACATACTTGGGAAGGAAGACTAATATAAGGAAGACTTGTTACCATATTTTTATGTTGAAGGATCTTCAATCCACCAAAACTCAAATGGCCATAACAAAAATGCCACGACCAAGAAGGATCTTTTACTTAAGCCATCAAACAAGATTGCGCACATTCTATCTTCAACGGAAATAACCAGTTCGAACTCATTTGCATAATACCATTAGCTTCTCTAGTAGGATCATAAATCTTATAATCACCCTTTTAAATAGTGATTACATAACTTTTTTTCTTGTAATTGACCAGCACTTAACATATTACTTTTCAAGTCGTGATTGTAAAGGACATTAGAGATTGTTTTTACAAAACCATTCTTGGTTTTTATCTCAATATCACCCTTTCCCAACATATTCATAGTGGAACAATCACCAAAACTTACTGTAGAATGAAAGTATTTATTTAAATTAGAAAAAGAAGACTTATTTCCACAAGTGTGGCATCTTGTATCAACATATCAAACATCAAACTCTAGTTCTTGATCAACTTGAACAACCATCAACAATGTTTCCACTGCTTTCTTTTTAGTAAGATTCGATTGCTCTCCTTTTTCTTTAACATTAAGCATCCTCGTATAACATTCAGAATAATAATGTCCAAATTTATGACATCTAAAACACTCTACTTTAGAATTGTCAAAAGGTTGATCCTGTCTTCTGATTTTACCGTGAAATTGGTCATTGTTGACTTTGAAACACACATTGATTTACCCTTCGCCTTCCACTGCTCCTTCCTTTAGAGTTTGAGAAATGATTAAAGTAAAAGCTTTCAAAGCTTGTTCCTCTGAAGTTGAACTTCGGTTCATTTTCTGTTCATAGACTAACAAGGAGCTCCACAATTCATTAAGAGAGAATGCATCTATATCTTTCGATTCTTCAATTGAACACGTGAAATAATCAGACTTTGATGTCAGGAAACGCAATATCTTCTCCATAATCATGACATCTTCCATCTTCTCACCATGACATAAAATTATGTTGCTTATCTCCATAGTCCTGACACATCGACTAGTGACAAATTCATTAAGAGAGAATGCATCTATATCTTTCGATTCTTCAATTGAACACGTGAAATAATCAGACTTTGATGTCAGGAAACGCAATATCTTCTCCATAATCATGACATCTTCCATCTTCTCACCATGACATAAAATTATGTTGCTTATCTCCATAGTCCTGACACATCGACTAGTGACAAATTCCCCATCTTTCATTTGTTGGGTCTTAAAATCTCATCTCAGGGTTTGAAGTTGTGCACACTTCACTCTAGTAGAGCCGTGATATTTTTTCTTCATGGAATACAAAATGTCATAGGAAGTTTCTTTGCCAAGAATTGTTTCCAATAAGGGAAGATCGGTTGCATGAAAAAAGTAATTTTTTGCCTTCCAACTCTATTTTCTGGGCATCTAATAAAACTGCATTTGTTATTAGTTATCCAATTCCAAATTCAACGATCGACCAATATTTTTTTGGTCGTAAAAAATTCTTCATTGGCATAGTTCAATGGTCATAGTAACCATCAAAACATGGGATCACTGCCTATGTAAAATTGGAATCGAAAGCCATCATTTCCTACCAAAAAAAAATAAATATAGGGAGAAAAAATATTTGTTGTTATTTTTTAACTATTTTGGCAACTCTCATTGTTTGGAAACTCTTTCTCCTTTGCTTTCTCTTATACATAATAGGCTTTGTACCACTAATACACTATTAAGAAAAAAACAAAAAACAAAAAAAACCTATATAATGGTAAAGTTATGTCTATTATTGATAAAGAAAAAGGCCTATAAATAGGCTTTACATTAGACCACTTCATCCTAGCACTAATCACAAATAGTATAAAATAGTATCACACATAAGACATTTACTTAGCCACGAAATCAAGTAACCAAATTCCTAAAGGTCGACTTGGCATGGCCAGATCTACTAATGACTAATTGAAATTAAGCGGATGTCTCGATTAAAAAGCTAATAATAATATTATAACTTAACCTTTATCTTTCAATAACAATAATGATGAAAAACTTCAGGTTTGATACAGCATAATAGCCCATATCTAATGGAATTATGTGCTTATGATCATATAAAGAGCCCTAATTAACAAGATTAATATAATGACTTTGAGATATGTATGCCTCACCTAAAACCAACCAAGTAATATCCCTTAATACAGCTTATATCGACATTATATATTGGGGATTCTATCATATGGTGATTACTTTAACATAAAAGTTCAGGCATCGGTGCTTAATTAGCATAATGGAGCTTTCGGTTTATTAATAATCCATTTAACGAGGAAGCAATCATGCCTAATTACAAGTCTCCAATCGTTGAAACTTAGAACTTCCTTCTTGGCCATGTCAAATTCAAACAATGGGGTACTTTCTAAGTTTCAAACAAAGGGATAGGCCGTGCATTACTGCTAAAGGAACTTATCGGTGAAGGATTGGAGCTTTGCTTAGCTTGCTTCTGAAACATTTTCGGTTAAACTCCTTAATCACCACATCAAAATGTCTAACTAATCAAAAATCTATGAAAATTAAAGAGTATCGGCATTGGCCCATTCTAGAAGAAAGCTAGGGCAAGCTCCAAGCCTCCATTGTAGGTTCAAATTTTGAAATAGGTGAGCGGAATTAAGGAATGCATGAGATCTAACTCTTTACATATTAGCAAGGAATTCTTAAACATGTTAATATTCTATATTAAAATATTTATATTTAAGAATAATTTTCAATAAAATCTTAACAAAAAAAAATAAGTGGACCCAACATTTAATTGGGTCTTAAATATACTATTAACCATGTTTTAAACCAATTTTCAACATTACGTTTGCTATTAACCATCTCTTTACTCGGAAGATGGTGAGATTTCATTTAGAACAGAGAATATGTTGTGTGTAAAAGTTAAAAAGAAAATATTCCATGAAAAGATTGGAGTTAATTATAGGTTAGATACCGACCAAACATCATGGTTTTTGTTTTTTTAATACGTCCAGTGATGCAACAATGGCTTGCTAAACCATCTAATCCAAACCCTTTTATTTTCAGAGCAAGAACATAAGCATGCCGGTGTTTTGGACGGCCATATGTTGTCATCATGGTGATTTATGTTCAGTCACGGTCAAACTAAATTAGTATCATATTTTAAGCATTTAATTATAAGATGCCTCTATCAGACGAGGAATTTTCTTAGGTTTATTAATTCAATGTCAACCAAGAAAATAAAGCAATATTGTGTTAGATTAAACGGAGCTTGCAGCAATGACGTTCAAGTAGTTTCCGTCAAGATACATGCATATGCAAGGAACACTACGAGCCGTGAAGGCAATTTCTTAATTGCATTTTTTTTTCTTGGATAATGATTTCTCAACTTTGCTTATGCAATTTGACAAATGTATGAGGTTATTCTTCTTATTTTATTTCTAAAGCTTTGTTTTTGTTATTATCGCTTTTATATAGGTCTCAAAGTACCTGTCCTTTTTGCTATAGACGTCGTTGATCTGTGATCTGTGAGACAACAGCATCATTTAAATAAAAATTATATACAAAGTTTTTTTTAAGGAAAATTAAGTCGAGGCTAGCTAGATTTAAGTGCCAAATATGCACTTCTAGAACCAGTTACATCGGAGGGGGGTTTAAAATTAGGAACTAAATTCAGCTGTCGCCTGGCATGCTACGTCCGCAACCTGGCATTGTATCAGTAATTAAAAATAATGGAGTTAGAGTATTTATATAATGATATCAATAATTTCATAAGTTTATAATTTTAAAGTCCAATTCTTGGACGCAACAGGAAGAGGGAAAAAAAGGCACAAGCTACAGAAAATTTACTCGAATTCTGGGTGTGGGATGTGATGGAACCATCCCCATCCAATAGTTTAAACTGTTATGTGAGATCTCAAGATATAATTTATATTATTTTATAACATATCCCCTCAGGTGAAAGCTCTTTGGACTTGAAACTTACACAGATTCATATTATTTTCTGTTTGATTTTTATCAAATAAATAGAGGTGATGAGATTTGAAATCGTAACGATTTGGTCTTCAAGACTCTGATACCATGTTAAGAAACCATCTCAGCCTAATAGCTTAAACTGTTATATAAAATCTTAAAATATAATTTATATTATTCTTTAGTATTTCACACATATGTCTTCACATGAAATGATTTATTAGGCTGTATTTGTAACAAATATTTATCAAGCCAGCTAATTATCAGGCTCTCCTCTATCGTTTTAGTTTTCTTTTTTATGATGATGAAAAAGAATGTGTTCAGAACCTGTCAATGAAATTGAATTACATAATCTAATTAAACGCTCTAATAAATTTATTTTCGCAAATGATAGGGTACCGATGTGTATACCAGTACCTTTGAAACAATTACCTGATCGATCATGTAAAACAAAAAAAAAATTAGAAGGCACATAAAAATAAAATTATCTTTATTGTTTAAATTAGAAAAACTATTATTATTTACCTACTATGAATACTTTGTCATAATCCATCAATTATGTATACTTTATTAAAATAATATTTTTTTTATTTTTTTAAAAACTACTTTTAATATCATCACATTAAAATAATCTAAAAATATTAAAAAAATAATAATTTTAAAAAATATATAATTTCAACCTATTTTGAAATACAATATGCTAATAATTAACAACTATATAGTAAGCAAAACTTTATTTTCAAAGATAGAGATAGAGTAAGAGTACTACCCTCTCTTGATTGAATATTCTCGGAAACTTACTTCACTTACCACGCAAGTAAAGGGCTTTTCATGAATCATGACTGCCAGGCAATAAGCAAATTAATCATGCTAATTCACCTTGGGTTTTGGTTTTGTCAACTTTCAAGCTTGAAAACACTTGAACGACCCTCAAGTTACGTCTACGTATCTTGTGATTAACTTGCAGTGTTCTTAAATAATCATCACAATGCTCCCCAGCTCGGTTGTTACGTCCTCCTTGCTCTCTCTACATAGAAAAATCAGTTCCTGGTGTGAAACACATAGAGGGACCTCAAGGCCATTTACACATGGGCACAAAAATCAGAGATGTTAATAAATAGAAAAGAAAATAAACAGATCTGTATTTTTTTTATTTTTTTTTTCATAAGCCTGATGAGAAGAGAACTAGGCCAACTTGAAGGACAAAAGATCTGCCTCATTACACTGTGCTACAACACTTTGAGCTCATTCGACAATTACGTAACTTTTGCATACCATATTGATTAATAACTCTAGTCTCTACACGGTGTATTCTTTTTCTTTTTTCTTTTTTCTTTTTTTTCTTGCTAGGAGTAACATTTACTGGTTGTATCAGGGATTTGTCATGATGACTCCTTGATACGCTGACATTATTGGAAAGTTTCCATTGTATCCCTGTACTTGCACGGCATTAGCTTTACTAATGCTAGCTTCTAGTATATCATATACAGATTCTGCTTGCCTTTGATGGAGATATGACCCCTGTACAAAGGTGGTGAATAGTTACTTCTGCTTAACTGAATTCTGGAAAAAAAAAAAAGCCCTGCTTTTAATCATTTAGGCACTAATTAAGGGAGGTATACATAGTGAAAAGAGTTAGTTTTTTTTAAAAAAATAACTTGACAGAGAATGTAAGTTGTCTTCAAAATCACTCAAGCAATTGGGCCAGCAAGTGTGCACGCTCACTAGGATTCTACAAAACACCCCAGGAGGGAAAGGGCACCTAATTGAATTAAATTAAAAACAATTAGAGTTAATTAATTAGATCAGTTCCAAATTAATACGTTAAGCAACAACAGCCTTAATTAGTTCCCTCTGCTTGACCCCATTTATGGTTCGTTACGCTAAATTCTCACAAATCCCCATTCATTCAAGCCGATTTAATTAGGAATTACGAATGAGAACAACAGAATTTTACGCTACCTAGAGCTTGCCATATCAACTCCTAATTAAATATTTTGTTTTTTTATCACATGCCCAATTTGTCTCTGGGAGCTGGCCTTTCTCATAACGCAATTTTGTGACTTCTAATACAAGGGAGAGAGAGATTAAACCTTTTTCCTTTTTTTTTACTTAAAAAAAACTATTAAATAATTGTTTAAATGGATATTTTTTCATGATTTCTAATTATTTTGATATGATGATGTTAAAAAATAAAATAAAAAATTTTACAAAATTATTTTATTATATTTTTAATAAAAATCACTTTTAAAAAATACAATGCACTACAATAGCAAAGACACACAAAGTATTTTATGCCTTGGCGATGAAAACATGATTTTTGCTTTATTAATTATTAACTAATACTTTGTAACCAAACATAAAAGTCCAAAATTAGGTACTTATTACATAGTATATTGACTAAATTAATGA
>Ga0325411_1005361_pt1 | contig 14208 bp, 7 predicted proteins | sample PopdelMetagenome_13_FD_206181 | JGI IMG/M metagenome (GOLD analysis project Ga0325411, IMG submission 206181) | Populus deltoides microbial communities from Bellville, Georgia, United States - Xylem-PdIQD-R4 | ecosystem: Host-associated > Plants > Phyllosphere > Stem > Wood/Secondary xylem... | reverse complement strand
ATAATTCAATAAAAAATAAATTTAACATTAAAAAATAATTTTTTTTAAAACACATTATTCGTAAAGAAGAAGAAGCAAAACCGTAGTGATTTATAAGAAGAGTACAGTAAACCTATGTCCCTGAATAATGCTCTACGAGGATGTGTAATGTAAAACCTCACTTTTCTTTAAGAAAGTGTGGGTAGCATTACCTTCACATTATTAGATCACTCATTAGACATTGGAATATATATATATATATATATATATATATATATATATATATTAGATCGAAGGGCTGAGATGTAAGAAGTACTCCAGTAGCTTTACCTTCACATTATTAGATCACTTCTATGTGGCATCAATGCCAGCGTGTGGGTTTCATTTTAAGAAAGTGTATATGCTTTTTATCAAAATTTAATTTTTTTATTTTAAATTAATTTTTTTATTTTTTAAACTATTTTAATATGTTGATATTAAAAACATATTTTCAAAAATAAATAATATTTTAATATATTAAAAAAAACACTTTGAAAAATAATATTTACCACATTATCAAATACCCTAAAAACCACAACATATCATATCATTAAATATTATTGCAATATATAGCATTATCTTTTACCAAGCATATCATTAAATTAAATTTTAGCATGATATGTGCAGGTCAAATTGATTCATATATTGTTCTTCGGAGTTAGAAAAAGTTTGGTAATTTATAGTCTTTGGCTATATATAGTTTTTGGGTTACATGTATAAGCATTTTCCAGATGTCATTCAAAACAGTTTTTAAAATTTTATGAAACATTTTTTTTATTCTCTTAAAGTTAAAATAAAAAAGTGTTTCCTAAAATTTTAAGAATTGTTTTGAATGATATCAGAAAATTATATATATATATATATAAATTTCAATTCTCAATTAATTCAATATTAAAAAATAAAATTAAAAAAACTAAATATAAATAAAAAATAATTAAATTTATAAAAAAAACTAAAAAAATTATCAATTTAACATATTTTTAAACCAAATATATTTTTAAAATGCACTTCAACACAATTATAAATAAAAAACAAAATACATTTAGAAGCATTAATAATGTGAAGAATTCTTTAAGATTGAATATTTATTTCATTTTTTTTAAATTCAACTCGCAACACGACAAGAGAAGTAACCAAGTAACGCAGTCATATCTATGTACACGGACCATGAAAATAACATGCTTTAATTTTTTTTTTCCATTTATTTTAATCATCACAAAGTTACATGGTCAACAAATTGAAAAAAGTAACAGAATGCCGTTGACAAATCGGGTATACAAGCTCTCAACTGCGGAGACGTTGCGCCTCACAATGGGACCCACCTACCGCACCACCTCGCACACGCGACTCCTGTGACTCGTGTCTTGGACCCCCCCCCATTTGGGATAAATTGTTGTCTAACTGTGTGTATGGTAAATGAGCTAGTTTAAGGGTCTTTTTTTAATGTAGTAAATGTTATTTTTAAAAGTGTTTTTTTATTTGAAAATATATTAAAATAATTTTAAAATTTATTTTTGATATTAATATATTAAAATGATTTTAAAATATATAAAAAATTAATTAAAAACTATAATTAATTTTAAAAGCATTTAAAAAAATTTAAAAATATAATTGAAGCAGAATACCAAATATAAACTAAAACTATAAAGGTTAATACCGACAAGGGGGGGGGGGGGGGGGGGGGGGGAAAATGCAATTAGCGTTATTTTGAGGGCATCGCATCGCTTGCAAGGCAAGAAAAAAAATAGAAAGCACCTAAAAGCTTAAAGAAAAGAAATAAAAAACAGTGGTTAGAGAAAGGGAAAAAGGTTCCAGCATCCATGTTGCTGCTCTCGTACTCTCACTCTCTCTCTCTCTCTCTCTCTCTCTAGACTGTTGACTGATGAGTAGTGATTATGATGATGTTTTTCTTTCATACTCGTTAATTAGCATCCCTCTCCGGCTCTCCCTCTCTTAAACAGATCCAAAAAGATCCTGCTCTCGCTCCTCAGTTTCTTTTCCTTTGCATGTACCTCTCTCTTCTTGTTTTTTTATTTATTAGTTAGTTTTTCACAACGGTGCTCCTCTGATTTTTCATTAAGGCAATGATATCCTACTCTCCTTTTCTTTCTCTGTTTTCATTACACACGGATGCTATTAATATTTTTTCCCAGCAACCAAACAGCACTAATTTTCCTTCTTCTCTACATTTTCATAGCTTCCAAACAGAATAATTTGATTTTTTCAAGTTTTTTTGTTCCTCTCTGTTGCTACAGTTAATTGAAGGACTGGCTTTGGATTAATTAAAAATGGCGACGAAACAGGGATCAAAATCAAGAATATCAGTTTTAATCAGTAATTCCAAGAAACCAGCAGCGAATTCACAGTCATCATCAACGACATCTTCTACTAAGCAATTTTTAGAGAATTCAATGGACGGTCAAAGCTCACCTGTATCCTCCTCAGCTCGAAGCAAACCACAATATTTTTACTCCGAAAGTGTTAATCTGGATACTGAGAGATCCAAAGAAAATGTAACTGTCACTGTTCGCTTTCGGCCCCTAAGGTTCGTGCTAAATTTTATTGTTAATAAGTACTTGTTTTTGCTAATTTGTGGTTTATTTATTTTTTGTTTTGGTGTTTAGTCCTAGGGAAATCAGGCAAGGAGAGGAGATTGCGTGGTATGCGGATGGAGAAACTGTCGTGCGAAATGAACATAATCCATCTACTGCTTATGCGTATGGTAATTTGTTAAGCTTTCTCTGAATGTATTTAATTGGAATGGCATTGGTAGTGTAAGCCGGATGCATTTGTAGATTAGTTAATGTGTGGATAGGTAGTGTGAAGTTAAGTTAAAATGCGCTTGAGAACTTGTATGCTTTTGTTTGAATTGATTGGTAGTGTGAAGTTAAGTTAAAATGCGCTTGAGAACTTGTATGCTTTTGGTTGAATTGATTGAGGGGTGTCTTTTATGGTAATTTTGAAGAAACTAATGTCATATATTGGAGAGTTAGTGCTATGAGTCTAGTTGGAACCGAAGATATTGTCCGAAGTCCATGGCTACGTTAATCAATTCAAAGGTTCTGCGTTTTATAGTCGTTTGTTTGTGAAATATTTTCCTTTTGCAAAACTCTGAATTATATTTTCATAGTTTTCACGTCATTGTAGTGAATGTAAGAACACATTGCAGATGGGCTGGCTTTGTGCTTCAATTTCGATAATCAATCGATAGAAGGCTTTATTTGCACTCTAAGGACATTGTTGTTCTTACTCTAGGGGTATATACTTCTTTGCAGTTCCAGGAGATAATTCTTGCTTCTGGGATTTTAATCCTCTCATGCCAGAAACATTACCAAAAAAGGAAAGCGAGAAATTCTGGGCTTCTTTCTACCCAGCATTAATTAATAAGCTATTAGGCTCCTTCATTTTTTTCCCTTTGGGGATAATAGCTGATCAAACGAGTTATATTTAAGACATTCATGTTATTCCTTTTTTTGTCTCTTTATTTATTAACCCATGCTTGTAGATCGGGTGTTTGGTCCTACAACTACAACGCGCCATGTATATGATGTTGCTGCTCAGCATGTTGTCAATGGTGCTATGGAAGGGATCAATGGTAAACAAAATGGATATCCCTCTGCTTAGGAACTCCAATTTCTGCTTTCCTTCTAAAGCTTATAGTTTTTTACCTTTGTTTATACATGCTCTTACAGGCACCATTTTCGCATATGGAGTGACTAGCAGTGGGAAAACCCATACCATGCATGTGAGATTTTAATACCTGAGATGCTATTTTTCTGCTGTGCTCTTACTATGCATGCAAAATTAAATAGAAATGCCTTAAATACCATAAACACTCACACACACACACACTGCATATTTCTATGCCTTAAATCTCCTAGCAGATCATTCTCAGACTGCTGTAAGGAAAAAAAGGGAATTTGCTTAATATGTCATTATAGTTTAGGGTCTAGTCTCCAATGTCCAATCTTTTCCTAAAACTTTAATTGCATCCAATCTATACTTATATTTCAGTTCATTCTTTCTCCAATCTATCTTTCTAGTATCTATTTCCATGCAAAAACTGATGAAAATACCTTGATTTGATCATTTGAGAAATTCAAATCTAACCTAATTTATTAAAGAAATAACCATGAAAAAAAATAAGAATCTTAACATTATATGACAGTTCGTTCTTTTTTTTCCCTAAAAGAACCTAATTTATTAAAAAAAATAACCATGAAAAAAAATAATACAAATATTAACATTACATGACAATTCATTTTTTTTTTTCAAATTTATAACTTTAATATATTAGGTGGGGGTTTGAATTTCTCAAGTGAGGATATTTTAGTTAGTTTGCATGGAAATATCTATTAGAAGGATAGATTGGAAAATAAACTAAAATATATAAAAAAAAATAGGATGTATTAAACTCGTAGAAACAAATTGGAGACTAGACCTAAAATATGAGGACATGTTGAGTTAATTTGCTAGGAAAAAAAATAAAAAAAATCTAAATCATTCCCTGCATACAACACGTAAAATTAAATAAAAACACCTTGTGTTCCTTGGCATGTATATTTGTATTTGTTGTCTGTGTAATTGAGGTGACATTATTCATTACCTTTTAACTAATGTTAAAAACATTATGCTTATATTTATCCATATAATAATCAGGGGGATCAAAGGTCACCTGGAATTATACCATTAGCAGTGAAGGATGCTTTTAGTATCATTCAAGAGGTACTTTACAATGAATTGAACCCCCTTGTACGACTCTATCTGATACTTGTTTGAATGCTATTAATTAACATTTTTCTTTGCCTTAGACTCCAAACCGTGAGTTCCTCCTCCGTGTTTCATACCTGGAGATCTATAATGAGGTCAGCTTCTTCCAATTCTCTCTAGCTACTAGCTTAATAATGCTGCAATTTACTGCCTTATTATTAATATTTCTATTGTTTAATATGAGGTAGCTCCACAGCTCCTCCATTTTACAATTTCTTTATTCTTTGGTTTTTGTCATTTCAGGTTGTTAACGACTTGTTGAATCCAGCAGGACAAAATTTAAGAATCAGAGAAGATGCTCAGGTACTTGCTTACCATCTCTGTATTGTGTTTCTCTATGCTTACCTTCAGCACTTATATCATCCTCATGGCAATAACTTTTATAGTTGTTTTAATACCAGGATACAATTAACTATTTGCAGTTGTGTGACCAACTATGACTTGCTAAAGTATTTCTTTTATAGCTTTGGACTTTTTGAAAGTCTAAAATAGCCCAAGAGAGGAGTGAATTAAGGCTAAATTGAACATTTGATGCTTTAATAAAATAAACACCTCAATTTCAGTAACAACACACAATTAAGCAAAGAACATATAAAATAAGATAGATAGTAAGAGAAAGACATCGATTCTTATAGTAGTTTGGACAATCGCTTACTAATCTCCTTGAACCTCCATTCAAGTATTTACTATTAAGTTACGGTCTTTTTAGTGCGTGAGACCTTGCTGATTACACTAATCCTTTTCCGGGATCAAGATTAGAAAACCTTACAATCACAGTCTTTTCAAGGATCAAGATTTAAATCTTTGAATTGGCTCACAACCAAAAATTACCCAAGTGATCAAGTGCCATTTACACTTTCACTATAGATAAAAGTCTCACAAGAATTATCACACTTCACAAGAGAAGATTACAAAGCATTAAGCTGAAGTCTTTATAGAGATGTAATTTAGCTCAAGAATGTGAAAGGGGTTTCATGCAATTTAGGGTTTAAAGCTTTAAGAATTATCACACTTCACAAGAGAAGATTACCGTTCTCTCGACTGTTATCCATAAATTATGAGACCATATCAACACATAGCTGGCATCATGGCATGCAAACTTTATGAAGTTCGGTTTGAGGACGACCTCAAATGATGCCAGGTTCTTATGATGATGGTTTACCACTTTATTAAATCAATATTGAGCTGATGAGAATGAAAAAAAAAGTTGTTAGGGCACTATTTATTTAATGATGATAATGATGGCAAGCCCCACCCTCTCTACAACTGAGGCACAGCATCAAGCAAGCTTTTACATGTTGCTGAGAGATCCCTTTATCGTACAATAAATTATGCATCATGGTCTTGGAATATGCATAAACCTTGCGGTGCAAGCTACAAGTCTGCTTGGTTCTTTAGGTGGAATGGGCTGTTGCTGGGTGTCTCATTCCACTTTTGCTTCCATGGGTTTTCAGTTTTCAGTTTCATTATTTATATCGGTTCAAATCTCTTGGTCAAGGCATGAGATTTTGAAGCATCTGGTGTTATATGGACTACTTTGTCTTTGCATCATATCAGAGGCAACTCTTTCTGCGCTTGCGGGGAGCAGGTGGTTATCAGAATCAGCATATTTTTATTTTTTGCTCAGGTGATATGGTTAAGCTGTTTGAGGAGGACCTGCAATAGATGACTGAATGATCATGTGCTGTCTGGGAAATTGCGACTCTCATCTGAACCACCGATTCTGCTTTTATGAAAGAATCGGTATTTAGATCATTTGAGCACCCTACTCATATCTTAACCTTTTTAATTTTTTTGAGTGTGGGTAGAATCTTAATGAATAATAGGCAAGTAAATGGTATAAATTTCAATTTCCAATGTAGAAATTTAATGGTTTCTCTAGTGATATGGTCAGCTGATTAATCTAAAAATGTCAGTTTCATACGTGTTGGAAATAAACATGTTTTAATTTATTTTGATTCTTATCTGTAGGGAACTTTTGTCGAGGGAATAAAAGAAGAAGTTGTATTATCCCCTGCTCATGCACTTTCCCTTATAGCAGCTGGGGAAGGTAACTCTCAAGTCAAATCGTATGCAGTAAACAAACGCAAGAGCATTCAAACAGCATTAGCTTTATTTAATACTATAGTTTCTAACTCTACCTCTCCGGTTCCAAAATAATTATGTTACCAAAACTAATTTTAACCAAAATTCTGAAGAACAAAACAAAACTACATAATTGAGACACTAATCAGCATATAGCCCTTTAAATTGAATACTTATGCAAGTAATGGACCGACATCTATGGAATATTGATCAAAATGATATCCTTTTAAAACTGATGTGCATTACTTGTACCGATAGAACTGTGGAAGTTAATGCAATAGGCAGGTTTGTTGAAAGTTAACAACCTATAGAAAAAATTTACAAATTGGTGCAGAACTTGTCTGTCTTGCAAAAGATGCTATTTGATTCTCTCTCCTCCCTGTATGTATATCAAGACTGCAATGTCTTTTCCATGATATCACAATTCTTTCCACGCTTTCTGATCAGGTCTTTCCTTTTGACACAGAGCACAGACATGTTGGGTCCACAAACTTTAATTTACTCAGCAGCAGGAGTCATACAATATTTACACTGGTATTCCTATCTTCCTGCAGCTTTAGTTGATTGTTACATTTCATATTCTCTTTCTTCAAGATAATTATAAGCTTTACATGTTTATTATATTGTAGTGCATTTGCAAGTGATAGTTTTACCTTTTTAGCTTACACGTAACTGTCAGACTTGCACTTCATATTCATCGACCTGCTTGATGAACTTGTTTGTTTTTCCTGAAACATTTGAATATTCACTTGTCTACTTGTTAACATCCAATCTTACGCCATCTGCCCACTCAGTGGCCAATATCCAATCTTTTTGGCAATTGCTAAATTATTCATTTGCCTTTAAGAATTGCAAGAAATCATTGTCAACTCTGTTTTGGGATAATTCATTTCATCAACTAATGATAGTTTGATCATTTATATATTCATTTCATTGTTTTATATCCTTTCCCACTAACTTTTTCCAATTATTCTAAATACAGACAGTAGAGAGTAGCCTGTATGGTGAAAATAGTGAAGGAGAGGCTGTAAATTTGTCCCAGCTGGTAATTCCTAAGGCTTCTATCTAGAATTGATGTCAAAGGACTTGTTGGTCACCTTTTTAAGTTTTTCATTGGAATTTCTCCTGTTTCTTTAATTATGACAACTCTTTCTTCCCCTTGATTTACTACAATTAATGATTTTGCTTGCTATGTTTGATTTCAATAAATTCTTTTTAACTTTCTGATATTTTACTTATACATGCAGAGCCTCATCGATCTGGCAGGTTCTGAAAGCTCAAAGGCTGAAACTACTGGCGTGAGACGGAAAGAAGGATCCTATATTAATAAAAGTTTGCTGACACTTGGAACTGTGAGGCCTCTTGTACCTGTATTATTCGTCTGTACAACAATAATTGACCACCTTCATGATATATAATCTGAAAACTATCACATAAAAAACATTATTTATCAAACTTACAGCTTTCTGTTTCAGAATTTACTGCCAATATTTCACTCTTAAACTGAAGGGACAGCCTTACTGCCTTACATATGTGTTATATCATGCTTGATGGTTTTTTGTTTCTGGTAATCATTTTCTATTTGATGAATTACCCAGCCAGGAACATGATAGAAAATGAGAAACCAGTGTGACTGGGTTACCTTAAGATTGATTGACTTGTTTTAGCTATCTTTTCATGCTTCTAGGTCCGTGTGCTTTTAGGGACTTAATATTGTAATTTGATATTTATGTTCTATTAATGTGCCAAGACTGAATGCACTCTCTCTTTCTCTTCGCCTCCCTTTGTCCCTCACACATGCACACACTAATGGAAACCATCAATTTGGTGCTCATTAATTACAATTAAATGAACTGTGACTTTTATTCCCGAATAATTCCTAGTGAAAAGAAGTTATGTGCTTCATTTGCTAGTCCCCAATAATTTACAATCATAAATATTTAAATTGTATGGATAAAATTGTATACTTGTGACTTGCATAGGTTATATCGAAGTTGACGGATGGGAGAGCCGCTCATATTCCTTACAGGGACTCTAAATTGACAAGGCTACTTCAGTCTTCATTAAGTGGTCATGGGCGTGTATCAGTAAGTGCTGATAATATTTTGCTAAAAGAAACTACTTTTCTGGTCGTATGATGCATGATAATCGAATCATTGTCCTTCAAACAAATGCTGCTTGCATTTAAGAGACTCATTTTCCTTTCGTGTCTGAATTTACAGCTCATTTGCACTGTCACTCCCTCATCTAGTAGTTCGGAAGAGACACACAATACTTTAAAATTTGCCCACCGTGCAAAGCACATTGAAATTCAAGCAGCACAGAACAAGGTATTTTTCCTTAGAGTGTATGCATTCATTCAAACAATCTCACTTGCCAACATTTGAAATGATGTTTCAACCATTTGCAGATTATTGATGAGAAATCGCTTATCAAGAAGTACCAAAATGAGATACGCTCTTTAAAGGAAGAGTTAGAACAATTGAAGAGGGGTATTGTGACAATTCCTCGATTGAAAGACATTGTAGAAGACGACATTGTCCTCCTCAAGCAGAAGGTACTTCTTAAAGAGTTCTACCATCACTTGGAAGATTCTTTCTCTATTTCATAAATTTTCATTTGTTAACTGCAAGATTTAATTTATATGTTTGATCTCAATGTTAGTTTCTTTATTCCTGTCCTTTTCTTCCTTTTCATCCCATGTCCCAATCTTGTATATGACTGTCACTTAATTAATGCATAATGGTTTGATACATTTAGTCTGAATAACCGTTATTATGACACAATTTCCTTGATTTGATTTGATATGTACAGCTAGAAGATGGTCAAGTGAAACTGCAATCAAGATTGGAACAAGAAGAAGAAGCTAAAGCAGCCCTATTGAGCAGAATACAGCGGCTGACAAAATTAATTTTGGTGTCAACAAAAGCTTCACAACCATCAAGGATCTCTCACCGCCCAGGTCCAAGGAGGAGGCATTCCTTTGGAGAAGAAGAGGTACTTGGAGCAAATTTGTTTGATTTTTTTGTACTTCTATCTATTTTTCTCTTGAACTATGATTTTATTGTTGTATAAAATCTTGGATTATGACTTTTATCTCTAATGCTTTCCTAATCTGGAACTCTTTAAGTGGGAGCCTCTGTATAGCAGGGCTTCACCCCTTATTTTTCTGCACTTTCTTATATCTGATTATGGTTGCTTATGTGTAATTTGCAGCTTGCATACCTACCGTACAAGAGGCAGGACTTGATATTGGATGACGAAAATATTGACTTGTATGTTTCTCTTGAAGGAAATACTGAAAGTGTGGATGAGACACTGAAAGAGGAGAAGAAAACCCGAAAGCATGGATTGCTGAACTGGTTAAAGCTACGGGTATGCGTAATTCAAAAGATTTATCTGCATGTTTTTATACTGGTTCTCTTGTAAAACAAAGTAAACTTGTTATTTTATCAGCTAGAGTGATCCTTAAATGATCGGATAGCCTCCTTTTAATAGTTCCAAATTTTGGTTTTTATTCTTTTAGTTCCTTACTTTGGAGGATCATCCCTCTTGTAAATTTCAGCACTGATACAATTGAATTCAATTTTCTTTTTTCTTAGAAATATCTATTCTTCTTGATTAGAAACGAGATAGTGGATCGGGAATGAGCACCAGTGACAAATCAAGTGGAGTTAAATCTAATAGTACACCTTCAACACCTCAAGCAGAAAACAGCAATTATTATGCAGAATCCAGACTTTCACATCCTTCACTTGCAGAAAGCTCTCCATCAGCAGATCTTCTATCTGAGGTCAGGCAGGATAGAGAGGTACCTGAGGACAATTTCCTCGAGCAGGAAACTCTGGTATGCTAATGGTCCTTTCATTTAATTGTGTATTCTTTCTTCTTTTTGGCTGGGGATGATTACCATGGTCTGCATGCTTAATTTTCATGCTTTGCTGATTTCTAGAATAGCATAAAAACAAGTGATCAGATTGATCTTCTGAGGGAGCAGCAGAAAATTTTATCTGGAGAGGTGGCACTCCATTCAAGTATTTTGAAGCGATTGTCTGAGGAGGCTTCAAGGAATCCCCTGAAGGAACACATACAGGTATTGTGTTGTTCCTATACCTCCTTTTGTTATTAGCTGCTCTTAACAGGCTGAGAAATTTTGCATCATCATACTTTTGTATTTAAGTTGGAGATGAAGAAGTTGAGTGATGAAATCAAGGTGAAGAATGAACAAATAGCTTTGTTGGAAAAGCAAATTGCTGATTCCATCATGACATCTCACAACAGCATGGCTAACTTGGAAGCATCCCAAGTAAGTTTAGCTCCCTTATGGTAGCACAAACTCCTTGTATATGGCAGCTGCAAGTCCATCTTTAAGCCTTTTGTCTTTGTATGCTTGCAGACGATTGCTGAACTGACAGCTCAATTGAATGAGAAGTCATTTGAACTCGAGGTGATGTTCCTATACAGCTTGGCCTAAGAAAATTTGTCATTAGCTCTGAACTGAATATTAACATGTTCGATAATCACTCGAAAGAATCATTTGGAAACCTTTTCATCCTCCATCTAAATTCATTTGCATAACAAATTGGAGTCATCAATAAGAACAATGCAACACATTATAAAGTCATGGGTAATGGTATCCAAGTTGTGTGAACAGACTTATTCAATGGGTTCCTTTTGTTTTAGTCAATGATACATACCCATGGTTTTCTTTTAGGCATCTGATTTTATTAATTTGGCCTGATGATTGTTGTATTGCTGTATACTGTTTCAGGTTAAAGCGGCAGATAATTGTATAATTCAAGACCAGCTCAGCCAAAAGGTCAAACAGTTAACATTTTTTTTTTTTGTGCGTGTGTTGGTAGCTTTCACTGTTTTGCAAGCTGTGTTGTCGGTTGATGGCAGGTTCTAACTTGACATTGCCTCTCCATCAGATCTGTGAATGTGAAGGATTGCAGGAAACAATTGTCTCTTTGAAGCAGCAGCTCTCAGATGCACTGGAGTCAAAAAATATTAGCCCTCTAGCTAGCTACTCTCAACGAATTTCTGAACTAAAAAGCTTCCATGCACAACATCACATGAACAAGGAAACTGCAGCATCAAAAGATAGAAATGAAGATTTGCTTCTACAAGCACAGGTATGTATTTAAACCTTTTGGCACCCCAATCACGTATTATTTTGGTTGCTAGAGCACTATTTCCTTTTTCAATGCTTCCCCACCAGAGGTAAAAGATTTAGAAACTAAGGAAGATCTCAGATTTCATTCTGAGCTCGTGACGCTAAATTTTCTGATAATACCATTAAAATGTCTACAAGGTTCTCATACCTTAAGAAACCAAAATAGAAGCTTGTAGGATCTCGAGGATCACCATCCCAAGGAAAATATGTATCGCCCATAACATGTAGCTTTGAGGAAAGTTAGGTTGGCTGTTCTATTTAAATTAAAGAAACTACTTTGAATTAAGAAGTGTATTCTTGTGCCAATTTATACTTGTGGTGGATCATCAAGAAAAACAAGCTTTTTGGTGGATTGCAGACATATAGATGGAAAATTCTTTGCTTGGCTTTCTGTATCTCTTCATATTGTGTTTTTACTAGTGACAAATTTTACAGCATAATTTCCATCATGTGATGGCTTTTGAAGTTGCATTTCTCATACAAGTACGAGAGGTGAATCCTTACTTTTCCTTGATCAGGCCACTGAGATGGAAGAACTGAAGCAAAAAGTTGATGCACTAACAGAATCAAAAGAGCAGTTAGAAACTCGGAACCAAAAATTGGCCGAGGAGAGTTCATACGCCAAAGGGCTAGCATCAGCTGCTGCTGTTGAGCTCAAGGCATTATCAGAAGAAGTGGCGAAGCTTATGAATCATAATGAGAGATTAACTGCCGAGCTGATAGCATTGAAGAACTCCCCCACTCAGCGTAGAAGTGGCAGTACTGTTCGAAATGGCCGGAGAGACAATCACATGAAACACCAAGACCAAGTTGGGGCAGCCTCAGAGCTCAAGAGAGAGTTGGCTGTGAGTCGAGAAAGAGAAGTTCAATATGAAGCTGCTCTTATGGAGAAGGATCAAAGAGAGACTGATCTTCAAAGGAAAGTTAAGGAATCCAAACAAAGAGAAGCTTATCTGGAAAATGAACTTGCTAACATGTGGGTTCTCGTTGCGAAGCTGAAGAAATCCCAAGGAGCTGAAATGGATGTCTCCGAGGCAACAGGACATGACGGTTTAGGAATCTGAATTTTATCCATCCAGCAAGAGGTGATTTAAGGCTTTTGAATGTTTCAGAAAGGTCTTCTGGCAGAAGGTTTGAGAGTAGTGTATAGAAGATTGTGTTGTGCATAGCTCATTCCAAGATAGGAGTGTTTGTGTATTCCAATTATATTTTTTTATTCTTGATACGTGAAACATGTTGATCCAAATTCGAGGCCTTCCTTTTCATTTTCTGTTAATATTTGTACGAACTAAATGCTTTTGTTGGTTCATGCGGGGGTCTAATTGCGAATTAATGCTTGTTTGATTAATCATTTGTGTTTTGTGTTGCCTAGACAGGGTATTATTCAATGTAGAGTGTAGACTGATAAGGCTCATGCTGATCTTTTGTATGTTTTCCCGTACAGGTCGGTCTGGTGTTTTGAACTTGGAAGAAATTCTTGCCCTAATTTTTTCCCCGCACAAATACAACAGCTAGTTTCTTTCCAAGCATTGTAGACATTTTCGGGCCTTAAAGAGGAGAGTCAATGATAGCAAAAAACCAAGTGACAGAGACCCAAAAGCCTCTGAAAGAAAATATATAATTTTTTGATCTCAGGCGCATTAAGTAATAGATCATTGTGCATTAAAAACAAAGATGTTTGTAAAGCCCCTTTGCCTTTTTTTATTTATTTTGCTCTTAAAGTTAATTTTAGTCATTTCCCTATTACCAAATAATATTGTAAAAAGATCGACCGATATGATTAATGTGTTCTTATAAAAAAAAAACTATTTTACCTGTAGATGACGAGTTTATTAATTAATGATTTTACCAAACTTGAATCAAGATTACACCCACGACAAGTAAGAACTTTAAGAAATGCCTACACATATAGAGATTAGAGAACCTTTTCTAAAAAGCTTCAAGCTGGTCCAAGCCCTAGTCTCAACTCCAAGTCCAAGTCTTCATCGCCATTTTTACCAGAGGTGAACTTGGTATCACCATTTTCTTTCCTAGAAACCTCAACAATAGGATTAGTTATGGTTCTCGCAAGATCCATATCTACCCCGTTATTAATCTTGACACCATGAATCAGTACTGTCGTTATATTTAGTAGTCTCCCACCTCGAGGAGCCTCATTA
>Ga0325411_1005357_pt1 | contig 14218 bp, 7 predicted proteins | sample PopdelMetagenome_13_FD_206181 | JGI IMG/M metagenome (GOLD analysis project Ga0325411, IMG submission 206181) | Populus deltoides microbial communities from Bellville, Georgia, United States - Xylem-PdIQD-R4 | ecosystem: Host-associated > Plants > Phyllosphere > Stem > Wood/Secondary xylem... | reverse complement strand
CAAAATGTGAGGCCAAAGTATTAATTAATTAATTATATATTTTTTTGGTTTATTAAAAACAAAAGTCGGGTCTCACTCGACTTACACAGGGTCACCTAGATTTTAGGTTGACCCAGCGGGTTACCCAAACTTGACCGAGCCAATTGTAAGCATTTGTTTTGACCGTTTGAAACCTAGTCAAGATCTCGGGCCACACGGGTCTCAAGTCAACCCATCGAGTCGAGCTAAATTTTATATCTATAATTATATATAATACTAAAATGTGGAGAATATGCATCGTGATTCCCTTCATGAAATACTATAGATGCCCTCTTCACATTGTTTTTTTCATCTTTTTTTTTTCTATTTATTTGGTTTGAGATAATCTTTAAAAGGGATAATTACAAAAAACAAATTTTCTATCCTATGATCCATTTTTCATTTTCATTCTAACATTTGAGAAATTCTGGTTTTTCTTTGTAGTTAATGAGAAAAATCAAATTAGACGAAAATATATTTTTGTTTTCTTATATAATAAATGTTAATTTGCATAATTTTCTTACAAACCTCTCTCTTTAATAACACACACACACACAACTAGACATAAACACTAAATCATAGAATCGATGTTCTCTATGCAAAACTGCCGAAAACCATTGTGGAAAATTTCCTGTCAGAATCTTAAACCGAGTGAAACAAGGCAAAACTATCGAGTTTCATTATTTAGTAGCTTGCTTGCATATATCATCGTTCAACCAACAACAACAAGAATAAGAAATGCAACACTTAAAATCCTAGAAGACATGAGCACAAACTAAGAATTATAAAACAATGCTTTATAACACTTTAGATTGCCTCAGGAATACTTGAAATCAAGGCTGCTAACCAAGTTTATACAAATACGAAAACCCCCTTCAAGTAAAATCTACCTCTAGATGAATAGGCCATTGGATCTTCTCTTCACGGCATCCCATTAGTTTTGGGAGTGTAGGTGTGAAAATGTAATAAAATAATGTATTTTTATTCTTAAAAAATTATTTTTGATATAGCATATTAAAATAATTTAAAATATCAAAAAAATATTAATTTAAAGAAAAAAATTAATTTTTTTTAAAATATTTTTAAAATACAAAAACAAACAGGTTAATTTATCTACTTCCTAGTGCTCCGGTAGTAAAAATAAAACAACCAAGGCCCATCATGGAAATGCCTTAGATTGGGAACTGAAGAAGGATGCTAACATGCCTTCAGGATCTGATCAAGCACCACAAAGAAAAAAAAAACCATTAAACTGATATCATAACACAAGCAAAAAAAAATAGATGGTGTTCTATGCAAATAAAATTTGAAAAATTAATTAAATAAAAAAATAATTAAAATAACCGAACCATGAAAAAAAATTGATTAAACCGATTAGAATTTTTAAAAAACCGATTGATTCGGTTCGATTTCGGTTTCGGTTTTATAAGCCTGAAACTAAAAAAACCAAACCGACCGAACCCAAACTGAAAAAAACCAAATCAAACCATAACTGGTCGGTTTGAATCGGTTTTTTTTTAAAAACCAGTTTGGTTTCTTTTTTTGATAGAAACCAAATCGAACTAAAAATAATCACCCCTAAATTGTGTATAAAGATATGCTTAGCAGGGCACTTACATTTCCTATAACAAGTAATCCCTTGTCAAAGAATAAGATAATTCCTAGGAATGAGAAAAAATATGCCAACTCCAGTCAAGCCAACCCGAACTCTGATTCATTTCATGAAAATAAGAGGAAATGAGATCCTTTACCTTGAAAGGAATGCCAAAAAAATATATGAAGGTTGGTGCCATGAAAGGAATGCCTAAAAATTATTTGATGAAATGCTTAAAAGGGATTTATGTTCATGGAAGTATGGATGATATTATTGTAATTATAAATAATTGATGATAATTTTGTTATTTCAATGCTCCAGAGGCTTTTTATTCATTAAAATAAATATAATGATAAACTTATAAAATTATTCATTAAAATAAATAATCATAAACTTATAAGTTAGCGTGTATAAAGTTTAAAAGGTAAACCTTAATTTTTCAAATGTTAGATTGAAAACAAAAAATAGACCAAAGTTTAATTTGATTTTGTCTTATAACGTCATCCTTGACATTAAATTTAATTTGATTTTCATTTCAAATTTGATCTTTATTTTTTTTTATCCTTTTACTAATAAATTTTTTTTTTCAATTTAATCCTTGAGAATTTGATTTTAATTTATTTTTATGTCAAATTTGATCCATGTTCTTTTTATTGTTGTTTGCTTTGTTTTGAATACCTTTTTTCTTGTTTTTTTCCAATTTAATCCTTTACTATTTTTTTAGTTGAGAAATTTTCTTCGTTGTTTTCTCCCCTTCTATAGGGTTAGTCTCGACCTCATGTTCAAGGTCATGAGTTTCAAAAGTTAACACGGGTTGCCTTCAATTTTTTTTATAGGTCCTTTTATAAAATTAATTTATTTTTAATTTTCTTTCAACATTTGATTTTTCTTAATTGATCATCATGTTTTTTTTTCACTTTTCATTATATGGAGTTATTTCAATTTCAGGTTGACTCAATTTTTTTATTGTTTTTATAAATTAGTTTTTTTAGTTTCAACGCTAAGAATTTTTTTTATTGATAATTTTTCTTTGTTGGTTTTTGGGTTTACCTTTTATGCGATCAATCTTAACCTCGTGACCATGATCACGAGTTTTGAAGTGTTTACACAAGCTAACTTTGGTCTTTTTTAGGTTTTTTTTTTCATTTTTTTTTTCAATTTCATCTTTTAACATATGGTTTTTTGGGAATTGATCTTCTTGGTTTTATTTTTCACTTTCCTCACCAGAGTCTATCCTAATCGTGTGCCTATGGTTATGGGGTTAGCGGATTAACCCCTAGATCTCTTTTGTTTTTTTTAGGAAGTTATTTTTTTGTTCTCCATTAAATATTGGGTTACTTGATAGTTGAGCTTCTTAGTTTTATTTAATTTTTTTTATTGATGAATTTTTTTTTACTTTTTATTGGCCTGGATAATCATTTGATTGGAAAAAAGATTATCATGTGAAACAAAGTTACTAGACACAAATGAGTGCATGACCCGTGTTGCGATATCAAATATCTAAATTTTAGTTATCTTTTGATCAAATATTAATTTATTTAATTAGATGGAAGTATAAACATTTCAGTTTATGATCAAAGATCTTTTACATTAAAAAATATGTTGGAAAATTCTGTATAATTATTTTTTATACTGAAAAACATTTATCCAACTCGTTGGTCACAAAGCTAAATTGATTCTAAAATTTCAATTCATAAAAAAGAAATGGAACATACCTAATACCCCATTAACCACCAAGCTAAATATAGTTTTTTTCTTCTTTATTCTTTCAAACAATAATGGAAATAGAAGAAAAAAACCCGCAAAGTTTTATTGTTTTTTTGAAACACCAACAAATTCACTGTTTTAGTTTTTTTTCTAGAAAAGTTCATATTCAATTACACTAAATGTATTGCCTTCTTTGTAGATGTAAATAATTAAAAAATAAATATTTCACAATAGTTTTAGGAATATCAATTATCTCTCCTATAAATAGTTTGTTATTGTAACTTTTATATTGTAACATTATTGGTATTATTGGTATTTTTTAGTAACTTTAAATAAAATTAGGATGATAAAAATTGAAATCACAATTCCCATTTTTGTTTCTTCTTTAAAGTATTAATGAAATCAATTTCTCTAAAAACAAAAGTGGATAAACAAAATCTTAGTGAGGTCATTTTGAGAATAATTGCACTATTTGATATTTAAAAAAACTTGAAAATAACTTTTGTTAAAATAAAAAATAATCATCTCAATTTTAAAAAAAATAAAGATATTGGATGAGGCTAGGTCACATTATCTTATTGTAATAATTAATTTTAATTATAAAAAAATAAGTGCAGTGAAAGATTAATTTGTTAAATGACTTTGATATCATATTAAATTATCATCTCAACTCAAAAATTTAATTTATTAAATGAAACTCAAAAATATAATTTACATTATTATTAGAGGATATTGAAATGTCTCTTTTTTAACCAATATGTGTTAGATTTAATGCAACCACTAGAGTTGCTAAATGAAACACAATGAAATATTACAAATCAACAAGAACTTACCCTCCCCCCAATTGTAATAATCCATAATGGTTTTTTTTATCTTTTTTTGGTCCTTTATTTTTTTTTAAATTTGGTCCTTTAACATTGCAATAATGTGGGTTTTGGCTTGGTAGGATGTTTTGTCTACTTATGAATAGGGATGTCGAGGTGCTGAGGAAATATCTTGTTGCTCAGTTTTAAAAAATAAAATTTAATTTTATTAATTTAGAGAAATTAGAATTCTGGGACTGAATTTTAAGTTTTAGAAAATATTAGGCCCTTTTAATTTTCTCCCATTAAGAACTAGGTTGCACGAGAAATGAGAAATTTCAAGTTTTTTTTCGATTACTATTTTTTTATTTGATCCTTCTAGATTTGGTATTTTTGGGAATTGACTTAATGATTTATTTTGGTTGGCTAGATATAGGGATCTCGCAATATTGCCAAAAAATCATGGTTCTCCGATTTGTCAAAATAAAATAAAATTTTGTTGATTTAGAGAAATAGGTTTTAAAAGAATAGGTTTTACACTAAGACAAATACGGGGGACTAAAGTTAACAAGCAAGTGAAGAATGACTGGTGTGTGTAATACATGCGCTAACAAGTATGGGAAATTATAGCACCCTGATAGTGCATGTAACTTATTTCAGAGGCGAAACATTTAAATAAGCTGTGACATTGGAAGTGTCACAATGTGATCTTTCATATGGTGCAACGCGTGTAACCAAAAATAAGATGATATGTCGCTGACAATCCTTTCTTTTTTCTTCCCTCTTTTCCCTCTCTTCTCATTGGAATTCATGTTGTACTATCCATAATTCAAACTTGTCCTCTCATTTTATTACCATTTTAAATTTGATCCTTATTCTTTTAATTATTAATTTTTCTTTTGGGTCCTTTTGTAATTTCATTTTATTTCACCCCTCAACCCAACATTTTAAGTTGTCCTCACTTCTATTTTCAAATCTGGTACTCATTCTTTTGATTATTATTTTTTATTTTGGGTTTTTTTGTGAAATTGAGTTTTTGTTTTCAATCTCATCCTTCAATAAAAAATTGCAAGTTGTCCTTTTAATTTTTTTTTCAAATTTGGTTCCATTTTTGTATTACTATTTTTTGTTTTGGGTCCTTTCACAAAAAATACTTTTTTCTTCAATTTTATTCTCTATCATTAGGGTGGTTGAGAATTGAGCTTCGTTAGTTTCCTCAATTGGGTCACACGTTTGAAAAGTTAACTTGGGTTGATATTGTTTTCTTTTAGGGTTGGATTTTTTGCACTAATTTTCTTTTTCAGTTTCATCCTTTGACATTGTTTTTTTTTTAAATAATTGGGCTTCATTATTCTTTTTTTTTTCTATAGGATTATTTCAATCTCATAAGTTAGACCGTGAGTTTGACAAATTATACTGGATTGACTCAAGTATTTCTTCGGGTTCATTTTTTTTTTATTTAATCTTCTTTTATGTTTCATCCTTCAATATTGGGTTAGGTTTAGAATTGAGCTTCATGATTGTTTTCATTTTACCTTCCATTGGGTTATCTTATTTGCATGATTCGGGTAATGAGGTTTAGTGGGCTTACTTGGGTTTGTAAGTCTTTTTTTGTCCCTTTTGTTAATTTGTTTTTCAATTTCGACCTTCTACATTGAGTTTGTTATGAATTAGACTTTGTAATCTTTTTTTCGTTTGTTTTTTATTAGGTTACCCCAGCTTCATAACCCGGGTTGCAAGTTTAGCATGCGAACTTCGGTTCACTCGGGTCATTTTTTTGTCATTTTATTTTTTCAATTCCATCATTTCGTATTGGATTGACTTGGAATTGAACTTCATTAATTTTTTTTCTATTGGCAAGCCCGGGTTGCAAGTTTAGCATGCGAACTTCGGTTCACTCGGGTCATTTTTTTGTCATTTTATTTTTTCAATTCCATCATTTCGTATTGGATTGACTTGGAATTGAACTTCATTAATTTTTTTTCTATTGGCAAGCAATTTATTCGTGTTGATTATTACGATCATTTTTTTTTTAATTTGGTTGATTTATTATCGTTGCATATTTTATCATCATCTAATTAAATAATATCATCTTATTTGACCAAGTCGGGTCTATGACCCGAGTTGCAGATTTTTCTTATTTCTTTAAAACGCACTTGCAACACCTAAAATATCTTTTTTTTACGCTAGAAATTTTTTTTAGTCTGGTTCACGATGTAATGTAGACCACCAATATACACTACAAGATTTAACAATTTACCGATGAAATTTTTCCATCGGCGTAAAACACATATTCTGTCAGTAATTAATTTACCGACATAATTACCGACGGAAATGTTCCATTGGTGAATCTTTCATCGGTAATTTTTTGTTCGTCAATAAATCCGTTGGTAATAAAAAAATAAATTTATCCGCTTCATTTTGTCAGTATATCCCTCGGTAATAATATTTTTTTATTACCAACGGAATTACCGTCGGTAATTATTTAAGAACATTTTAAAAAAATTTATTTTATAAAATTATAAAATAATTAAATTAACATAAATTAACACTGTATAATATATACTAAAATGCTTGGAAAAAAGAATAAGAAAATCAACGCAAAAAAATTTGCAACAAAAAAATAAAACAAAAAAATAAATTCAACTAAAAAAATTCATATGAAAAAAATGAAGTTGCAATTGTTAAAAATTTAAAAATTCTATAAATAAATCTACTAAAAATTGATCTCATATGAAAAAAAAATCTCACAACAACATTTATACAATTATTAAGAACAAAAACAATTAAAAATAAAATAAAAAACAAATATAGTGAAAAAAATCATGAAAAAAGAAGAAAAAATAAAAATCTTACCATAATGTAGTTGCAATTGAAGCTAAAGAGAGAGAGAAAAATTTGTTAAGCATATTAATTAAAAAAAACTAAGAGGATAAAAGAAGAAAGAAGAAGAAGACATACCCAAGCATGGAGGAAAAGAGAAGGAGATGAAGAGAGAAAAGAAGAGAAAGAAATAGATAAGAAGTGATGTTTTTTACATATAGTGAAGAAGAAGAAGAAGAAGAAGAAAAAGTAGAAAAACAAGAAGAATAATAATAAGAAGAAATAGGTTTGTCTCTTGTGAAATAAGAGGATTCAGGCTTTTTATTGGGGCACGTTACCGACGGATTTACCGACGGATAATTGAATATTAATATTTTTTAATTATTCCGTCGGTAATTCCATCGGTAATATTTAATTTAAATTTTCAATTTTGTAAAATTTTTTTAGAAACCGCCAAAAAATTACCGATGATTTTTCAATCCGTCGGTGATTCCGTCTGTAATATTTAAATGAATATTAATATTTTTTAATTATTCCGTCGGTGATTCCACCGGTGATTTTGTCCGTAAAGAACAACAATTAACAGTGCAATTGGAAAGTGAACAGTTTTGGAGTTCTCTGGAAAATACTGACAGAAAATTCCATCAGTAAATTTGTTGGTAAAAATGACAGGTCATATATATATATTTTTTTACTTTGTTTTAATTTTTTCCCCCACGGTAATTCTCTCGGTATTTCCGTTTGTATTTATCAATTTTCTGGTAGTGATAGTAAATACACTATAAAAACACAAGTTTGAACTAATGCAAATATGTATTGATGTAGGATTGTGAGTTTAATTACTATTTTTTTTGTTCAAGTTCACTTGTAGAGTTTTCTCTATATCAATCTTGACTTTTGGTTGAAAGAAATATATCTTTGGAGGATTCCATTACAGCTAAAATATTATGCCTCTAATGAATTCCAATTTAAAATAAAAATATTGAGTAAAAATGGATATTTTATTGCTTTAAGTTTTGTAATATCCATACTACAACTCAAACCTAAAATAACCACTCAAACCTAACCTGAATCTGAATGGGTGTGGATTTTTTATACCTAAACCTGACCTGATCGAGTTTCGGGTATCCATAAGCCAAACCTGAATGTTATAATTTACAATTATTTAGTACATAATTAGCTTAGTATACATGTGACTTTTTTCAAACTTCAAGGTTATTTTTTTACTTCATGTCGGAATTGGGTTGAGTTTCATATTGGATTTGGTTTTTTTCAAAACATAAAGGTTATTTATTTAATCAGGATGGGTTAGGGGTCGGGTCTTGACCTTTTGCCTTTTGGTTTTACTCAAAACCCGATTGAGTTTAAAAACATTCTATCCATTTAAGTCAGTATCCATCAGGTTCGAGTGAAATCAAGCATGTTGCATGCGATTTCATTTTTTTTATATTTAAGACAAGAGAAAGAACCTACATCAATAGTTCATAAAGCTCAAACATTAACACCTCGCAACAAAAAAAGGAAATCTAAAAAAAAGGACAAAAATAAACCATTGTGTTTTTCTATTTTTGCAGGTGACAGTGACACTCACCGTTAGCACATGAAGAAAGAGAAGAAGGAGATCTACCTGATCCACCTATGTTTTCCTTCACTAATGACGACGCATAGGTTTACACGCTGCTAGTGGCGGCGACACGTGAGACCCATGTGCAACCACCATTCCTGTAACCCTCAAAGTCTTCCAATATGCTTCTTGAGATCCCAACAATCTCTCCAACCCGTTTCCAGCCTTTGGAATGATCATTTTGCAAATTTTAAATTTTTTGTGTGTGTTTGAATTTGTTTTTAAATTTTGAATTTTTATTATTTATAAACATGTAATTGTGGAGTGTGTGTGTAAAATATAGTAATAAAAGGTGTGTGTGTGTGTGTGTGTGTGTGTTTTGTGTTTTCTTTTTATTACCTTTTATTTTGTGTTAATTGAATGATAAAAAAAGAAAAAAGATAAAAAAAAATTAATTAACAAAATATTTTAATTGCATAGGCCAAATCTTAAAGGTTTTTCATGCATATTTTCTAAAAAGGATAAAATTGTATTTTTATCTTGTTTTAAAAATGCAAAATGAATATCGTTTCTGGTTTACAATTATCCATTAGAATTTGACTAAAATATAAAAAATCTCACAACAATTAGTTTGTTATTCAAAGCGGTAGGATTTAATAGTAGACTTTATTATTTGGGAGTATAAAATTACATTGTAAAGTATACCATCAAGTATTAAAGAAACAAAATAAGAAACAAATGTTCTGCTAAATCTTGGTTTTAGAACGGTTAGGATTTAACTTAATAAGATAGAGACTTCTTTACGAAGGAAGATCTGTCTTGAACCTTATATAAGACCAACAAATAGAAACATGACCTAGAAAAACAATAAATCAACAATGCAATTTACTTTAAGTAGGGTATACTGGGGGTGATGTATTTTTCCCTAATCCCCTTAACCAGACTCTTGCAGACCATTAGATTTTCTAGTGACCATAATACTAGGTAGCGACTCCCGAACTCTATAATCATTACTTTATAATTAAACTTAAGAGCCCTTCAATTCCAAGAGGCAACTTCATCACGTGATGCCATGCACGTCACGACAAAACCTGCAACCTAAATCATGAGCTTTACTAGGTTTAACAACTTTGTTTTTTTATATAATTATAAAAAAACTATTTTTTACTTTTTGATATAATAATAAAAATAGATGCTTGCAAAATTGACTACTAACCAAATATCAGGATGTTTGTTTTGAGACTACAATAACCTCATAGAAAACAAATTAAAACAAAATATGAAAATCAATTCAAAATCAATCAATCAAATATTGAACGATGAAATTGAAAAAAAATAAAAATCTAAAAGGATTCAAAGAAATAAAAATTGAAAGGTAGTTGCTTCACTATTTATATGAATTGTTACACCATAATAAATACTTGACTATCATGTACTAGGGAAAATAAAAATAATGGAGTCACTAGGAATTAAAGCTAACTAGGAATCCTAAAATAGACATTGATTTAAGAGATTATGTACTTGGTTAGTTGTGCTTAATGGAATATCAATATCACCCTTATTATATCCTTTTAAATGAAAGGTTACCTTTGACACGAGATTTCTCTAAAGTTTATTTTGCGCATGCTATTAATGGTCTAAATTTATTTATAAGCTTAGTTGTGATTTATTTTAATTTATTTTTTAAAAAAAATAACATCAATCCCTAAGAATAGGATATTCGTAAATAAATTTGATGTTAATCTCTAAAAATAAGAGATTTCATAAATTATGACACTTAAAAAAATGGTTTTAGTCCATAAAAATAGAATATTTCTTTGATTTTGGTCTTTTAACAAAAAACATTTATTGTTAATTTCTAAAAATATTCCATCGATTTTGAAATTTTGATAAAAAGTTTTACCTTAATCTCTAAGATAAAAGATTTCATTGATTTTGGTCTTTTAACGAAAAAATTGACGTTAATCCTTAACATAGAAGATTTCATCATTTTGGCTTGTTAATGAAAAAAATTGATGCTAATCCCTAAACTTAGGAGATTTATTCAATTTAGGATTTTAACAAAAAAAAATTGATGTTAATCCCTAAAAAAAAAGATTTTGATGATTTTTCCTTTTGAAGGAAAATTTTGACGTTAATCCTTATAATATGAGATTTTGTTATTTTAGGATTTTGAAAGAAACTTTTTTTATGTTAATCCTTAATATAGAAGATCTCATCGGTTTAGGATTTTGAATAAAATATTTTGATATTAATCCCTAAAAAAAAGAAGATTTCATTAGTTTAGGGTTTTAAAATAGGCATTGCACCTATATGTATAATGAAAACTGGGCTTTACCCCACTATTTTAAATATGTCCAAAATCGATCCTAAAGGCGCATGTTAATCCCTAAAAATAGAATATTTCATCGATTTAGGATTTGAACGAAATATTTTTTCAATATTCCCTAAAAAAGAAGATTTCTTCAATATGAGATTTTGAATGAAAGATTTTGACTCAATCCCTAAAATAGAAGATTTCATCTATTTGGAATTTTGAATGAGAAATTTTGATGTTAATCTCTAAAATAGAAGATTTCACCGGTTTAAGATTCTAATCAAGATGATGTTAATCCCTAAAATAGAAGATTTCACCGATTTAAGATTCCAATCAAGATATTTTGATCTTAATCCTTAAAATAGGAGCTTTCAGTGGTTTAGGATTTAAAAAAAGCGTTGGACCCGTATGATGGTGAAAATTGATCTTTGGCATCACTTTTTTTAATATGTCCAAAATAAAGCCTAAAAACCCCGCTCATGCTATTTGGGCTTATATGGGATCACTTTGATGTGATCTCGGTCCAATCATAATAATAGGGGTAATATATCATTGAAAACAACAAATATATTTATAAATAAAGATGAAAAAAAAACATCATATTTTTTTATTATTTTCAAATATTATGTTGTCACATCAAGAGTAACCTCAAATATATGATAACAATTTATTATATGATGAAAAAGTAAATGAGAAGGTATCGTCAAAAGCACTCTTTGACTCACCAAGTCATTTTCATGTTTCATAAAATATTTTTTTTCAAAACAAAGTGGCAATTCATCAAAATAGCACATAATTATTTTTTATATTTTTATGTTTATGTTTTTACTTGTTTTATATGAAAACACACCTACCATTTTTAAAAAAACAAAACACATATTCACAATGCACATTCATACGAAAAACACGCCATATCTACACAAGATTACCAGCAAGCACACACAAAATCAAACATGCAAAATCATCATAAACAACTAATACTTTGTGATACAAAGTCAACAATGTGTTAAAAATTTAATTAGAGTTTGAAATTGACCTTTTAAAATGGCTAGGGTGGACCGAAAGAGGCTGAAATAGAGGTTGGACAAGAAACAATAGTGGTTATGCGTGATAGCATGCACCAATTGACGTATTGGTAGATGCGTTAGTAAGGCTAGGAGGTGCATTGATCACCTTGCCTGATGAGCCACTTTGTAATCTTCTTTCCTATGTTAAGGATGTGCTTCACCACCTCCTGTGAAAGGATATCAGGGCCCTTCAAGTTTCAGCTGTTTTCTCTCTCTATTGATTTAATATTCTTTATTATTATTATTATTATTATTATTATTATTATTATTATTCTTTTACTTTGATATGGTTTATCCATGGATGTGTCATGAAGGGCCTTCAATTTTATGTTTGGGTTTGATAAGTAGGCCATTCAACCAAGATTGTGTTTTTCCTTGGAATTTAGCTTATGTTCCATTTCAGCCATGATGGATTTTTAGCATGGAATAGTTTTAGCCAGCCTTGGTTTATGCATGATGATAGGTTTGGTCTAATCTCTTTGATGGTTCATTCAATCAAATCTGGTTAGCCCATGTATGGATCTGATTTGAGAAGCAAAGTATGTTTGTTGGGAACTTGTATCATGTCTGATTTGGGTTATATTAATGAGTATGGGTTTGAGCAATGATACGGTTCAGCCATAGATTTCTCGTGAATGGCCTTTTATTTTGTACTTAAATTTGATAGGGAGGCTATTTGACCAAGATTGTGTTTTTCTTTGGAATTTAGCTTGTGTTCCATTCAATCATCATGGGTTTTTGGCATGTGATAGTTTTAGCCAACCTTGGTTTGTCCATGATGATGGGTTCGATCCAATCTCTTTAATGGTCCATTTAGCCAAATCAGGTCAGCCCATGTATGAGTATAATTTGAGCAACAAAGTAGGCTTGTTGGAAGCTTGTATCAGGATGGTTATATTAATGAGTATGAGTTTGGGCCACATAGGGTTCAAAGTTGGCTTGGGCTAATTAAGATATTGGGATCATTTTCTTACAATGATCAATAAAATATTTTCTTAAAATTGAAAGGGATATTTGTTCATTATTGTTCCTATTATTTAGGAGAATATTTAGCAACAAAAAAAGAAATTTCCTAGTCATGCAAGAAAACTAAAGAGGGTTGTGAAATCTGAATCCTATACTTGAAGGATTATTTAATGCTAAAGATTTAATTTTCTAGTCAAGGAAGGAAAGTGATGCAAGGGGAATTAATTTCTAGGAATTTTTTTCATGTTATGAAGAGAAATCGTTGTCTTACAAGGGAAGAAGACTTCAACAATTAAATTCATATTCAGATAGGTTTCCTAACATTTAAAGGACTTTAAAAGTTGGCTAAGTAATCCTAAAGTATCTAGAAAGGTGGATCGTGGCCAAGAGTTATTTAATTTAAAGAATTAAAATATTTTATCTTGTTTTTCTTTCTATTATATAAGGCATCAAAACTCTATTGTCTTGACTTGTTGTTTTTATTATTATTTTTTTGTTTGAGCTTAATTAATATTTTAGTTTTCAGCTAAGATCCAAGGTTTATTTGGATCAGGGTTTGAGTTTACTAATAAAGATTTTGGGTTAGTTTTTGTATGTGGGTCAATTCAGTCCACAATGATAAATTTATTTGAGTTAATTTCTCATAATTATTTAAACCCATGATAAATTTCTTTCTATTATATGAGGCATCAAAACTCTATTGTCTAGACTTGTTGTTTTCATTATTATTTTTATGTTTGAGCTTAATTAATATGTTGGTTTTCAGCTAAGATCCAAGGTTTATTTGGATCAGGGTTTGAGTTTACTAATAAAGATTGTGGGTTAGTTTTTGCATGTGGGTTTATTCAGTTCACAATGATAAATTTATTTGAATTAATTTCTCATAACTATTTAAACACATATAAAACATAAATTTTAAAGAAAAAAAATCTTTAATGAATAATACTTCTACTAGGGTTTCTTCCACACTCTTTTTTCCTCTCTCCGAGTCCTTTTCATGCTAGCTAGGGTTTCCTTCGCACCTTTTCCGTCTCTCTTTGAAAATCTCTTTTATTTATGCTACTTCGTCTAAGAAAGTTCTTATTCTTTATTTTTTTTATATTTTTTATTGTAAGAATATTCTACCCCATATAAGAATAGCCTTATTGTTTTTAGTTCTTGAATTCTCACTTGATTATCATTATTTTCACCAAACTTTTTTTCTTTTTTTGTCATTGATTTTCTTCTCTCTATTTTTTTTATTCTTAGAATTTTTTACTTTCAAAAAATCATTAACACGAATATCACAAGCACATGGCTGAAAATCATGAAATGACAAACCTCTATTATAACTTTATATTATTATTTTCATGGCCACTT
>Ga0325411_1005354_pt1 | contig 14226 bp, 7 predicted proteins | sample PopdelMetagenome_13_FD_206181 | JGI IMG/M metagenome (GOLD analysis project Ga0325411, IMG submission 206181) | Populus deltoides microbial communities from Bellville, Georgia, United States - Xylem-PdIQD-R4 | ecosystem: Host-associated > Plants > Phyllosphere > Stem > Wood/Secondary xylem... | reverse complement strand
TTTTAATAATTAAATGATTATAAACTTGATCTTAATTTTTCTAATTATTTAGAAAAATTATATAGCAGCAAATTGCAAATTTCACGAACCACCTGCTCATGAATGATTTGTCAGATGTAATAAATTCAAATAGTAGTAGAATTCACATGAGAAAGTGTCAGCTGGCTAAAAAAGAAAAATTAGGAGGCTGGCACTGCTCTAAAAATTCCATTCCTTTTAGTGCTGATAGACTTAACATGGAAGGACAAATTACGTACAATATGAAATGCTTCTAGCCTAGCTAGGCTATAACAGTATCTATTAATTATCCATATTAACAAACCATTTAGATGATCACTAGTGATAAAAATTTAGAATTAAATTTTTTTTTTTATGGTATGAGATTCGAACTATATGGTTGCTTATATAATAATTACTGGAGACTTATATGGTTGTTAACTTCAAGATCCGTGAAATTAGTCAAAGCGCACGCAAGTTAGCCTGGACATTCACGTTAATAAAAAGAAAAAACAAAATTATCCATATTAAGAAGGAAAAAAAATCTTGACACAAATAGAAGCTCCACACACCATTGAAGAAATAATACCAATATTTATAATTTTATCTTAATTACACAGACCATGTCTTTTTAAGAACGTAGTAGTTTTTTTTTCATTATATTTTATGAATATGTGAGTAGTTGTTCTAGGCTGACCATGATAATATTATAAAATGGAACAATGCATCGCAAGGTATGAATTTGTCATTCATTCAAAACCCCAGCACATGCAACGCATTGCCAGCATCTCCCGCACTTAAACGTAACTACTAGGAAACTCCCTCCTCCTCCTCCCATCCAAATCATTCGATTGATGTGCCACATCTATTTATAGATTAGCACACACTCTTGTGTCACACTCTCTCGGCTGTCATAGTTCTACACAGTCATTAATTTGTACTAGTACATTGCCGGAATACCATTCATCAGTAGAGAAAACCTTCCTTCTACTTGCTACAATGGAAGGAAGAACCAGGGACGGCCATCTGGGGATTAGTCCGCCAAGATATCGAGGTGTACGACAGCGAAAATGGGGAAAATGGGTGTCCGAAATCCGGGAGCCTGGTAAGAAGACAAGAATTTGGCTTGGGAGTTATGAGATGCCTGAAATGGCCGCGGCGGCATATGATGTGGCAGCATTACACCTTAGAGGACGTGGGGCTCAACTAAATTTTCCAGAAATGGTGGATAGTTTGCCCCGGCCGGCGAGCTCTAGCACTGAGGATGTGCAAATGGCAGCACAAGAGGCGGCTTTGCTGTTTCGGAGACCGATAAAATGTTCAGAGGGAGTAAGTGGTAGCTCTAGTGGCGGCGGCGGCAGTTTAGGTCCTGTTAGGGTTGGGTTGTCACCAAGCCAAATTCAAGCTATAAATGAGGCGCCACTGGACTCACCAAAAATGTGGATGGAGTTAGCTGGGGCTCTTCTGTTGGATGAGCCCATGGCTATGGGTGATGATATTGATGTCGAACTCAGTGATGAGTGGGGTGAAATGGAGCATGAGCATGACTCCATTTGGGATTATTAATCATATACAAACTATTTTTTTTGCGGTACTATATACTATATACTATATTTTCATTATTATTATTATTATAATTATTACTATCATAGTTATATATATATATAATGACAAATTGATTATACTAACTTATGTAATAATGGAATTGCCTACCTTAAAATCTATCTAATTTCTTGAATATGATAGAGTCAATAAGTTTAATTAAGCCTTCTGCATCTTTTTTTCCCTTCTGGTAGAGGGAGTTCTGGTCACTGTGGCTGCTTTTTGACAACATCGGGCTCTATTAATGCATTAAGAGAGTTGAATGTCTTCACCGGCAGAGGATTCGAAAGAGAGCCCGAAATGTGTTCTATTTCCTTTAAATTTGCACAAGGTGCCATTTTTCTCCCTCATTGTAAACGAAAACAATGTCTTTAATGAATCTAGCTAGCTTCTTCCATTCGTGTTTCGTGCTTTATTGTTTATTCTAGAGAAATCTGAACGTTATCGTGAAACTATGTCTCTTCCCGTGTGCAAATTTGATAGCTTACAAAAAGTTCCATGGTATTCAGTGGGCCACCGTGAAGTTCAATTACGAGATACAAGCTATGAGTTTTAACGATCGACACAGAATGTCAAGTCAAATTTGTTTCTTTTTGTGAGTGTAATGATCTTAGTACGGTTGTGTTTTTTTTCCAAGAAAACTTCACCTGGGCGAAATACCCTACAGAGGATTCTACAGTTGAGCCTAACCAGGACTGTGATGGAATATTATTTACTTAATTGACACTGACAGCATTAAAAGATGTCCCGGCCCCACCTACATTTGTCAAGGGCCAAAGATCTTGCTTAGATTGCCTCCTAACGTTTCCTTCGGGTTTCCTTCTATATGTTTGTCAACCAGGTACTTCTTTAATACAGGGAAAAAAAATAAAAAAATTCTACCTCCTATACTGTTATTTGTTCAATGGAAGGGCTTATGTTTGATTTTCCCTTTTCTTATTTCGAAGATTGAATCAAGTTTCACTAATAAAAGCTAGAATCCGCACATAATTATACATCATTAATTTGATTAGGAGACCCTGAATGCTCTTTTTGGCTACTTAAAACTTTCAAGTATTGCAACAACAAGAAAAATGACATTATTTAAGTATTTATTTCAATAAAAATCAACAAACTTGAGCTAATTTTTTCACTGGATAATCGGCAAGACACTAACAAAAAAATAATTAAAAGAAAATTCTTAGGAACCAAACAGCGAGTGGCAAAGGAAAGGAAAAAAAAAGACTTACGCGGAGAGGAAATCGGCATGAGAAACAAGGGAATTCCAACCAAGAGAGGAATACAAATCCAAGTAACTGTTCAAATGTTTCTCATGAATCGAAATCCATGCAAATATAACCACAATTCCTTTCGATTCACTTTACATGTCAGTGTAGAAAAGAAAAATTAAAATAGAGAGATGGGATGTGAATATGTTAAATTAACTCAATTTAGCAACTGTAATATTGCAAAAAAATCAAGTCGGTAATAAAATTATAAAACAAGAGAAATTGCAATAGCAGAAATGGTGGATGCCAGCACAATTAAACCCAAAATTAAACACTGTGAAGCAGAAAGAGGAAGCACCTGGCTTATAGTAGTGTAATTGAGCTTCTCTTCACTGGTGCAGGTTGCAAAGTTTGACAAGATCCAGTAAGGGGTTAGAAAGAGATTAGCAGAAGAATAAAATTTGATTGTTCGAAATGCAGAGAAAGAAATTAGGGTAAAAATTTAGCTTTCCTTTCGCTTTCCTAAATTTCCCGACAGGTGAGTTAGTATATATATTCCGGGTCTCACTCGGGTTAGGCCGGGTCACCCAGGTCAGACCGGGTCTGGCCGGTTTTTTTCTTGCACCTGTCTTTTGTGTTGCTCGGACCGGTCCAGGCCCTGGGTCGACCAGCCGGGCCGGTCCGGGTTTAATAACATTGGTATTAACGGTTACAAAAACATATAAAAAAAAAGACAACAAAAGCAAACCGGTCAATAAAAAAAGGTTAACTAGAAAAACAAAACCACCCAAGAAAAAAAAGTTAGGACAATAAGAAACTACCTCACAATTCAAGGGAGGAGAAAGAAGTTATTAGAGTGTCACTTGATAAGACAAATCCAACAAAACTAAGGAAAGACATCATTCGTGGAAGTTACATGTGCTGCCACAAGCAACAGATGCTTGTCCACATGCTAGCGCATGTATTACACACACCAATTAACTTTTCCTTTCTTTTCTCAACTTTAGTCCTGGATTCTTCAATAATTCTTCAATTTAGTCCATAAAATCTAATTGACCAAAGAACAAGCAAGGGAAAGAACAAGCAAAGGAGAAAGGGAAAAAAGGAAAAAAGAGAAAATATGCTAAGCTCATGTGTCATGCATTTGTAGAAGTTATAGGCACCGCTTCATTAGTACATAGCTATGCAATCACTTGACACACCTAATTCTTCATTGTAGAGATGTACAAACTGTCAACACAAATGTCTGCCTATCTCGATAATGGCTATGACACATCTACCCGTCTCACCAATAGTTATCGTCGCTGGTCAATGGAATGCTTATCTGTACAGTGCGACATCTCTACTCGACAACACATTTTATAAGTTACTTATGTGATAAAGGTAATTATTCTTCATTATTAATCTTGTACGGTATAACTGCAACTTTGCTCTCCATGGAGTAATTTCAATTGATTGTGGTGTATAAATACCTTAGGTTGCTTAGCAATAACAATAAACAATAGGCCAAACAATAACATAACACAAGATAATCACAACATACATTCTCCACATGACAATCACAATACTCTTTTATGCTCTTTGTTCTTGTCTTTTTTGTTATACATTATTTTCCTTTTATGGTTTACTAACTTAAGCATTGAAGGATCTCCTATTTCAATAGAGGACTTGTTTTTATAGAAGTTCAAAAACCATAAGTCTCACCTAACTTAATACAAATTTCTTCAAAACCCATTGCACCAGCCTTGGAAAGGCCCAAATTCAACTTGAAGGTTTTTCGATTTGATGAGTGACACTATCTGTGGGAACTTGACCAATATCTACTTCATTCCTATTTTTCATATATGAAAAAATTCATTTCATGGTCATGACTCATCAATAGCAAGGCATGAGAAAGTAACCAACCTCTCCACCATAAGTACATTAGCTCTTCCAAATCTCCAAAAAATCACCCATAAAATGAAAATGTTTATGGAATTTATTCTATCTACACATTAATAGTTTTGAACTTTACCACTCCCTCAACAGATGATACAACAACAAGCGTCATTACACGTACCATCAAATACACGTTGACAACTCTGGTTTCTTAAAAGAGCAACTTAGAATAACTTGCTCAAACTAGACGCTCCAAACTTGAACTCCAAAGATAAAAAAAAAAGTAGAGCTTTAGCAGGTCCAAGCCATATAAGTGGCTATCTCCATCGATCTTCCTCTAAATCTTACTCGCATACACCTCATCAAAAAAGACCTCAAAGTGAGATAAGATCAATAATGATACAAGCTTATGATAATGAATACCACTCCAACCAAGTGGAATATTCTTTACTTTATAATTAAGTGTTACAATCTCGTCTCTTCAAAGATTGCATGTTTATAAAGGAAAACTTAGATAACGATGATGGATTTATAGACCTAAAAAACACATATAAAATGTATGAAGTAGCTTGAAGTTTGTGACACAAGACAACAATGCTATATGCAACATTTCGTGGATCTACTTTGGTATGCTACTATATCCTGAAGCCTGAATCTATTCTTAACTTTCATAATCCTAACACCAAACTCATCTCTTGCTTTAATGTCAGAATACCAACAAAAAAGAGCCCAATTGAGTTATTCACCATCACATAATGATAAGATGAGAGCACCAAAGCATATTTCAAAAGGTTTAACAAGGAGATGCTTAATTTGAAAGGTTTTCTTGAACCTATTTCCACTGAGAACCTAATTAGTGTGGTCTATAACTATTCTTTATGGAAACAATTATACACTTTTCTTGATCGAACTCTTCTCAAAGTAAAACAGGCAATGAAAACCACATTTGAGTATAAAAACAAATGTGATAAGACAAGGATAAATTTCAACAAAAATAAAATCTCCTAAGCACCATCAATTTTTTTAAAAGTTTAGAACATCTAAAAGGAACCTAAAAGGATTCATTAGTGATCAAATAGCATTCATTGAGCATAGGACCACACCTCTAGCCACCATACGAACTGAGGTATTGATTGTTATTAAAGAAAAAGAATTTGTGTAATAACCTCATCTCATGAAGAGAAATATAAGGAAACAAAACCCCAATAATTTTTTTCACAAAAACAACCAAGATGTTAAGGATTGTAATGCCTTAAAAAAGGAGATAGAAAGGTTTATCGCCTAGGGATTCATCGCCTGGGGTTACCTTTAATAGTTTTTAAAAAAGGAAATTCAAATTGAACAAAAAGGTAAAGATATTAGCTCACCCCACAATACCCTGCCAAAGATTAGATAATCTTCAAGAATTATACCTCTACTTCTATAATAAAATATTTTAAATTTTTCAATAAAAGCAAAATTATCTTTCTGATTAGTCTCTACACATTTTTCTTTATGATATTGCTTTTCTCCATATCTTTAAAATAAAATTTTTATATCTCCACCTAAATCTCTATATCTCCAAATGAAATCTCCATACAAAATCTACATGTTTTCATATAATGATCTCCTTAAACAATCATCATAGAGATTTCTCTATTAATCCTTCAATGTCATTTATGTAATCCTTATTTTAATTATAAATTATTCTCTACTTTGCATGAAAATATTCTTTGTCTTGAGTACACTTGCCATTTGGCTATATATATATATTATTTAATTATAACCAAGTTTTTGGCTAAATCAAATATTTCAAGTCTCATATATCTTTTATATCCATTGTTTTGGCATATTCAAATATATTTTTTCATCTTAGAAAGTTCTTATGCCCATTTTGACACCATCAAGGTTTTTTTTTTCATTTTAAATATTTCTTTTATTTAGGGCTGCTATTGAGACTAAATTAATTTTTTCATATTAAATTATGTCATAGCAGTTAATTTAATTTAAATTCTTACCATTATAATTAATTTCCATTCTATGTATTAAATTCTGCCATAACAATCAATCTAATTTCATACATTACACTCTGTCATTATAGTCCATTTACTTTGCAATTTATTAAATTCCTATCATGAATTAATATTTCTTTTCATATCATTTTTTCTCACCTTGTAAATATATTTTCCATTTAACATTTATTCCTTGCCTTGTAGGCATAATTTATTTTAACAATAGCCCCTGTCCAACCAGCAAACTTATCTATATATCTGTATTTATAGTATCTGTCCAGACAGCTAACTATGTTTCCAAAACAATCATCTTAGTCTCTATCCACACGATTGATTAGTATCATATCCATAACCTTAGTCATTAACCAGATAGCTGACTAAGTATCTTATCCATAACCTTATCACCGTCCACATGGTGACTAAATATCCTATTTATAATGTTAGTCATCGTTCACATGATTGACTAAGTATGATATTATTTTTCAATCTCTGATGTTACTGTTGATTTATTTACTTTTTACTATATTTAGGTTCCATCATTGTGGTTGATTATAATTTATATATTGATTACTATTGTTATGGTTGTCTATTATTACATTTGAGTTATATTGTCATTCATAATTATATCTACTAGACCCATCATTGTCATTGTGGTTGTTCACAATTATATATGTATAATCGTTGTTGCAGTCAAATGCATTTATCTATTGGTTAACACCATAATGATCATTCATAAGACACACACACACACATATATTACAACCATTATGGTCATTTACATTTCACACATAAATTTTACTGTCTCATAGGCATAAATTCTTAAGACAAGTAGATTTACACAACACATATAAATCTGTATTGAAAAACTAATAATTAAAAAACATTTTAAATAATTAAAAAAATCAAAAGGAGTGACCTTTACCTTAAACTCTTATTGTACAAGTTCCTTATAAATCAAATTTCACTTAAAATATTTCTCTTACAACTCTCAAACAATAACCATTAATGCTTATACCATTTATTTATCATTTAACTATATAAGTTTCCATAAATCCCAATAAAAAAATCCAACACATCACAAACTAATAATTAATATCCACATATTACCATCATTGATTACATTCCATAACATATTTTAACTTTCGGATATATAATTTTTCGTATTCTTAAACTTTCTAATTATGCTTAAACACATTAAATTCCGCATTTTCATACCAACATATATCAATCTAATTTATTTCACATTACCTATTTATATTTAAACATAGAACCATTGCATCCCACTTAACCCATTTTCAAAACCAACTAGCTAACAACTTAGCCTAATACAAAATGAATTTACTTGGCATACATATTTCCAACATATATTCTTAAACTTTAAATTTCAGATAATAATTCAATCTCATTTTTTTCTCATTCAATATCATGCATACAAAATACCAACACATCATCATTCAACCAAACAACTAAGATCACATTCCATTTTGTTCTCAAAATTTACTAAACTAGTTATTTGAATATATTTTCTTTTACAAAATTCACAATTTTATCATAATTCCACCAAGTAATTTTTCAAGCATATTACTTTTATTGTCCAAGATACGATAAAAAATTCAATTCAACAATTCCACTTACTATTTATAAAATTTTAAACTTCCATACATGACAATCATATACTTAACCAATAACTCTACTTCAATTCTCTTAATCATAACAATTAAACTTTCATAAACCAATAACTTAAAATTTTGTACAAATACACAATTTCCATAACAACACTAGAACATATATACATCACAATCTTACCTCAAATGCCATAACAATTAAGCTTCATGTTTACTTGGCATATAAAATCATACACACACAACTCCAAATCTAACCGTTATTTATACAATTCTCATAAAATCTCTACTTCCATACATACTTTATTGGCATATTTCTTAGATTCAAAACTTTCAAGTTGTGCCATATACACATCTTCTTGAAGATTCCTATTTAGAAATAAAATTTTTGCATCCATTTACCAAATGTCATAATCATGGTATTCAACTATAGCAAGCAAAATCCTTATAGGTTTTAACATAGTTACTAACAAGAAGGTTTCATCAAATTTGACCTATTTATTTTTGTTTATGACATTTGACAACTAATCTAGCTTTGTATATTTGTACATTGCCATCCATGTCAATCTTTATCTAAAAAACCCACTAACATCCATTGGGTTGTATCCCTTTAAATGGGTCATCCAAGGTCCATACCTAATTGTTATACATGAGATTCATTTTAGATTTTATGCCCTGAAACCATTTCTTAAAATCAGTATCAGATATTAGTTCCATGTAATTGGTAGGCTCATCAAGTATAAGTAACTCATTATTTTTAGCTGTCATAAGAAGTCCATATCTTATTGGTGCATGAAATGTCCTACTAGATCCATAACGTTCTTATATTTCTTAAGCTTTAGGCCAAAAACCCAATGTTATAGCTTTAGAATTTTGGATGTTAGTTTGTGGTTCTTGAACTTTTTCAAGTTCTATTTTCCTTCGATTACTCCTTTCAAAAACAAATTATTTCTTTAGAGAGGTAACATATTTTGAGACAAACAATTTTGCTCAACAAGATGATATAAACAATATCCAATATTTTCTTCTGGATATCCCACAAACTTATATTTATCTAACTTAGCTCTTAGCGGTTATTAGATACACTTTATATAAACATCACATCTCAAATATTTTAAGTATGATAAAATTGGTCTCTTAATATTTTATATCACATATGGAGTCTTATCAACAAATTTTGACGGAATTCTATTTAAAAGATAAATAGTAGTTTATAGGGCATAACCCTATAAAGAAAGGTGGAAGGTCTATATAGCTTATCATGAATTGCACCACATCCAATAAGGTGCAATTTCTCCTTTCAAGAGTTGTCTATTATAAAATAATCTCATTCTCTTTTAGATAATCTTGAAAATCTTGGTTGAAGTATTCGCCACCTCGATCCGACCGAAGTATATTAATACTTTTACCAGTTTGTTTTTCAACTTTATTTTTGAGTTATTTGAACATTTCAAATGATTTAGACTTTTATTAAACACACATAACCATATCCAATATGGTCATCAATAATGAAACATGTATATCCATTTATGGCACGAATCTTTATAGGTCTACAAACATCTATATATTAAACAAATAATTCATTAGATATATCACACTTGCAGTAAAAAGGTGTTTTGGTCATCTTATCTAATAAACAAGTCTTACAAGTTTTATATGATTCATAATTAAAAGGACCAATATCTTTCTTTACATGACTTAGTGATTCTTGTTTCATTGGTATGACCTCATCTACAATGTCATATATAATATGAATATTGAATATCTAAGTTGTTCTTTGTCATAACCTAATTTTGGGTTCCCCAAAATTATCTTCTTCTTTAAAAAAAATCAGATAGATTATCAAAAAAAATTGAAAAGCAACAAAAAATAAAGATGAAAATGAAAAAATATTGAAAACTTGGCAGGAGCAAGCTGATGAAGGTTGCAAACATATGGAAGAACTAAACTGGGATTTCGGATATAATTGGAAGCCCAATTGTATCTCATTATACCCAAGATCGAAAGACAATGTAGATTCAAGGTCAAGTTAAATAAATATTAGACGGATTTGTATAAATATTAAGTCTAAGGACTTAATTAGATTTTTAAAAGGACAATTTGATTTAACCAAGAGCCCAATTAAAGGTTTAATTAAGTTTAAGAATTAATTTAGGTCAAATTAAAAGATTTAATTAGGTGCAAAGACTTAATTATACTTTTAATAGGTCAAATTAATTTTATTAGGAACTTAATTAAAAAGAATGAGTTATTAGAGAACCAAATTTAATTTTAAAAAAACTCAATCGGGTGAAATTAGGAACTAAATTACAAGAAAATCAAAGTTTGGGAGTCAATTATAGGTTAAATTGAAGAAATTCAAGATCATGAACCTTTTGGCAAAAGCCGCACGAATTCAAGGGCTATATATGGTTGAAGACAAAGGTAAAATTAAAGAAATTAGAAGTTTGAAAATCAATTAAAGACCAAATTAAAAATACACAATAGCAAGGACCAAGATGAAAAACACACTGGAATTAGGGGGTGCTTTTGAAACTTGGCATGAGTGAAATTGAATTGATTCTTAGAATCAAAATTCAATTGACTTAATTAAATAAATCAAAAGATTAAAGGCTAATATTAAAATAAGAGTTTTTTAAATCTAAATTAACCCTAAACGCTAAAATGACGCCATTTCATTTATAAATAAAACGATGTGTTTTGGCTATGTTTTGACCAAAACAATGTGTTTAAGTGCAAAACGCTGTTGTTTTGGTAAATGCAAAGTCAAAAATAAAAAATAAAAGTCAGACAACTCGTCGTCTGGCTACTATTCATCATCTTTCCTAATAACTCAAAAATGGCATCTCTAATGCCACCTTTCCACCCTCATCCTCTCTCTCTCATACCTTCACCATACAAGAAAAGAAACATGTCACCCTTATGACCTAACAATGTACAACACCTGAAAAATGGCTTAAATCCCTTAACCGAGTTAGTTTTACAACTTGGTTTTGTATGACCAGGTTGTTGGTTTGTAGCTAATAAATGGGATCCATCCCAAGCGAATCAACGACTACAAACCATGCTCACGAGATCCCCTAAGTTTTTCTCCCACCTATATAAATAGAGATAGATTTCATACAAAAGGTGAGGAGAAAAAAACCGAAGAAAAACTACCTCAACATCAACTTTCTTTAAAAAAAGAGAAGACAAACCTTTCCTTACAAAACCAACCCTTAAATTACCCATAATAAAGCCTTCCACCCGATACAACCCCTAACATACTGCATAATAACCCACTATTCACCCCAGCAAAAAAGAATCATAAAAAAGCCAACCTAATAGCCATCCCTATCATTGTTTTTCTTTCTTCACCAACAACTTCAACCTAGTACAATTGCCACCTCCCTAGCACAATAACCATCGTTAGCTCCACCAAGTCACCAGCTACTCTAGCAACGCTACCAACCAGCTAACAAACTACCCTCAGGCCAGGTAATCTCACTTCTCGTTCCTTCTTTCCTTAAAGCTTCTTGTTACATGCAAGATGTGAATTAATTCACATCTTGCTGCTGGCGTTTGTTAGCAAAGAAGAGAGAATGTGCTAGACTTTTGTTTCAGCCCAGCCTATATGGATGGGCTGTGTCCAACCTATTAAAAAAAGAAGAAGAAATGGGCTTGTTGGGCCATTTGTTTGCCCAGAAAAACAAGTTGGGTTGGGCCTGAGTCCAACTCATATACGTGGGCATAGGCCTCAAGCCCAATAGTCCTAGCCCATATGGTTGCACCAAGCCCAAACCCAGACCTAAGAGCGTGTTTGGCCTACCGTGTTTTTCCTTAAGAAACAAAGCCTTATATGCATGTTTGCCAAACACTTAAGAATTGTTTTAGTTTTATTTTAGGCTAATGGCGCATTTGGCAAACACGCCCTAAGCGTTTTCCTTTGGTTTTAATTTGTCTATATTTCTGTGTCTAGCTAAACAATCCATTAAAAATTTCAAAATTATTTATAGATCCCACATGTGTTTTTCCAATATTTTTGTCTAATATCAGGCTGTAGACTTATATTGTAAAATACAGACCCGTCATTAAAAATACCTTATTTTTCTCTAAAAAATTTGAAATAAATTCAAAAACAATTTCCTTATTTAAAAACATAATTTTTTTATTCAATAATTTTATTTAATATTGTGCTATAGACTTACACTTTAAAATATTGACTCGATATTAAAAATACTTGGTTTTCTCTGAAATTTGAAAAAATCTATAAAAAATTCAAAACAAATCCTCATTTTAAAAACACAAAAAACATGTTTTTTAATTCATGCATATGACCAAATTCTAAAGGATTTTCTTGCATATTTTCTAAAAAACAAAATTGTATTTAATCATGTAAAATAAATATCATTGCTAGCTTATGATTATCCATTATGATTTGGCCAAAATACTAAAAATCCCACAACAATTGATTTGTTTAATTAATATTTGGAGTGTTAGGATTTAGCTGTAGACTTTAATATTAGGGATATAAAATTACACTGTAAAGTATACCATTAGGTATTAAAGATAGAAAAATAGGAACTAATTGTGATACTAAACTTTGAACCTTATAACGGTTAGAATTTAATCCGATAAGATAGAGACTTCCTCACAAAGGGAGATCTACCTTGAACCTTAGGCAAGACCAACAGATATAAACATGACCTAGAAAAATAATCAATCAACAATGTAGCTTGCCTTATGCAAGGTACATTAGGGGTGATGCGTCTTCCCCTTACATAACTAGTCCTTTTATCTAGGCTCTCTAAGACCATAGGTTTCCTAGTGACTATGATACTAGGTGCCAACTCCCTTAAATCATAACTTTATGATTAAACCCAAAACCTCTTCCATTCCAGGACATAGATCCGTCATTTGATGTTGTGCATGTCATGACATGATTGCGACTTCACTAGGGACTTGTCTTGTCAGACTGAGCTTTGTTTATTTAATTGTTTGCTTGTTTATTTTTCTTGGTCTATGCAATTTAATTGTAGCCTATATTTTTACGTGTTGCTTATGTATTTTTTACATACTGCTCATACATAAGTATATCGGGTACAGATTAATGCCTTCACGCATTACAATTTTCAAATAAACCTAATTCTAGGTTAGGTGGAGAGTAGTGATCTTCTTTATGATTTTCAGTTGGGGTTTAGATTCGTGAAACATCTATCTATGAGTTGAGTGTTTACTCCGTAATGATGGTCACATTGTGCCATAACCATTCCATGTAACCCTCATATTGCCTTCATGAAAGGTGGACACTAGGTGGGTCATAGACCCTTTTGAGACTAAATAGTAAGCCTACCTTTCAGGTAGTGGCTTATAATTTGACCTTAAGATATGGATTCTCTAATAATTCATTTTGCATCAATGCATACTTGATTAATAATCTTGAACTCGCGGGATTTTCTAAGCTAAGACCATGACTTTTTTTTTTTTAATATGGATAAGAATATGAGATGATGTAATTAGCTTCGGAGAATAACCCAAGGACCAAGGCTAGGAAATTACCGCACATAAAAACCTTTTTGTCTTTTTTTTAATAAAAAGGATTCGAACCCAACTTTTTGTTTTGTACTCTCCAATGTGTATAAGATTTAACCAAGATAAAAACTTGGAAAAGATTTTTTCAGATTAATCAAACTATAAATTTTTGCCCATATTCAATAAGGAAGTCATGGATTAGCCCTTCAAGCATGTTAATCCATATCTGATGCATATGTATATACACCTACATTCATAAGCATGCATACATTCATATCTTATAGTTTAAATGTCATGAGTGCATTCTAAGTTAAAATATAAGTCCTCAAAAAGCTCAAATCCGTAGAGTTTACAATACCCGACTTCGTCAAAGAAATATGAAAGATGAAGAACATGATCATGATTATACCCACTTTC
>Ga0325411_1005353_pt1 | contig 14226 bp, 6 predicted proteins | sample PopdelMetagenome_13_FD_206181 | JGI IMG/M metagenome (GOLD analysis project Ga0325411, IMG submission 206181) | Populus deltoides microbial communities from Bellville, Georgia, United States - Xylem-PdIQD-R4 | ecosystem: Host-associated > Plants > Phyllosphere > Stem > Wood/Secondary xylem... | reverse complement strand
CAAATTGACTTAAAAACAATTTTTCTTGCAATTAAACCCTCTATAAATTCAATTAAACCTTGAATAAAATATAATTGAGTCCATAAACATCTGATTTTGGATTTTTCTTCCTAAAAATGAATTTCCTTTATCAACAGAGCTCTCACCAGTCAACAAAATACTGTTAAACTTCAATCTTTATATTTTTTAATCTCCTTAACCAAATTCTAGTCATTTTCAGGGCGTTCTGGCATCCTCTTCTCACTGCTTATTATTATTATTATTATTATTATTATTATTATTATTATTTTCTTTTCGTTCGAATATTTTTTTTTGTTTTTTTGGAAGAGAAAAAAGTGAATTTGGGGAATAACCCAAAAATAAGTTATGACAAGCACTATGAATAGCGCATAGTAGAGTAGCACCCAATACACCAACAACTAATTTTTTTCCCTTTAATTTTTTTCCTTTTAAGATATTTCCAATTTTGTTTTTTTCCCTCTTTAAATTTTTTTTCTTTTCTCTTATTGATTTTTTTTTTCATATTGTAAAGAGGAAATAAATTGATGTGACTTTTTTTATATTGTATAAAAGTTGGGTGATGATAATATTTTGTCATTTCAGATTGGGTTGAATTTTCTTATTAAAACATGTTTATTTTTGCATTTTAAAAATGCTTTTAAAAAAATTTGAAATTTTATTATTTTTTTATTTACTTCAAATTATTATTTTTTGTATTATTTTAATATGACGACAAACTCAAGAAGCCAGACATAAGAATATTAGGTCTGTCGCCGCAGCCACACCAAATGATATTAGATCTAGTTCCGCAACTACATCTAATCAGTTAGACCCAAAGCTATTAGGTCTGATTTTACTGCTTGATTAAAGACACTAAAAATCTTACTTTATATTTTTTTATATTTTAAATAAAAATTATTATTTACGCGCGTGGAACGGTGCTAATATACTAATAGAGATAAAACCTCCACCAGAAGAAGAATAAGATAATGGTAGGGTTCCTGGCTACTCTCATTAAAGAATCTTTGGTCTGACACATATGTCACAATATATCGCATTTGAATTGCAACTTGAAACCACTTTTGTTTGTAACAGTTAAATTTTAATATTGATGGAATTAGGGTCTCTATAAATTAAGATTGTCTGTGCATGAATCTTGAGGTATATGAGGTATATAGCTCAACGTTAGGTTCTATGTTTTTTTATAAACAAGATATGACGTGGCTAAATATCATTTATGTGGACTGTGCTTCATTACATATTGGATAAATTTTTTTAGTAAAAAATAAAAATTAAATATGCAAGTTTTTCTATTTTATTTTTTTAAAAAAATTAATTATAAATCAAAAAGCTTATGATAACTATTTGTGTCATTAAATGCAAAAAAACAAAACGCTAACATGTTTATTCAACTCGTTTAACTGCAGGTTGAATAGTTTTTTTTTTCAACGTAAAAGAATTAATGTGTAGGTGTTATTAATATGTTTTTTTTACAACAAGTAAAGAATATAACCTTGAATCACAAAGTTGACACTTGCATATAATAAAATATAATAAAGATCATATACACTAATAAAAATATTTTAGATCTCGAGCTAATTTTATTTTTTTTTCTCCTTAGATGTTTTTTATTTTTTTTATTGATTTTTTTTTCATATTGTAAAGAGAAAATAAATTGATGGGATCTTTTTTTTATATTGTACAAAAGTTGGGTGATAATAATTTTTTTCATTACAAGTTGAGTTGAATTTCGTTATTAAAACATGTTTGTTTTTACGTTTCAAAAATACTTTCAAAAATGCTTTTTAATTCAAATTAATATTTTCTTTATGTTTTTGTATTATTTTGATGAAATTACAAACCTAAAAAATCAGACCCAAAACTATTGCTTCCGTCTCCCATCCAAGATTCAAAACACTTAAAATCACACTTTATATTTTTTTATATTTAAAATAAAAATTATTATTGATTCACTGAAAAACACACGAACAATAAACTAGAATATATAACACCTCCACTAGAAGAAGAATAAGATAATGGTAGGGTCTGTGGTGTGACACATATATATGTCACAATATATATCGCATTTGAATTGCGACTTGAAACCACTTTTATTTGTTACAGTTAAATTATAATATGAAGAAAACAAAGGAATATTTCTCGTTGCCGACCAAATCCTTTGTTTCCTAGTACGAGGGCATTCATTCACATTGAATTTTGTCTGGTGACAACGTTGGAGACCGGTTTCAAGCCATGCTTCAATGCAGCATTCCAAACCAGATCGATTCTGTCAACATCAATAGCCCCCACTTCATGGTGAGCCCAGCCTTCTAGCAGGTGAACCACACCGCCTGCATGGCATGCGTGGACTTCTCCTCTGTCCATGGTGTACTGTTAAAACACCCACCAGAACACACATATACTTATTAATCATACACTTTGAGCAAGTTAGCTCGTCGCCGTCGCAACATGGAATCCTTTTTTAACTCAAAATTTAATTTTTATGAGTCTCTTTTTCTTTTCTTTTTTTAATTCCTTTAGATCTACAGTGATGATCAATAATTAAAAAAATATTTGTTTGAAAGTGTCATAACAACTATTTTTTAAAATATATTTTATTTAAAAATATATCAAAATAATTATTTACCTCGCAATTTCCAAGCCCTTGAACATCATCAGGTAGTCTCATGGCTGCAAGATCACCGTATGTGCAGTCTCTTCTTAAGGACAAAATGGGGGGCACCACAAATTGATGGAAATGTGTCCCTGTGGGGGCGCAACTTTGCTCCCCTGGTTTGATCCACTTGCCCACGATCCAGGTCTACCATTGGTTCCAATACGACCCCGTCACATTCAAAATTCACAAATAATATTTTGAACAAATAGAACCACCCAATTCAATATATAGTATTCCTATTAGTTACGTGAGATATTTTTATTTTTTTAAAAACAAAATTATATATACAAATTTCTTTTAACACATTTCTGTGGTTTAAAAAATCTAAATTCAAATAATTTTTTTATACATACATACATATATATATATATATATAATCAAATAAATCAAGAATTATATGTTTGAATAAATAAATAAATAAATAATCATTAATGATATATCTAAATAAAATTTGAAAAATCAAGAGACAATTATAGATTAAGATATTTAATCTTGAAAAATGAGATATTTACTTGCTTGTGGTTATTAAATTTGTTTATTAAAATAATTTTTTAATTTAAAAAAATGATAATAAAAATAGAAATACAAATTAAATTGATTAAATAAAATAAAAGGAAAAATAAATATCATGCAATGCTGCACATATTAGAAATATTATCTGAAAATAATATTTTTTATTTTAAAAAATAAAATTAATCCATACAAAAGATAAAAAAGTATAAATAAATAAAAAAACTCTTCAAATTTAAATGCATTACTAAAAATATAATTATTATTTAAAAGAGACTCTAAAAAAAAAACTAATTTAAATATAAATTAAAAAAAATAAACAAAAAATCATAAAAAAATCAATTTAAAAAAAGTTAGAGAAAAAAATAAAAGTCGGATGTTGTTAGGCTAGCCAGCCAAGCTAACCCGTCTGACTTATTTTGTCTGGGTTTAAAAGTAGGCCTACCTTGTTAAGCACCCGATGATTCAGCCCTTAATTATTTTTGTTTATAACTTGGTGAAAAACATGTTGTTTGTTCTAAAATTTTTTAAGAAAAAAATTAAACGAATTCTTGTCTGATTTGCTAAGATTTTAAATAATCAAAACTTAATTTTTTTATTTAAAAATTTATTTGTAACATAAAACACGGTAGAAAAGCATGTTGCACATTACAAATTCATAGTTTTTGGGCACAGTACCTTGCAACCACGAGCTGCTTGGTACTTGGTGACTTGTACCAGATAGCTTTGATATTCAAGTGGGGCCTCCTTTTGAACTTTTTGAAATCTCTCTTTCGACGAAGTCAGCATCTGCAGTATTAATTTTCACCGATAAAATCAAAGATGGATGCATACCTCAATATAACCCAAGAAATAAAGATGAATTATCTGCACATCCATCAGAAGACTGAGGAGACATTATATAGTTTTTGAGTTTAAGCGTTTATTTATTGAGTTTTGTTAAGCAGAATGAAAAGTCAAGCTTGATACTCTGTCTGATAAAGATTGATGTAGCAACGCTTACCAGGACTCTTACACTCCTTCGGCAAAGGTAGAGGGCAATTGCCCTTCCAAGTTTGGAAGTTGCTCCTGTTAAGAACACTTCTTTCACGTCCTCACGGATTTCATTGAGAATTACTGCAGCAGTTAAGGTATTTCCATGAACAACTCGGACTTTAAGGTTTGGATGCTTGTTCACAAACAGCGTACCACCACCATTCAGAGCTTCATTCTGCATAATATTTTTGGGGAAAAGTTGCTTTTAACTTGAATAAGTATATAGTTCAATTTTGGCATTGAATCATCATCTATAGTGAACACCCATCATGGTGCTTCCAAAAGCTGGCAAGTACACAGGTGGGCTTAGAGTACAAGATTAAAACCTCAATTTATGTGATGGGATACTTGGAAACAAACTGAGTAATTTGCCTTATTGAAAATTTTTGAATTTTTATTTTAAATTATTTTTTTTATAAACAAAGAAAGCGAAACTGCAAGTTACAGTAGTTGTACCGAAGATTGTGATTATTCACTAATTAATGACGGTGTGGTTTCAACCATTTGGAACGCAAACAGTAACAAATATGACTAATGGGTCCTGATCGACGAGCTTGGGAATCATTTAACACCTGCAGTTTATTATAAGAAAAGGTTCTTTTTGACGAAATAGTTCTATTTCAAGAACATTAGGACAGGAAAAAAATCCATAAAAGATACTAATACAGTTCTTCTCCTCATAAAGATTCTGCTTACCATATCTATTTCAGCATGGTAACTAGCTACTCTAATTTCAGACCACTTCATCTGAACTCTTAGGAGAGGATCATTACGCACAGTATGTTTCCAAAATAATTAAAAAATAAATCTTCAAGTTTAATGGAGACCATGAGGCACTGCATTAACGGGACTGCAAAAAGTTCAAAAAAGTGATAGACTGATAGGTCCCATTCCAGTATGTATTTTTTTATTGCAGAACATGGTTGATGCTAGTATTATTTCCTTCGACCACCACAGTCAGAAAGCACCAAAACTACGACTTTTGTGCTTTTTGTTTTTTCTTTTATTTTGATCAGAACAAGTGCAATGTGGCGAGGACAAAATTTATAGCACAAGTACAGTACCAACCTTGTTCAATGCAGCGAGGCTAATGACCTTGACCCCGAGCCTGTTAGCAGTAAGAATGGCCTCTTCTATGTGCTTATTGATACCCTCTTTAGCAAATGGCAAGAAATACTGCAAAAACAAAACTATTAGTTAATGCATAATAAATTTCCTAGCAAGCTTCAACAATGTGTGTTATAGCAAGAAAATGCAAGGCCAAAAACTTGAAGAAAATTAACCTGAAAGCCGAATCTAGGAACACTCCATGTTTCATGCAACCTGCCTCTGAGATTATAGAAAGAGATTAAGAAGGTCTTAGACCATGCCCACATCATAAGCATAACAATAAATGCCAGAGGCCAGTAAGCCAGCAAAAAAAGCCTTGTCGTATAAGGCATGGAAGCAAAAGATCGTATAACAAATGGGGCATGTATTGAAGATGTTATATCCACCACATGACCTAAGAAAACGAAATCAGGTATATTCCTCCTGTATTTTCCTGCATGACCGCAAATCATATTAGTCAAAATGTCTAGATTTGTTTATGCTTCAACTCTGAGAAAAAAAATGTAAGAATTAAGAAAAAAGAAGAAGATGATTTGCTGTACTGTATATTAAAACAGTCCCGAAATTATATATGATCAGATTGGCAAAAGGAGGCAAATCAGCTTTTCCCAAAATAACTTAAATGGGGCACTGTTCAGTTTTACAGACTGATTAATAAAAGTCTTTAAATTCTACAATTTCCATAACCAAGTGCCTTCCACAAAATCGTTGTCACCGTGCCTGTGCCTGTGCGCCACCGTCTACAACACTTTGAGGTGTATTTTTTGGCGAGAGGATTCCATCAAATTTATGGAGGCGTGTGGTAACATTGCTCATGGCTACAGTTACTGAAGCAGTGTATATATTTTTAGGCACAATTTGATACCCAATAATGGCATTACTATTGTTTGGGGGTTACCTGCATTCGTGCTTGTTTTCTTGTGTAATTCCCACGAGTTACTATTAAGTGTCTTCCATATTGCATCAAAGAATGGCATAAACAGGCAGAAGTTGGTGCCCATGTCTGTGTGGTGGAGGCTGTGGTATCTGTATCACCACCAAACAAGTTATCACTCATCAATATAAGAATATTTTTAGAAAAAAAAATTGTTCAAATAATAACACCTATATTTCGGGATTTTGTCTAAGAAATGAAGATATTTGGGTTGGATGGTGTAATGGGACATTGCACTTATTTTCTCACCCTACCGTACTCTTTCGCCATGCCACTGATCATTGGCACACTGGAATGACATGAAGGTATGCAAAGAGACGGGACAATGTGTTTTTTTTTTTTGAAACGAGATATGACGTGGCTAAATATTATTTATGTGAACATCGCTTCATTTCGTGTTTGATAAAATGTTTTAGTCAAAAATAAAAAATAAATATGTAAGTTTTTTAAATTTATTTTTTTAAAAAAATATTAATTATAAATTAAAAAGCCTATGACAACTATTTGTGTCAATAAATGCAAAAAATAAAATGTGCCATGCGGTTTAATATTTTACTTAATTTATATTTTGATTTGTTATTAGGTGTTAAGAAAAACTGATTCATCTATAATATTGATATTATTTAACTTGAGTTAGCTAATCAAAATCGAATAATATGGATATTATAAATGATAGTAAATAAAAAATCTAAAAAATAGATATCATAGATCAGTTAGCGAGTTGGGGTTTTTAAAACCTGATTAACCTGACCTAACTAATATGCTCTATACTTTTTTTATCTTTATATTTGATAGTTTGTAGATTAAACATTTATTTTTATTTTATTTAGAAATGTTTATACTCCATGATCACTACCAGAAAATTGATAAATACAAACGGAAATACCGAGGGAATATTTCCGTCGGTAAATTTCTGAGGGATTTTATCAACGGAAATATTCCCTCGGTATATACCAAGGGAATTACCATGGGAAAAAAATTAAAACAAAGCAAAAAAAATGATGACATGTCATTTTTACCAACGGAATATTTCCGTCGGTAATTCCGTCAGTAAATTTGTTGGTAAATTGTGAACACTGTTCATCATGTTAATTACAAAGGGAATCACCGACGGAATATTCCGTTGGTATTTTCCAGAGAGTAAATCACCGACAGATTGAAAAGTCGTCGGTGTTATTTGGCGGTTTTCTGAAAAAAATCAATTAATTTAAAATTTTCATTTAAATATTACAGATGGAATCACCAATGGATTAAAAAATCGTCGGTAATTTTTTGGCGATTTCTGAAAAAATTTTACGAAATTGAAAATTTAAATTAAATATTACCGATAGAATTACCGACGGAATAATTAAAAAATATTAATATTTAATTATCCGTCGGTAAAGCGTCCCAATAAAAAGCCTGAATGCCTTTATTTCACAAGAGACAAACCCGTTTCTTATTATTATTATTCTTGTTCTTGTTCTTCTACTTCTTCTTCTTCTTCACTTTATGTAAAAAACATCATTTCTTATCTATTTCTTTCTCTTCTTTTCTCTTCTCATCTCCTTCTCTTTTCCTCCATGCTTTGGGTATGTCTTCTTCTTCTTTCTTCTTTTATCCTCTTAGTTTTTTTTAATTAATATGCTTAATGAAATTTTTTTTTCTTTCCTTAGCTTCACTTGCAACTACATTAAGGTAAGATTTTTCTTTTTTCTTCTTTTTACATGATTTTTTTCACTATATTTGTTCTTTATTTTATTTTTAATTGTTTTTGTTCTTAATAATTGTATAAATGTTGTTGTGAGATTTTTTTTTCATATGAGATCAATTTTTAGTAGATTTATTTATAGGATTTTTAAATTTTTAGCAATTGCAACTTCATTTTTTTCATATGAATTTTTTTAGTTGAATTTATTTTTTTTATTTTATTTATTTGTTGCAAATTTGTTTGAATTGATTTTATTATTCTTTTTTCCAAGCATTTTGAGTATATATTATACAGTGTTAATTTATGTTAATTTAATTATTTTATAATTTTATAAAATGAATTTTTTTAAAATTTTTTTCAATAATTACCGAAGGAACTTCCGTCGGTACTTCCTTTGGTAATAAAAAAATTATTACCGACGCAATTGTTCCGTCAGTAAATCCATCGGTAATTCTATTACCAACGGATTTACCGATGGACAAAATATTACCGACGAACAATTCACTGACGGATCATTTCCGTCTTTGATTTCGTCGGTAATATAATTACCGATGGAATATGTGTCTTACACTGACGGAAAAATTCCGTCGGTAAAACTGTTAAATCTTGTAGTGGATTATTGTTAGTAGGCTGTATTAGATTTCTTTAATGTAATAAAAAATAGTTTGTCTCTTTGATAGATGGAATGAAGGAGGCAACTTGGATTTAGTGGTGATATAAAGTATGAAAATTAGACCTGGGGTTGTTATGATACCTATAATGCATGTTGTATATACAGACCCATGAAAATTAGTAATGTAAACTTAACCATGAATATATGTAATATCCACAAAAACTTTAGCTCAACCTAATATATTCAATTCACTCAGGTCCAAATAAAAAATTAAATGGGTCAAATTTATAATTTATAAAATATCATAAATTAAATTTGATATAATTATAAACTCAAACCCGACCCAATTATATCTATAAATACCCTTATTATTTTCACTAGAAAACTATATACATTAATTGATAATTTAAGAGAAATTATAGTTAAGTACATTAATTCAAAAACAAATTCTATTAAGTCACCTAATTTGTTTGAAAAATGCAAGCACTAAGTAATAGATCGAAGCCTAGGTAAACACGATATTATGGTATTTAATATAACATACTAGAGAGAAGAAAAAAACAAAAAAACAAAAAACCATATGTTATGGCATCTCCGCGAAAGTGTGAGAGCAAATATTAGTACTACTTTTTAAATGAATAGCAAATATGAGTACTTACGTTGGAGTGTAGAGAAGATATCTAAGAGAGGGAAGAGTGTCAAACAATTGATGAGGAACAACTTCCACATTGCAATGCCCCAAGCATCTAAGAAAATCGAACACCAAGAGATACCCATAAATCATGATTCTTGATCCATTTCCCAGCATACAAGACCCAATTATTGGAAGTCCAATGACTGTGGTTAGAGCAAGATGCTCCAAAAAAGTTGCAGTTGCACCTGCATTACAAAAGATTAAATATCTTAATTATCAAGTTGGAGGAGGAGAAATTCTGTCCACATGCATACGTGAATATTTGCTTTGTTTTTACCTGTAAAAGGGTGTAGTACTGGAGAAGAGTGGTGGATTGAATGGTACTGATTAAAGAGATAACTTTCATGAAAGCATCTATGCACCCAGTAGTATAGGGGCTCTGAAATCCCCACATGGAGTGACAAAATGATAATAAAACCTTTTGCGTTCCATAGAGGAACATTTTCAATAAATGGTGGGTCGATGTAACATGCCATGGACGCAATGAGAGCTTGAAGAAGTATGAAGTTATCCCTGCAAAAATAACCAACAAAAAGAGAAGCAGCTATCATTATGAATATGCCAAATCTAAATGATTAATATAAGAAGAACCCTCCTGTTTGAAACACAGATAAGAAGAGAAGCTTAGTTATATACCAATCCCACTCTTTGTCTATCTGCTTGAAATCATAGCCGTGTTGATTTATCCGGCGATTACATGTCAGGAAAAGCATGTTAACGTAAGTACTCCACAGTTGATGAAGAGATGATCTAGCAACACAGATAATCAATATGTGGAGGCACCAATCATCCTTGAAGGAACCCTCTAGAATCCTCGTATACAGCACTTTTGCAAGAAGAGGTCCATATAGCAGATACTTCATACAAAAGACACATGAGGGAGAAAAGAAGCATATCAACAAACTAAAAAAAATACATACATTTGTAATACCTAATAAAATTCTTGAGCAAAAGAAATGGATGATCAAGGACATGTGAAAGTTCCTATACCTTATAAATGCCCAAGTTCTCCCAAGGCCAGGCTGACAAAGCAGGTACCATTTTCCCCGTAAAGCAATTGATCTTCAACGGTTTTCGTCTATTTCTTCTTTAGTTTCTAAAGTAGTATATATCTCTCTTTTGCTGCTGTAAGCAGCTTTATCTTGTCGGAAAAGAAAAGGATACAAGTCCCAATACTTATAGCCCCAGCTACACCACAAATGAAGAAAAAACACAAGTCCCAGATGAAGCAACCCTTCCCTTAATGAAGAGTTTAGGAGAGAGGGAGAGAGATTAAAGAAGGGAGTATCAAGTTTCTTGTCTTTCTCTCTTTGAATTTCTCTACAAGACTCAACCAATGTTGTATATCTATCACTTGTAACTGCGAAATCTGTACGCATTCACCTGCTTATATAGCCTGAATGAAGGCCAAAGATATACAGTTGAAGTTCTTAATCAATCTTCATTACTAGCTACTTTACACATTGATATTTCTGTCACAACCAGACGCGCCACTCCTGACCGAAAGATGAGAATTCAACGTGTTCTCATTTCCTCTGCTCCCTTGTAATTTGGCACACAGCTGGAGGGACGGCCTGATCGTACTGGATATTTAATGAATCATGTGGTTGGGGAGTGGGGTAATTCAGCTCACGGTTGGGGCCAAATTCGTAATTATACCACGATATTGTTGTTGGTTATGGCGATACATTAATATTTGTGGAGTCTTGAGAATAGGCACTAACCTCTGAAATAGGACACCCTCTTTACAAATGAACGCAGCATGTACCCAAATTAACGTGGTTTGTTGTATTCAAAAACTCTCAAAAACAAAATACAATAAAAAATTGATAGAATATAAAATTTTAAATTTTATTTAATTAAGAAAAATTAATCAACACAGCTCAATTGATAATTAAATTTCATAATTTATTTCAATTTATTTTTTATGGAGTTATCTTAATCAGATAACCTAGATTGTGAGTTTTGATAGGTTGACTTGGGTTGATTTCGTATTGTTAGTGTTTTGGTCTTTTTTTAATTGAATTTTTAATTCTATATTTCAACATTGGATTAATTGAGAATTAAGTTTTATATATTTTTTTTAATTTGCTTCCTATGGAGTTATCACAGTCACATGTTTCAAGTTGAGGATTTGGTAGATTAACCTGGGTTGATTTAGGTCAATCCAATATATTTTTGTATCAATATTTTAAAAAAGATATCATCTTGAAATCTTTTTAGTCAAACTATATATATTTTTAACAGTTGTTTAGTTGTCTTTGGACCCATGAAGTTGATTGGGTCACATCAAATTATCCTCCACGTATTTTTTTTATACTAGAGAACATGTTAGCAACACTTATATATTTTTATGTTAAAAAAAAAAAACTAATCTAACCCGCATTGTAAACCCTCAACCTAAAAAATGGTAAATTAGTGGTAAATAGGGTAATTTTTTTTTTTAAAATGGTAGATTAAAAGGGAGAATTGTCATAATGTGGGATAAAAATCCCTAGTAAATCAACTTAAATTTCAAATGAAATAAAATAATAAAATAAGTACGCAAAGTGGTAACTAATGATTTAGTATACTTCCGATCGGGTAAAATAATCATTTTAAAAGAAGAAATTTTATAAGGGACTTATTGGTGAAAAAATAATTTTGGGGGCCTAATATTTTGGGTTTAATTGAGAAAATTAGAATTTTAGAGGACAAAATTAATTTTTTACAGAGTTAATTGATTCAACTCAGGAGTAAAATTGTAAGAAAATCAAAATTTTGGGGTTAATTAAGGGCTAAATTGAAGAAATTCATAACCAATAACCTTTTTGAACTCTGAGGATTTACACTACGCCATTATACAGTTTTACCGACGGATTAATTTTGTCGGTATAAGGAACACAAACCGTCGGTAAAATTATTATCGACGGTATCTCCGACGAAACAAATCCCTCGGAGTCATGAGCGTCGGTAATTCTAATTCCATTGCCATTTCTGTCGGTAATAAAAAAACAAAAATACCAACGAAATTTCTGACGGACATACAGACGGATAAGAGCGCCAAACAAAAATAAATTCCCGCCACCAAGTTACCGACGGAATATTCCGTCTGTAACATTCAACGGTAATTCCGTCGGTGATTCTGTCGGTAATGGTGGCAAAGGCCCGTAATTTTTTTCCAACTCTTTGTGAAATACCGACGGAAATATTCCATCAGTAATGTCCGTCGGCGATTGTCGTCTGTGATTCCGTCGGTAATTGTGGCATAGGCCCGTAATTTTTTTCCAACTCTCTGTGAAATACCGACAGAACTATTCTGTCGGTTATGTCTGTCGGTGATTGTCGTCAGTGATTCCGTCGGCAATTGTGGCACGACCGTAAATATTGTAAACGATACTACAATACTTTCGGTATAAATTTAAAATATTTTTTAAAAAATTATTTATTAACAATTGAAAAACTTATAACCAAATAAATTTTCATTAGACATTAAAAATGTAAAATTAATGTTAAATAATATTCATCGAAATATTCATTACAAATTTAATGTTTTTTTAAAAAATTAAACTAATTAAAATAGCGGCGGAGCTAGAGGAGGAGGAGGAGGCTGGTTGTTGCTGGGACTGTACGGCCAAAAAGAAGCAGCACATGGATCATCACCCATCTTTGATCTAATCTCCATGTCCATTTGATGGAGCTGAGCATAATCCGTTGAGAGGTGTTCATATTGTTGTTTCAAGGCTAAAAACTCCTCTGACTGGGTGCTCGATATTGATGGAGAGCTCCCAACGGTTGAGACACTACGGGCCGATCATAATTTATCAGCCGTCGTGTTGGAGAGCCCGTAGACCTGATTTTTATCGGGTCCACCAGACAATCCGACCTCCATCCATAAATCTGGATCGAAATCTGGTTGGGTCAAAGGATCGTCCCCATATCTCTCTCTCAACCGGCTATTATAGGTCTCCTGATTTTTTTTTAAAAAAATCATCATATTCAATTCAAGAAAATAATAACTTACAAAATAATTTGATTGATCGAACATACCATAAAATGCTGAGCACGGTTGTCCACGTATTGCTGCACCCCCTTTTGGCGGTCTTGACTCCGCACGTGCGTCTATATAAATAGCTCCATTGGACTCGGCTCACGTCCAAGAGACGTAGCCTGTAAGGAAAAAAAGATTGCAAGTGAAATATATTTATAAGCAACAACAAATTAATTAATGATATATTTCATTTAAAATAATCTTGCCATCTGCTTCGCATGTGCGCTGAACGGGACAGAGCCGTCGGTGTGCGTGGTCACCGAACCATGAATTTCCCGGTTCCGGTTGATGGCTCCGGATTGTGAGCACCGTGAGAACCGCTCAGATGTCACGTGCTCAATATATGCCACCCATATATCTCCCGAGATGAATGGCGGTTTAAATTCCCGCCAAACTGCCACCTCATTCCTGCCTTCTAGACCGTTGTCCCTCGTATATCTTTTTGCCTTTTTTTGAGTGTCTTACCAAAAATCACGCAACCTACATCCATAGTAACTAATTAGAATTTAGAACATAAAATTATAAATCAAAAATAAATATTATTTTTTATTTTACCTAGTTGCCGCGTGATTCTCCCATACTCTCCTGACAACATTGTTGTCCGCGCTATCCCACTCAAATTTATTCTGTATATATAAATAATTCATTGAAAATGAAAAGAGTACAAGATATAAAATTACAAAAAATATTTATTAAAAATAAATTGAAAATTAAAAATTAACACCTACCTGAAATCGCCGAAACCAGGCATCGATATTAGGTCTCCACTGAGGATGTCTGGAGACATGACTCCATTGAAACAATGGAATCTCCATCGACGATTTCATCGCCATTGTAATTGTCCTGGCAGCCTCAATGTTTGTGAACCTGAAATTAAATAATAAAAAATTAATTATTTGTTCATAAATTATGTTATAAGTATTAAAAAAAAAA